>OLNN01002918.1_pt1 | contig 11420 bp, 9 predicted proteins | sample 1672141 | NCBI WGS metagenome assembly OLNN01 (sample SAMEA3136652, study PRJEB25190) | human gut metagenome | biome: human gut; feature: human-associated habitat; material: faeces | place: Austria | collected 2013 | reverse complement strand
TGTGTAGCTTATCCTCTGCAACGCTTCCATAAAAAAGTGTCTTCGACACCTCAACTCCCCTACCCCTCATTCATGAGGGGATTTAGGGGTTTTCTTTTTGGTTACTTTGTATCATAATCATCTCATGAATCTTTTGCAAAAAATTTTTAGGGATAACTATGAAATAATTCAATATACTCTTCATCCTCGTGATGTTGTCATGGAAAGCATCGATAAGATGATCAACTGTGGTGACCCTTCTTTTGGTGGTGCCATGTATGGCTGCACTCATTGTGGTAACCTTAAGTTTGTTCCTTTTCGTTGTCATTCCAAGTTTTGTCCTTCATGTGGTGCCAAGTATTGCAATGATCGTGCTACTGCCATGTCTTTTAAACTCATTAAATGTCCTCATCGTCATTGTGTCTTTACCATCGATGAAGAACTCAGACATTTTTTTCTTGAAGACCGTTCTCTTTTGAACTGCCTTTTTTCTTCTGTCCGCAGCGTTATTCTAAATATGTTTTATAAAGCAAACAGATCCAAAAACTTTGTTCCAGGTGTTGTTTGTGTATTACACACTTTTGGACGACCTCTCGAATGGAATCCTCATATTCATTGTCTTATTACTGAGGGTGGATTCTCTGACGATGGTTTTTGGCGAAATATAAAACATTTCAATTATACCTACCTCCGTAAAGCTTTTCAGACTGCTCTTTTAAATGAATTAGAAAAACAAATCGGTCCTTCTTTTAAAAAAGTAAAAGCTGCCATTTACAAAAAAGATAAAAATGGATTCTATGTTTATGCAAAGCCTGCACTGACTGATCCATCCACTGTCTCAAAATACATCAGTCGTTATCTCGGAAGACCTGTCATCGGGCTTTCCCGCATCGACTCCTACGATGGTGAATCTGTAACTTTTCACTATAACCGCCATGAAGACAATGTCTACGTTGAAAAGACGCTTCCTGCCATCGACTTCATCAAACTCCTTATTCAGCATATCCCAGAGAAACATTTTAAAATGACTCGTTATTATGGTCTGTATGCAAGAAATCGTGAGCTTGATAAATCTCTTAATAAATTAGTACCAAAAGCAAAGCATAAAATCATTCTTGATTTTAATACCTGGCGTAATCGAATAGCTTTATCTTTTGGATATGATCCTATCCAATGCCCTGACTGTAAAAAGAAGATGGAACTGCTCGATTTATACTACAAACATACCAAAATTTCTCTAGACGGACTCTATGAAAGAACCATGGCAAAAATGAAATGCCATGCCAGTGGAAAAGCTGCTTAAATTTCCCACCCATCTGCTACATACTTAAGCTATCCAACAGATGGGAGGCAAATACACATGGATCAAAAAACAATAGAGGAACTAAGAGAAAAATACATTAAAAATCCACCTGAAGGAATGACTGCACAGCTTGTAAAAAACATGAGTGATTCAGATTTACTTGACATGCATTATTTCCTTACTGAAGATGAATATTTTGACGGCGACGAAGAAGGTTTTTATATCAACCTTTTCTAAATGATTACCGTCTTTTTATTGTGCCCGCTCTTGTGCGGGCTTTTATATTAGTGATTTCTCCGAAGGGAGAAATTTCCTAATATTAAAAATAGCCGCTAAGTTATCCCTAACGGCTGTAAATACTATCTGATTATAATTCTCTTTTTCCATTTACTCTTCTTTCCAGAGTAAATATCATATCCTTACCCATAAGCCTTAATCCTCAATCTGCGGAATATTGACCAACTGCTGCAGCTTCTTCTCAAGAATAGTCTTATCCGGTAACTGTAACTGATACTGAGATACCAGCATCGGTGACATCGTTCTGCTCATAGCATATTCTACCACCTCATCATTCTTAGATGCACAAAGAAGCAAGCCAACACTCGGGTTTTCATTCTCTTTCTTTACCTGTCTGTCCAATGCCTCAAGATAAAAATCCAACTTAGAAATATACTCTGGTTTAAACTTACCTATTTTGAGTTCTATTGCAACAAGGCACTGTAATCCCCGATGATAAAACAACAAATCAATACGAAAATCGTCTCCTCCAACCTGAACTTTGTACTCTTCATCAATAAATGTGAAATCTTTTCCTAATTCCAGAATAAAATCCTTCATGTTTCTAATTAACGCTTTTCGTAAGTCATTCTCATGAAACTCATTTGGCAAATCCAGAAATTCCATAACATATGAATCCAAAAATGGATTTTCTCCTAGCTTCTTAACCGACTCTGGTAATAAAGTTTCCTTTGATAACATATACCTTTCATAATATCCGCTATCTAACTGTCTCTCCAACTGACGCTTTGAATAGTTTTCTTTGATACATAGGCGTATATAAAATTCTCTTTCCTCATCAGTCTTACAGCCTGACATTATCAACAAGTGATTCGTCCAACTAATTTGTGTCACCAGTGGTGTCACAATCTCATTATCCTTATAGGTTTCATAAAATTTTTTCATTCTATAAAGACCTCTTCGATTGAATCCCTTTATTCCGGGAAACGCCTCCTGTATTTCCCTTGAAATTTCATCGATATATGCATCACCATACGAAGCCCGTTCCGTTTCCTTACTTAAAAACTCACCAACTTTCCAATACATTTTGATAAGCTCTTCATTCACTTTCTTCAATGCACTTTGTCGTGATTCTTCAATTATATGAATTAATCCAGCTGCTGATATCAAATCATTACCCATACAAATATTCCACCTTCCGAATTGTGACACCAGTGGTGTCACAATTCCATTTTTGCCATTTTAACAAGACTTTATAAATCTTTTTCAAAATTAATACATTTTAATTATATCAAGACATAGCAATCCTCTCAATGACTTTTTACTGATGTTTTTCCTTTTTCATCATCTCGATCTTCTCATGCAGGTTGGTGTTATACAGCTTGTAAAGGTCTGTATTTGCCTGCTTGCGGAATTTTACTCCATACGACATTTCTGGTATGATAATGATTTCTCATTGAATCTGTAATTGATATATTTTGATTTTTACCTCAAATTGATAAAAAAATAGGACTTAAATCATTCAAAACCCTTTATTTATAAGGTTTCTCTTGATTTAGTCCTATTTTAACGCATGCCCCCTTCAAGATTAAAGGCTTGCGGTAGGGAGAATTCTTCCAATCCAGCAATTTTTTTAAGATAAATCGTTCCATAGGATCACTTCTCACATTTTTATTGGAGTTTTATGCTTTATAATCACACTTTTATTATATGCAAAATCTATGAAAATCACAACCGAAATCACAAAATTATTAAAATTTAATGCTTACTAATCACACTTTTATATGAGATAGTGAGAAAATTTTCTACAATAAAGGCAGACCGCAGCCTTTTCCGCCAACTATCGTAACGAAAAGGTGATTTTTAGCCGAAACGCAAAAAGCTGTAAAACTCAATGCGAATTTTACAGCTTATAAATAAATGTGTGCTGATTACAGAGATAAAAGTGTGCAGGATTTTTGAATTACATTATGTAAGGATATGCGAAGCAGCCGTTCTTCCATTACTCCGCATATCTGAAAAAAACTAGTTGATGTAGTTAGCTGCTGCTCCCATATAAGCGATTGCTTCATCAGCTGTCAGATACTGACCTTCCATAACAAGGGAAAAATCTGAATTTGCAATTGCAACGGAACCGTCGTCTGCTTCTACAAATACTGCTGAGAAATCATCACCTGTATAAACATCTGTTGTGCTGATCTCAGTCCAGTCAATGTTATCTTCATCTGTAACATTTGTTACATTAGAATCATCATATGCTCCACAAAGGACATCTCCCTGTCCATCCTGTGGAACGATCATTAATGAAACATAGCTATATCCATCCGGATCTCTAAAGAGTGTGATCACATACTCTGTATTATCATCATCCACTGCATATAATGCTGCATCAACAAGATCTGCTGTTACATCAAGAAGTGAAAATCCTTCTTCCTCTGTTGTGTCTGCTGCTTCTTCTGCTGCATCTTCCACATCCACTGCATCCTCTTCTGTATCTGCTGCATCATCAGATGCTGTGTCTGTTGTAGTTGTCTGCTGGTCATTGTCAGCTGGTGCAGCTGCATCTGATGAACCACCACATGCTGTAATATTAAGAGCCATTGCTCCAACAAGTAATGCTGTTAATAACTTTTTCTTCATTTGAATCTCCTCTTTCTACTATTCATATTTTTGATAAAAATAGAATTTTTTTGTAAATTTCCTGCCCACTTTTATCTCTGTAATCAGCTTATTTTTCATTTGAAAAATCATTTGTGCAATGCCTTATCTGGCATGTTTTCTTTTTCTTTTCACAAAAATTCCTGCAAGTCCTGCGCATGAAACCATCAGAAGTACTATACAAAGTGTCCTGCTGAAATCTTCGCCTGTCTTTGGAGATTTTGCACTCTGGTCAGCGTTTTCGGCTACCGTAAAGTTTGTTGCCGCTGTTCCATCTGTCCAGACAAGTTCAAAAGAATGATTTCCTGCTGACAGGCTCTTAAGGTATTCCGGTTTGAAGGTAATGATGGTAGATCCTTCTGTGACCGTATAATTGACCGGATCAACTGTAACTCCGTCCACCTTGACCTCACGGAATTTTGAAATCTCACCGCTTCCTCTGATTGCAAGGCTTCCATCTGTATTCTGTGTCCATGAACTGCCCGCTCCATCCAAAATATCATACGTTACCGGTGCCGGTGCTGTTGTGGTTGATGCAGCCGGTGTTGATGTCGCCGGTGCCGGATCCGGTGTCGGGGTTGTTGCTTCCGGTGTAGGATTTGGAGCCGGTGTTGGGGTTGGCTCTGGATTTGGTGTCGGCGTTGGTTCTGGCTCCGGATTCGGTGTCGGTTCCGGATTTGGTTTTGGTGCTGGGGATGCACCTTTTAAATTCATTACAATATATCCTTCGGAATTAATAGCTGTTTCATATGCACTGTTCTCCGAAATGAAGTAATTTTCTGTTACTTTATCATTTGTAATGATCACCGGAGTGGTATCGGTTGGAACTGATTCTGTATTTATGCGAATTTTTACGCCTGTAGCCAGTCCCGATGCTGATACAAGTTTTTCAGACACAAGATACAGATTGGGTGCTGTGTTTCCAACTATATTCGGTGAACCGGATAATACTATATTACCATTACTGTATATACCACCGCCTTTGCCACGACCACTGTGATTTTTCTCAATCGTGCCGCCAGACATTATTAATGTGCCCTTATTATAAATACCTCCACCTTCATACCCTGCATTATTGCCGGAAATTACAACACTGCCCGACAATTCAAAGCAGCCCTCATTATATACGCCGCCACCAGTACCTAAAGAGTTATCATTATTTGAAATAACGCCACCACACATGATAAAAGTCCCTTCATTATTTATGCCCCTGCCAGTTTTTCCCTTATTATGAGTAATTTCCCCGGCAATTTCCTGACAATCTGTAAGCGTAAACGTTCTACCAGGCATTACAAAAATCACATCCTGTTTAGCATTCATTGTAATCTTCTTACCGTTCAGACAGAGTACTACATTGTTCTGTGGTATCCAAGTCTCTGTCAAATTAACGTTATCCGTCAAATAGTAATAACCTGCGCTTAAATTGTTATCTAACGAATTTATGCCTGTCCATGTTGCTCCCTGCGGCAAAACAATTAAATGTGAACCGGTATGTTCCTCAGCCGTGGTTCCGCCGTTTTCTTCTGTCGCCTCAACTGCATAAATCATTCCACCTGATGTCGTCTCAAGCCAGATTTTGCATTTAGATAAGTCAACATCTTCGTAAGGCAACTTCACATCTTGGCTTCTTTCAATCGGACAACCATAGAGAGTTTCTTGACCACCCGATTTATATTGAACGATAAGATTTACCGTATCCGCCGTATTTCCTCTGTTGACCTTGATTTCTTTTGTTAAAGCATTATATGTTGCAGTACCTATTCCCTTATTTTTGCCATCCAAACGAAGCGTCATTGCTTCTTCTATCTTTCCGGACTTAACACTGACTGCCGATGCAAAAAGGACATTTGACAAGTTCAGATTGGTGGCTGGTCTGATTGCTTTTGTCTCATCAACATACTCATCCTTAACCTTCTGCTCCTCCGTTGATGTACAATTTGCCGCATAATCATACGAACCCCAATAAGAAGATTCATACGGAGAACGCAGCCAGAATTCATCTTCACTCCAATATACACTTCTTTGTAGCTGCACGCTGTTGTCACTTCCCGCTTTTAGTATGATAGCATCACGAACACCTTCAAGCGCATATAATTTATCTGTAGTGGTATAATCTTTCTTAGCCTTTGTATCTGTTGTAGCAACAGTTGTTGCCTGCATGAGTGTCTGCTCTGCATCTGAAAAATAGTCTTTATTACTCGCCATTCCCTGCAAAGTAACTCTTAAATTGCTCGCTCCATAATGGTTGGCAGCACATTCCTCTGCAGAATCACCGTCTGCATACGTTCCATAATCTTTCATGTACGCTTTATTTTTTTGTTCATTATTAAATTTGCCTGTTGCTATCGGGCTAGCTGCAAAAATAATAGTATTATCTCCCTGTACGCCCTTGTCTTTTCCTAAGATATACCAGCCCTGTGCTGTATCAGACGCATTTATACCAAATAAAAGTTTTCCAACATTTGTATTCGTTCCACTTTCATCCGTGGTAAATGCTGTCATTAACTGCTCTTTTGTCGCATATACTGTCACACCCGGCTCACTTACATCCGCAGCCTTCGCATGCACTGTTCCACCCGGTACTGCCGGAACAAGCCCTGCCACCATTCCGAATACAAGTAAACCAGAAAGTATTTTTGCAATGCCTTTGCTCATTCTCTTTTTTCTTATCATGTGTACTCTCCCTTGCATTTTTAGACCCTGTTTGTATTCACCCACAGATATTTTTATAAAACAGAATGAACATCAAATCTCTTTCTGATTCCAATATAAGCTAATGCTCCACAAGATAAAACGAGAAGTACAACACACCATCCTACGCTGTTATCTTCTGCTGTTTTTGGAGAAGATACTTCTGCATTTTCTGTTGTCTGGCTGCTCTGTACGCTCTCATCTGCCACCTGTGTCGCTGGTGTGACAGTTGTTGATGGCGTTACCTCTGTTGCCGGTGCAGAAGGTGTTGAAGGTGTCGGCTCCGATGGTGTTGGCGTTGGATTTTGTGTGGAAGCTGTCTGAACTGTAAAATTTGTAAAAGCTGTTCCTCCTGCTGAAACAATGCTTATCGTATGTGTTCCTGACGATAATGTACTTAAGTACTCCTGTTTCAATGTTACAATAATACTTCCTTCTCTTGTTGTGTAATTCTCAGGAGCAACCTCATTGCCATCCACTAATACCTTTTGGAAATTGCTATAAGCATCATTGGAACGGAAAGATATACCATCCTGTCCACCCTGCGTATAAGTTCCGTTTGCACCTTCGATGATCGTTGGAGTTTCCGGAGCTGGTGTCGGATCTGGCACTAGAGCATCGCCGTCAGGAACAGTTACCACAACGGTACTGCCCGCATTGTGGTTTTTATCCTCTTTCAATCTCACATTGTAGTCTCCTGCTATAAGTCCAGTAATCTCAGTGCCAGTGCAGGAATTCCATGTGCTGTCTCCAGATTTACAATATTCCATCGCTTCACTTACGCCTGCAATCTTACCATCTGCTGCTCCAAGTGAAGACGGTTTTATCGCAAATAAGGCAGAAGGTTTATTCTGATTAGCTTTTTTAATTTCCCACGTTGGTGTTTTGGCACCTTTAGTTCCATCTCTCCATGTTTTATCTCCTGCTGGTATAACAGATATCTCATAAGTCCCTGCATCAATTGCTGTAGTAATACCAGCAACAATTGTATAGTCTTCATTTGCTTCACAAGTATGTGCAGTTCCATCATACAGATAGGATTCTGTCTTTAAAAATCCATACTCCCTTACGGTCTGACCATATCTCGGCACATATACTTCCATTATTTCAGAAGGAAGCTGTGTCCAGTTGGTCTTATAACGCACTTCATAGGTTTGCCCTGCTTCAACCTCTTCGCTATAGTGATTCGTATCATCCCCCTTACTAGTTGTCCATGTTTCGGTTCCTTTCAAACGATACTCCATATTATTTTCAATAGCTACAATATATCCTTTTCCACCTTCTGATCTTGGTTCATTGCCAGACACTGTATGGATAATCGGTTGTGGTTTCTTCTTGATTGCCCATTCGCTTAAGTCAATATCACATTTTGGATAACCAGAAATTTTAAATTTTGGTGGATAATATGGATCCATATTAAGACTAATTCCATACGTTCCCCAATTCCGATTGATTTTTCCTGTAATTTCTCCATTTTCATGATAATCTTCATCAATTGTCAGAATAACATCTTCCATCTTTTGACCTTTTGCGACAGTCAACTTACCTGACTGAACATGCATGGTGCTTGGAATTGTAATTGTTACTGTTTCCGGATCTGCCGCCAATGATGTAACAGGAATAAATCCGACAACCATCATGCAACTAAGTAAAAACACGACCAGTTTCTTTCTCAATATTTTTGTTTTCATAAGTGTTCCTCCTGCATTTGTTTATTTTTTCACAATATGTCACTTTACCATTTTTTTCATTTTATCACAGCGTTCATCCAAAACCCGGATTTCGGCGTGAGTTGTAATTATATGGCGTGAATTGTAAGATGCAGGCTTGCTTTGGTTTTCCGAATTTTTTATAATGGATGTATCATAACTGTGAAACAAGGAGGACTGCCACATGCTGCTTCAGATTTTAACTTATACACACCACTTAACGACAATGCTGTTTGGCATTTTTCTGTCCGCCTTTTTTCTCGGGGTAAAACAGAATAAGAAAAATGTCTGCATTCTTCTTGGCGGTGGAGCAGTATCCGGACTTTTCTTTCTGATCTGTAATACGGTATTCGGTTCGTTGTTCACGGAAGCCGTCTATCCGATTTTCGTGCATCTGCCGCTTTTTCTGCTGCTGGTGTTTTATTACCGTTTCCGCTGGCTGCCTTCCATAATCTCTATCATGACCGCCTATCTGTGCTGCCAGTTCAGCAACTGGGCAGGTATTTTTGCCTTATCCCTGAGCGGATTGGAATGGGTTTATTACCTTGTAAGGATTATCGTGACTGTTGCCGTTTTCGCTTTCTTGAGCCGGTATCTGTGCCAGACTACCGCACTGCTTTTGGCAAAATCTGACCGGGAGCTGTATATCCTCGGGGCAATGCCATTTGTCTATTATGTGTTTGATTACTCTACCACAAAGTTCTCCATGCTTCTCTACTCCGGAAATAAGGTAGTCGTGGAATTTCTCGCATTTGCCATGTGTATTTCCTATGTCATTTTCCTGTTCGTCTATTTTCAGGAATATGAGTTGAAAAACCGCGCTGAACAATACGGTCAGCTTACCAATATGCAGTTGAACTCCCTGCACTCGGAGATTGAGCAGGTCCGCAGCAGCGAACACCGCATGAAGATCCTGCGGCACGACATGCGCCATCATCTTGCCGCCATCCAGACTTTTATCTCCCAGCAGGAACCGGAGCGTGCACTTGATTATATTCAGGAGATCAATAAGCAATATGACGACACGGTCATTCATTCTTTCTGCAGAAATGAGCTGCTGAATTCGGTTCTTTCCATTTACCAGACACGGTTTGCGGAAAATCAGATCGTTTTTGACGTACAGATCCAGACTTCACAGACACTCTGCTGCTCTGAGATGACTTTCTGTGCCATCCTTTCCAATCTTCTGGAAAATGCCATGCATGCGGTCACGAAGCTCCCTGAGGAAAAACGTATCGTGCATCTGAGCATTTTTGAAAAGGGAAACCACCTTCTGATCCTGCAGAAGAATCCGGCTTCAGAGACACCTGTTTTTTCAAACGGTATCCCGGTTACAACGGCAAAGAATCACGGTATCGGTGTCCAAAGCGTCATTTATTATGTCGAGAAGGAACATGGACAGTACCAGTTTTACATGGAAGGTGAGGACTTTGTAGTCCGCATTATTCTTTAAGCGAGGAAATTTATTATGGTAAAGATTGCGATTTGTGATGATGAAACTGAATTTTTGGATCTGCTTTCAGACAGTCTTGATTCCTGGTGCCGGGCGCATCAGCTGACACTGCAGCTCTACCGGTTCACAAACGGTGACGAACTGATCTCCGCACACAGGGCTTATGGCATGGATCTGATCCTGCTTGATATGATCATGCCCCTTTTGAGCGGCATGGATACCGCACGCGAACTGCGCCAGCATGACCCGCACGTTCCGATCATTTTTCTGACGTCCTCACCGGAATTTGCGCTGGAATCTTATGAAGTCCGCACTTTCTGGTATCTGTTGAAACCTCTTGACGAAGTGCGTTTCCATGCGGTCCTCGACAGCTGGTACGAAGTCCACAAGGCTTCCATGGCTCATTTCGCGGCAAGAACAGATTCCGGCTACCAGGCGATTTATTTTCAGGATGTCGAATATCTGGAAGCGCAGAATAAGAATGTGTTAGTCACATTGAAAGACGGCTCGGTGATCTCCATAAAAGAACCCTTTCACCAGTGTGAAACAATTTTCACAGTGGAAAAAGGGTTTTATAAATGCCACCGCAGCTATATTGCAGCGTTAAGCTTCGTGGAAAAGTTCGGTAAAACCTCTCTCTTCACAAAATCCGGCGCACAGATTCCGATTTCAAGAGACAATTACGCTAATTTTAAGGATGTTTATTTTTCCTATATGTTTCCGCAGGAATGATCCGCTATTGGATCCCGAAGGACGCAAGCTTCATGTCCTCGTTGAACGCCAGTGTGTAATGCACCTCGATGTTTTCATATTCTGCGGTCACGTAAACGGCTGCGATATGCGCACCCCTCTGTATGATCTCCGCATCCTGCATTGTTTTAATGGAAACAAAATCTCCCCAGTCTTCCGAGATCCGCGCCTTGCCCTCGTCCATGCGCTCTTTGTTCATGATCTCCTGCATGTCCGGGACAACAAGGCTTTGCAGGCTGTCAAAATCCTCTGCATTTAAAAGCCCTATGATTTTTTCCGCCTGTGCCTTCACTTCCTCTTCGCTGAACACTTCACTCTCTGCCAGCGCTTTGTTCTGCGGCTGCATCCAGTAAGTTGCAACGGAAGCTGCCACAAGGATCACTGCGACAATGATGATGTTGCGGATGCGCTTTTTCTTCTGCTCCGGTGTCAGCACTTTTTTTGTTTTTATCTTACTCATTTTTCTCTCTGCACTTTCTTTTTTCTGCATATTAGTCCCTGATCGCATCCAACGCATTCGAAATATCTGCGATCAGATCTTCCTTATCCTCTAAACCGAGACTTATCCGGATCAGCTCTGCCGGAACACCTGCCTCTTTCAGCTGTTCATCTGTCATCTGTCTGTGCGTGGAGGTTGCCA
>OLNN01002917.1_pt1 | contig 11427 bp, 9 predicted proteins | sample 1672141 | NCBI WGS metagenome assembly OLNN01 (sample SAMEA3136652, study PRJEB25190) | human gut metagenome | biome: human gut; feature: human-associated habitat; material: faeces | place: Austria | collected 2013 | reverse complement strand
GATTATCTCTATAGAGTTCTTCTATATATCTTACATTGTCTTTTCCTAACATAATATCATCTAATTTCTTGCATTATAAATTGTTAATATTTTTCGTGATACAGCACTTATTCCAAATACAACTATGTTTTCTACTATCGGATCCGGATGAACTGTCGATATCTCTACATATGATTCGGCTATTTTTCGCTGTATTAAAAATAATATAATTTTGCTTTTTCGTATACACTCTTCATCCCGCTGAGCTCCCTTCCCAATTCTCAGTGTCTGAAGCAGATTGAATTCTCCTTTTCTTCTGTCTTTTTCAAAATCGTTTAATGCATCTATTAGATAAATCCATTTCCCTAAATTATAATAGAGGTGCTTATAGGGTAAAAAGGCCTCTCTAAAATCAAAATATTTTTCAAAGCCGCTTATAAATGTCTCAACAATTGTTCCAAATAAATGCGTCAAGTAGTCAAAAGAGAATGTTTCGCGTTCTCCTTTGCGAAATTCTAAAAATTGGGCGTTTAACTTCTCAACTAAAGCAGAATTTCCCCTTTCCCATCTACGGTACTTTCTATTTTTGTGTAGTATATAGAAGCATAATTTATAAATAAATTTCCCAATCGTCGTTGAATCATCTAAAGAATTATCGTAGATTTTTTGTAGTGCCAAATAATAAGTTAGCGAAGCTACATAATCGACAGCATCCACACTTAAAGAAGTAGCAAATTTTCTGAATATATTTCCCGGACCTTCTATCTTCGTCTTTTCTGTTGACACGGAATCCAAACATATCAAAAGAAATGTCATATCATTTGGCAACATGAGACGATATAGTCCACCAAACCGTTTTCCAAGGACGTGGCACAAAACACAGTAATAAGATGTATATCTCGCAATATCTCTTCCCTTCAGTTCACTTTTTTCTGGTTTTATATATCCATACATCTTTTCTCATCCTTTATAGATATATAATGTACCAACGGGGACACTGGCCTCATTGTACTGAATTTCTTGTGTCTCTTCTGCCTCCCCAGGAGCGTGATGTATTATTCTCCACAATTGTCCGTCTAGATACATGTATTCAACTTCCCACGTGAGGGATGATGCTGATATTTCATCGCTGTCCGTCGTTTGTCTCATTCGTGTGCAAAACCCATATCCATCTTCAGCATATGTAATCTCTCTCGTTGCCGTTATAGTTGGTTTTCCGGTAGTTTGGATCAGGTAATTAATACGTGTCAACTTCCCCACCGATGAATAAGATAGATCTGCTCTATACTCTTCCTTTTCTTGCGATATTTGTTCTACAATTTCAAATTTCAATTGTTTCATATTCCCATCGTCTTGATAAGAGTATTCGTATGTTTGTTGGTCATACTCATTGCTTGTTGTTATTGATATAACTCTGTCATTCGCATCCAATTGTGTTTCTATGAATGCGTCTATGTTTTCCCATCCCCGAGCAGGGGTATGATTTAAAAATTGTCCGTTCGAATGGTAGGTTTCAACAGACATGATTTCTTTATCAGGAAAGCATTCCTTTACATAATAGCCGTTATCGTCTGTGTATGTATATTCATAAATAAAGTGATTTCCTTGTCCTGATGCATCTACTACAACAGGACGGCCCATCGAATCATACGACAATATCAACCCAATTTGATGATCATTAAACCTAACTGCTATCTCTTCACATTGGTTTTTATCATATTCAAACTCCATCATTATTTCTCCATCACTCGAAAATGCCGCATTTTCAAGTGAAATAATTTCCCCATCTTCATTGTAATTATATTTAAAAATACTATTGCTGGTTAAATCATTATACGGGGCAATCCCATACCAGTGGAAAACAGTAAAATTGCCTGTTCCAAAAGTATATCTTCCACCATCAGCCACATCTGCACGCGTATATGCTATCTTCCCATCTTCATCAAAGAAATACTCAAACACCACTTCATGGAGATGATGTTTTGAAAAATATCCTTCTGCTTTGTCATCATAAAACACATACTCTATACGGGTTGGAGCAGAACGTGTTTCCGCATAGCAATACGCAAGTTCCACAACCGAAGCTGGGCCCCATATAGAAACTTTTTGTAATGATTCATCCTTTGTTAATTTATATCCTCTGTTCAGCGTTTCTTTTGCAGAATATAAATCCCTTGATTCCGTGTATGCAGTCGCCAAAAGATAGTATGCTTCTACATCTGTAGGCTTTTTGAATGTTGCCGCTTTGAAATTTTTAACAGCACTGGCAAAATCACGTTCTTCCATCGCCGCTTTTCCTTGTTCCATGGAAAGCGGGTACGTTACCCAGCAAAAGGCAAATACAATTCCCACACAAACAGCAACACCCATCAGGGATAAGAAAAAAATTTTTCCCTTTTTCTCTTTTTTAGGTGAAGATGTCTTTGCCCCCTGTTGAAAGACATGGTTCTCCTGGATACTTTCCATCGTTAGTTCCGTACCACATTGAGTGCAGAATCGTGCATTTGTAGTATTCTCATGGCCACATTGATTGCAAATTTTCGTTTTTAGGGGTTCTCCTTGTTTCCTTTTTTTCTGGAACATACCCTATTTCCTCCTATTGCCGGTTTTCGTATAACGGGCACCAAACAGAAGCTTATGCATTTTATTCTCTTTGTTGATTTTCAAATCCCTCCCGGGATTCTACTGTTTCTCCCACATTTTTTGTAATGGTAATCTGATCGGCAATGATCCAACATCCCATAGACCCCTGAGATTTTCCATACATTGTCAAAAAATTTACCCCTGTCACATCTACAGAAAAAGAAACCGACGTTGATTCAGCGCTCAGCCGTTCTGTCGTATATATCAATTCCTCCCCGTCATAAAATTCCAGCCAAAAACTCCCTGGATTTCCCTCCCGCATGTAGATCGTCCCATCCACTTTGGAATATTCTCCCTCCAATTCCCACCGTTGGTACGCAGGATCACTAGAAGAATTGCTGCACAAAAGCTGATAGCAATTTTTATGGTGGTATCCCTCCACATCCAAAAGGTCTGCTTCAAACGACACTGGATTTACAATATTTCTTCCGCTCATGCTATAAACAGGCAGCGTAAACAGATTATAAGACCGCGTATTCTCCCCCTCTTGCGCATCAAGAGCAACATCTTCTCTCATTTGTAACATAGGAACCGTTTCTCGATAGGTATCCCTACAATGTAAGCAGGTATATTCTCTATAGCCATTCTCTTCTTCCGTAGCCGGCACATAATCAGCAAGGTAATAGTCGTGTGCGCAGGTCCCTTCCCCTCTTGAAGAAAGCTGATAGGCAACCATTCCCACAATTACCAGTAGGACTGCAACCGTCAAAACAATCACGCGCCTCATATACTCGCCCCCCAATCTTTTCTTTCAGATTATAATTTACCATCCTTTTAGAATGTTTGCAAGCCCTATTTTAATCTTTAAGATTAAGGCACAAGGAGATGACCCCATGACCCCAGCCATTGATCGCCTCGGCGACACCATCCGCGCTGCCCGGATGAAGAAAGGATATACCCAGGAGACGTTCGCAGAAATGCTGGACATTACCCCGGTCCATTTGGCCAACATCGAAGGATCCCGTCGGAAACCCTCCGTCCCCCTCCTTTTTCAAATGATGACCCTGCTGGACTTTTCGGTGGACGCCCTGGTGTTTCCTCAACAGAAAAAAAGCCAGGTTCTCCACCTGGATGGCTTGCGTGAACAGCAAGCAGAAGCCTTAATCCGATTGGTAGAAACGATGAAAGAGTAACCTGCGGCTTGCGGACAGTTCCGCCATTGTTTCTTGTTCCTAAAATCAAAAAACACACCGTGGAAACCCCTTCCCACGGTGTGTGTTTTCTCATATTTCCATTACTCCGCCAGGCTCTGCACCGACCCCTGCCGGCAGTCTATAGAGACCTTCATCCCATCCTGCAGGGTGCGGGTGGCGCCAATGGCCCCCACAATGACGGCCTTGTTCAGGCTCAACCCCACCACGGCAGCGTGGCTGCCCATGCCGTTCTCCTCCGTGATGACGCCGATGGCGTCCCGGACATAGGGGAGCATCTCGTTGTTGGTGTGGGGCACCACCAGGATCATGCCGGGGCGGAACTTCTGCTTCACGTCCTCCAAGGTCCGGCAGACGCAGAGGACGCCCTTCACGTTCTCATTGCCCACACCGGCGCCGCTGATGAGGCTGCTGCCCACCAGGTGGACCTTAATCATGTTGGTGGTGCCGGCGATGCCCGCAGGGACGCCGGCAGTGACCACCGCAATCTCCCCGTCGTGGATGAGCCCTGCCTCCTTGGCCACGGCCACAGAGCCTTCAATCATCTCATCGGTGCTCTGGACGTACGGCATGATAAGGGGCTTCACCCCCCAGGTGAGGGAGAGCTGCCGCTGCACCGGTTCATCCATGACGCAGGCTATGATGGGGGTCTCCGGCCGGAACCGGCTGATGAGCCGGGGGGTGGCCCCGCTCTTGGTGACGGTGATGATGGCGGAGGCGTTGGTATCCGTCGCGGTGGTGCAGGCGGCGTGGGCGGTGGCCCCGCCGATGCCCAACCGGATATCCGGCGTCATGTTGCGCATCCGGCCGAAATAGTTGATGTCCGCCTCCGTCCGCTCGGCGATGGCGGCCATGGTTTTTACCGCCTCTACAGGGTACTTGCCGGCGGCAGTTTCCCCGGAGAGCATGATGGCCGAGGTACCGTCGTAGACGGCGTTGGCCACGTCGGTGATCTCCGCCCGGGTGGGGCGGGGGTTGGTGATCATACTGTCCAGCATCTGGGTGGCGGTGATGACGTGTTTGCCATAGCCCAGGGTGTAGGCAATGATGTCCTTCTGGATCACGGGGATCTCGGTGAAGTCAATCTCCACCCCCATGTCTCCCCGGGCGATCATCACACCGTCCACCACGGCCAGGATCTCGTCCACGTTGTTCACGCCCTCCTGGTTTTCCAGTTTGGCGATGATGCGCATGTTGGAGTGGTTTTCATCCAGCATCCGGCGGATCTCCATGGCATCCTGGGCGGTGCGGCAGAAGGAGGCGGCGATAAAGTCAAACCCCTCCTCGATGCCGAAGCGGATATCCGCCCGGTCCTGGGCGCTCATATAGGGCATGGACAGGTGGACGCCGGGGACGTTGACCCCCTTGCGGTCCTTGACCGCGCCGCCGTTCTCCACCCGGCAGATTACGTCGGTCTCCGTCTTCTCCACCACTTTCATGCTGATCAGGCCGTCATCCAGCATAACCTGGCTGCCCAGGCGCACATCCTGGGCCAGGTTTTTATAGGTGACGCTGCAAATCTCCCGGGTGCCGGTGACCTCCCGGGCAGTGAGGGTAAAGTGCTGGCCGGTCTCCAGGTACACCTCTCCCTTTTCAAAGGTCTTCAGGCGGATCTCCGGCCCCTTGGTGTCCAGCAGGGCGGCCACCGGGATGTTCAGTTTTTTGCGCAGGTCTTTGAGCATCTCCAGCCGGCGCTTGTGGTCCTCGTGGGTGCCATGGGAGAAGTTGAAGCGGGCCACATCCATGCCGCTTTTCATCATGGCCTCCAAGATTTCCGGGGAGTCCGTGGACGGACCCAGGGTGCAGATAATTTTGGTCTTTCTCATAGGGCAGCACCTCCATTTGGCTGTCATTTCCTTTGGCATTCCTCGTACCTGCCTATTGTACACCAAATGCATGGGAAAAGGCAACTCCCATTTACCCCCGCTGCCGGGGGTGCAGCGCCTTTCGCAGCCCTTCCCCCACCAGCAGCAGGGCCAGCGCGGTGGCCACAATGCACAGCCCCGGCGGGATCCACGCCCAGGGGCGGGTGGTGAGGTTCACCAGCTCCATGGCGCACTGGGCCATGTTCCCCCAGGAGGCCTCCGGCGTGCGCAGGCCCACCCCCAGGAAGCTCAGGCTGGACTCCGACAGGATGGCCCGCACCACCTTCAGGGGCAGCGCCGCCCACACAGGGGAGACCACGTTGGGCAGAATGGTGCGAAAGAGGATGTCCCGGTCCGTGGCCCCCAGCACCCGGGAGGCCTCCACATACTCCGCTTTTTTGGCGCTGAGAGTGCCGCTGTACACCAGCCGGGCCACCGAGGCCCACCCCAGGCCGCCAATGACCAGGATGATGTTCCACACCGAGGGCCCCACCAGGTTCACGATGGCCAGCACCAGGATGATGCTGGGGAAGGACTGGAAGGTGTCGCAGGCCCGCATGATCCAGTATTCCCACTTTCCCCCCTTATACCCCGCCAAAAGGCCCAAGGGGACCCCCAGCACCGCCCCCAGGGCGGCGGAGGCAAACCCCACCAGCAGGGAGGTCCGCCCCCCATAGAGGAGGCGGGCAAAGATATCCCGGCCCACGTCGTCGGTCCCCAGCAGGTGCTGGCTGCTGGGAGGGGCCCAAAAGCCCGCTTCCCGGTCGGTGAGGTTGGGGTCCTGCCCCAGAAACAGGGGGAGGAGGAGCACCACCAGAATTTCCACCCCCAGGAACACAGCGGCGGCGGCCGCCCAGCGGTCGGCCCAAAAGGCCCGGAGGATGGGGCGTGTCTTTTTCATGGCTTGCCACCTCCCCAGCCCACCCCTGGGTCCACCAGGCGGTAGACGATGTCCATGAGGATCCCCGTGGCCAGCACCGCCAAGGCGATGAGGACGGTGACCCCCATCACCACCGTATAGTCCCGGCTGGACACCGAGTTGAAGAGAAGGCTCCCCATCCCTGGCCAGCCGAAGATCCGCTCCACCACCAGGGAACCGCCGATGATGTGGGGGATGTGGTTTAAGATCGTGGTGACCACCGGCAGCAGGGCCGTGCGGAAGCCGTGTTTCCACACCACCGCCCACTCCGGCAGGCCCTTGGCCCGGGCGGTACGGATGTAGTCCTCCCCCAAAACTTCCCCGCAGGCGGTGGCGGTCTGGCGGACCAGGCTGCCCAAACTGCTCACACACACCACCGCAGCCGGGAGCAGCAAGTGGTGCAGCAGGTCCCCTACGCTCCCGCCGCTGCCGGCGGAATACATCCCCGCAGCCGGGAGCCACCCCAGCACCACGGAGAAGAAGAAGATGCCTAGGATGCACAGGAAGAATCCCGGCGCACTAAAGCTCAAAAGGGTCAGCCCCCCCGCCAGCTTGCTCCACCGGGAGTGGGGTTTCCAGGCTGCCATCACCCCCAGGGGGATGCCGATGAGCACCGCCGAGATAAAGGTACCGGACACGCCGCCGATCCAGATGGCAAGCAGCATGACAAAGGAAGTCTCGGTGGAAAGACCAAAGGTGATGGGTAGCAGCAGAGCGATGCCCAGAGTAGCGGACAAACCGGGGATTGCACCAAAGACGATGCCCAGCGCGACCATGGCAAAGATCAGCAGCAGGTTCAGCGGCTTCATGCAGACCAGTAAAGCAGAAAGATATGCAGCCATTTATTTTCCCTCCTTAGCCGCCGAACAGAACGCCGGCGGGCAGTTTGATCTGGAACGCAAAGACGAACATTGCGTAGAGCACAGCCGTGACGACCACCGAGATGATGACGGTGGACACGGGCTTAACTTCGCTGTTGCCCTTCAAATCATAGATAAAGGCGGCGGTTGCAAACGGGGTGGTGATCACAAATCCCAGATAGGTCATAGCCACGGCGTAGATCACCAGCATCAAAAAGCTCTTGGTGACCTTGATCACGCCGCCCTTGGGGAAATAGGGCTTTTCGGCAATCTCGCGCTCCTTGTAGCCCTTGACGATGAGGGCAATGGAGCTGATGCCGATCAGGAAGATAGCCACATACGGCAGCAGCCGGGGACCCGGCTCCAGCAGATTGGCCGGCTGGCGGACCTGCTGGGTCATGATGAAGAAGAAAATACAGGTAAGCAAGCCAACGATGCCTGTTACCATATCGTGTCTCATTTTCATGGAAGTACCTCTCGCTTTTCTCAAAAACAGCCCGGAGAGGAGAAGCTCCGGGCTGTCTATTTAGGAGGATCTACACTTTTCAGAGAAAGACTTCTGTGCAGATAAAAAGTGCAGTCGATGGCAGAATTTTGGGTTAGCCCTGAACGTACATACCGAGGTTCTTTGCGATGTTGACGAGTTCATCGTACTCTTTCTGATGCAGCTCCTCGGACTCCTCAAGGTCGTGCCAGCCGGGGATGTGGCCGATGCCTGCGATGCCATCATGGACAGTGGGGTCGTTGACAACCTCTTCCATGGCTGCGTTCATCTGCTTGACCATGGTCTCGTCCATGCCGGCAGGTCCCATCAGGTAGTGGTAGACCAGCATGTAGCAGTCCTTGAAACCCTGCTCCTGCAGAGTCTTGTAGTTTTCAGGCAGCTCAGCGGGGTACTGGTCGATGGTGATGCCGTCGCCCGCCACGGTGCCGATGACCTTCAGCTTGCCGGCCTTGGAATACTCCTGAGCGTTGCCCAGACCCACGACACCGATGTCGATGAATCCACCGGCCAGATTGGTCAGACGGTCAGACTCGGAAGCACATTCAACCTTGTTCAGCTCGATGCCCAGAACACTGCACAGCTTGCCGAACAGGAAGGTGTTTGCACCTGCAGCCGGCATACCGGCGTTCAGCTCATTGGGATGAGACTTTGCGTAATCGACGAAGCCCTGAAAGTCATCGTAAGGTGCGTTTGCAGGAACAGCCAGTGTAGAGAAGCCGTTGTCCTGCAGGCAGGCGATCAAGGTGAAGTCGGTCATGGGGTTTACGGTAGCGTTGCCGGTGATGTACTGGATGTTCAGTGAAGAGGTAGCCAGCGTCAGGGTGGTGCCGTCCGGCTTTGCGTTGGCGACGGTCTGGTGGCCGACGGTGTTTGAGTCGTAGTTGGTGACGGTGGTCTTCAGGCCGTAGATACGGTTCAGACCCTCGCTGTAGTAACGGATGGCCAAGTCAGAGCCGCCGCCTGCCTTGCCGGGAACCGCCAGCGTGATGGTCTCATTCTTTGGGAAGCCGATGCCGTCAGCGGCTGCGGATGCAGCAGCGCTGGCGGAGGAAGCGGAGCTGGAGCTGGAGCTGGAGCCGCCGCAGGCGGACAGGGCAAGGGCTGCAGCAGCAACGGCGCTGCCCTTGAGCATGGATCTTCTGGTGATCTTCTTCATTGTTAGTCTCCTTCTTTTCCGGTGATCATTCTGCGTTGGTTGAGGTGTTACCCTCTCTGTGCTTTTATTGTACAACCTGCCGCTTCACTTTACGATACACAAGAATTCCGCTTTTTCATAACGATTTGTTCACAGCAGCTTGCAATTCCTTTTGTGGTCCTTTATACTTATTATGGAAAAACTTTTCCATATTCCCCAGCACTTTGCAGATTTCTGGCTAAAATCCGACTTTTTACCATTTTGTAACAAAAGGGAACTGCTATGAACACCCGTCAGTATTATTACCTTTCCACCATTGCAAATTATGGCAATCTGAGCCATGCGGCGCAGGCGCTCCACGTCTCCCCCTCGGCGCTGAGCAAGTTTCTGGCAGAGTGCGAGCGCACCTTTGGCTTTGCTTTGTTCCTGCGGTACAACCGCCGCCTGTACCCAACCGCCGTGGGACGGTATGTGGTAGAATGCGCCCAGAAGATCCTTGACGAGCAGAACCGTATGCTGCTGACCATGAAAGAGGTCACCGGCGGCAACCGCAAGGCGATCCGTCTTGCCACCGCCCCCAACCGGGGTGCCATCATCTTCAGCAGGATCTACAACCAGTTCTCCCGCCGGTACCCGGACATCTCCCTGAGCCTCACCGAGCTGTATGCCGCCGAGCAGCCGGGAGCCATCGCCCGGGGACTGGTGGACCTGGCACTGGGCGCCGGTGCCACCAGCAGCGAGATCACCGACATCCCCATTGCCCACGAAGAACTGCTGGTGTCCCTGCCTGCCTCCCACCCACTGGCAAAGCAGGAGACCATCCATCTGGCAGACCTGCGGGACCCTCCCTTTGTATTGCAGGGTCCCCGCCACAGCATCCGGCTCATTGCAGAGCAGCTTTTCCAGCAGGCGGGGTTCCAGCCCGTAGTCGCCTTTGAGTCCAACGACGTTATCCTGCTGGACTCCATGATGCATCAGGCAGTGGGAGTGGGGCTGGTAAGCAACGCTCACGTATTTCCCTGCAGCGAACTTGCCTACCGTCCGCTGAATCCTCCTGTGCACCAGACCCTGCACCTGCGTTTCCCGCTGGGGCACACCCTTACGGAGCCGGAGCGGTATCTGGCAGGTCTGCTGATCACCGAACGCCTCCGCGATCCCCGGTACAAGCCCACCGACGACCCGCTGGTGGACCAGCTGCTGCAAGAAGTGCTCTCACCCTCTCAGCTGGCAGACACCGGCAGCCTGCCCCGGGAGGCAGTGGGCACCGCCCTGCAGACCATGCAGGACGTCAAGCCGGATATACTCATCACCGACATACGCATGCCCTTTATGGACGGCATGCAGCTTTGCGAGGCCGTTTCCCACACCATGCCGTGGGTGCAGATCGTCATACTCTCCGGCTATGACGATTTCGCCTATGCCCAGCAGGCCATCTCCCTGGGGGTGAAGGAATACCTGCTCAAGCCGGTGAGCGCGCAGGAGCTTTTGGAAGTGCTGGAGCGCATCGCCGGCCGCATCCGCGAAAACCGCCGGACGCAGGCCGACCTTTTGCGCATCAAGCGGCAGCTGGCCTCCTCCTCGGCCTTTCTGCGCGAAAAGCTGCTTTCCGAGGCCCTGGGCGGCGTGCGCGGCGAGGAAAACGTGCAGAGCCTGCTCGAGCGGGCGCGGGCGCTGAACCTTTCTCTGCTGGCCAAGCGCTATCTGGTGATCCTCGCCTGTCCGCGCGGCGGCGAGGAAGGGCGCACATTGGCGCAGAGCGCCCTCTACCGCCTGGCCGACGGCTCGGGCGACGCCGTGCACGCCTGCGAGGCGCAGGGGGCTTTCGCCCTCATCGTGCTCGGCGACAGCGACGAGGACCTGGAAGAGCGCGCCTACGGCTTTGCCCAGGCGGCGCTTTACGAGGTGGAGCGCGCCACGGGCAAGAGCGCCCACATGTGCATCGGCGAGGCCGTGGAAAGCCTTTCCGAGCTGCCCCGCTCCCTGCACTCCGCCCAGCGCGTGCGCCGCGCCATGGAATTGTCCAGCGACGCGGAGAAGCGCCGCATCATGGGCGTGCGCGATATGGAGGCCCTGCCCCCGGCCGCGCCGGCCATCAATCTGGACGTTTCGCCCCTGTCCGAGCGGCTGCAATACGCCAACCGCGAGGACGTGGAAGGCATCCTCAAGGACTACATCGCCTCCATGGGCTCGGCAGCCATCCACTCGGTGATGATGGTCAACTTCCTCTATGTGGAGATCCTCATGGCGGCCAGCCGCATCATCAAGGACAGCGGCGGCGAGCCCCGCGAGGTCATCGACGCCAAACTCTGGGAGGACAATCTCTTTTCCGCCTCGCCCGCGCCCGAGGAGGTCATCCCCCTGGCGCGCGAA
>OLNN01002906.1_pt1 | contig 11455 bp, 12 predicted proteins | sample 1672141 | NCBI WGS metagenome assembly OLNN01 (sample SAMEA3136652, study PRJEB25190) | human gut metagenome | biome: human gut; feature: human-associated habitat; material: faeces | place: Austria | collected 2013 | reverse complement strand
AGAAGTGGGTGGGGGAATTATGTGCCTTTATCTAAGCTTAAATGAAAGAGCCGTGTAGAAATTTGCTATTCTTATAAGATTTCTGCCGTTTTTTTGAAAGAGATATTTATGATTAGAACTGTTGTTTGTTGGCTAGTCTTTCACCGTACTGTTCAGATGTTTTGTAAATGTAGCAGGCAGATTGTCTGATACCTGCTAAGACATTATGCGATAGCAGTTAACTCTCAACGTGATAAGTATTGCTTCTTCACGTGCAAGTAGTTAACTGCTATCATGACACCCCTAAACCTCTTATTTCAATTCATTTATCATTTGCTTGGGATCCTTGAGCAGTTGCAACCAGTCGTAGTTGCGCAGCAGGGCTAGCAGGGTAGCTATGACGATGACAATGCGGGCAGCCCAAAGAATGAGCAGCACGGCAACGGCAATGAAACCGAAGCGCATGATGTTTACCATCATGGAGTCGTCTTCGCGTGTCTTGGTGCCGTCGCTCCAAGTCGTGACGGTTTCGGTTACCTTCATGGAGGCAGCCGCTCCTACCAGTCCACCGGCAAAGCCAAACAGTATTTTCTTCAATCCGGTAGCCATTTGGTCCTCGCGTCTGCGCTTGGTTATCATGTAGCCACGCGGACGGCAGGCGAAAATGTAGAGTCCAATCCAGATGAAGCACCAGATACCGGCCCAACGTGTACCTGAGGCGCGACCTTCAGCCCGGCCTATCAGGTATTCTTTATAGGTTGTTATGGTATGTTTTTTTTGTTCTTCCAGTCTTTCGTTGGCGTGCTCCAAGTCGCTTTCGTACCCTTTGCGGTTCTCAGCCGAGAGTGTGTCGCAGGTTAGTTTCTCTTCGTAGTAGGCTACGTTTTTTTCTGCCCGTTGGATAGACTCGTCCAGCATTTTCTGCACTTCGGCATCGCTGATGTTCTGCCATTTCTTTACATCGTCGTCCTTGCCGCCGGCCTGGAAAAAATAGTAAGCACCCATAATGGCTACGCAGACTACCACCCACCACGAGAATGTCCAGTGGCGTTGCTTTGACCAATCTACTATTTCGCGCGTTTCGTACAGCGCATCCATCAGTTCCTTGTCCGACGGGTCGTCTACCGCAGCTTCGGCCTTTGTCAGCAGCTCGTCCATCTGCCGGGTTTCCTTGGCTGTGCGCGGATAAATTTCTTCGTTCTCCAGTCCGTGATAACCTGCCACATCCCAAGCTTGCAGCAGGTATTCTTCGGCCTGTTTGTTCTTTTCGTCTTTCAGGTTGATGTCGTTGTAGGAGGTTTCCATACCTCCGCTCATGTGTTTTTTGTCCATTGTATTACTACTGGTTTTTAGTTTTCTTGTTCTTGCTGTTCTGGTAGGCTCTGAAACCGAAGGTCAGTCCCTGCCAAAGCGCTTTGAATACATAATAGAACATTTTCATTAACACTTGTACGGTCTGTAAAGCTGCATTGCTCATGTTTGTTTTAGATTAATAGGTTATGTAATAAATGAAGTATAAAAGACCATGAAACGCTTGGTCTCACGGTCTTTTGCAAAGTTATCCACTTATTATATACGCTTGACCACGGGAATCCGGGGGATTTTTGCTTTCTTAGGGGTGATTCAGGAAGGCCGGCCGTATCCTACTTCGATGTAGCCTTTTTCTATGCCTTTCACGATGAGGTCGGCCACATTGCGTGCTTCCAGTTTCACCATGAGGTTCTTGCGGTAAGACTCTATGGTATTTTCGGTCAGGAACAGCTCATTGGCTATTTCGCACGAACTGAGGCCTCGTGCAATGGCTCTTAGTACTTCTATTTCGCGCGGGGTGGGCAAGTTGCGGCGAATGGCAGAGTGGGGCAGGGAAGAAAGCTTGCGTTGCAACTTCTCAAAGCGGGGACAGTAGTATTTTTCGCCTTTCCTTACGGCTTGTATGGCTTTCTTTATATGTTCTACTCCCGACAGTTTCAAGACAATGCCTTCGGGATTTGCCTTGAGTAAAGCGTGTGCAGTCCATATTTCTTCGTGTACTGTGCAAACGATGATGGAGATGTTTTTGTTTATATGTCTGAGGTCTTGTATTACTTCTAAACCGTTTTCACCGTTCAGTTCAATATCAAGCAGGACTATATCATACTGTTTATCTCTCATTTTTATTAATAACTCATGTGTATTCAGGGCCATGTCGGTGCAGGCCACTTCGGACATTGGGTTTAAAATACTTTTCAGGCCTTCAATTACAAGTGCATGGTCGTCGGCCATGATAATGGAAGAGGGGGGAGGCGTCTTTGTTTCGGTCATGATGGATATCGTTTAGTTTGTTTGGGTAGAGGGGGATTATTGTTGGATAGGCAGCGTGCATCTGACAAGGGTTCCTTTGCCGCCTTTTCCCGGTGCTATGTGCAGGGTACCGTGTAGAGAGGCAATGCGCTCTTGCATGGTTCTCAGGCCGATGCCATCGCCGGCAATATCTGTCGAGCCGTTTCCGTTGTCGTGTATATAGAGCAACAGTGTGCCGTCGCCGGTTTGCTCTATACCTATATATATGTGGGTGGCGTCGGCATGCTTCAGTATGTTACCTACCGCCTCTTGTACGGCGCGGTAGAGGAGCATGCTTGTCTGCTGGGGCAAGCAGCTCCAGTCAGCTTCGGCAGGGTCGGCCTGAAATTCGGTTTTGATGCCGCTGCTTTCAGCCAGGTTGTCGGCATAGTTCTGCAATATTTCCTTCAGGGTGAGTTCGCTGAACGAGGGCGGCATCAGTTCGTGGGAGATGGACCGTACATCTTCCCTTATCTTGTTCAGTGTTGAGACGAAATCCGGATTGGGGCTTTCGGCATTGTTTTGGCACCTCATTTCCAGCAGGTAGAGGTCGTTGCTGATGCCGTCGTGCAGTTCCTTGGCCAGTCGGTTCCGTTCCGACTCCATGCCTTCCAGGTACTTGCGGGTCAGGCTCAGTTCGGTGTCATATTGCAACAGCTCCAGTTCCTTTTCTTTTTCGGCGGCATAGCGTTTCAGCCTTTCGGCACGTTTCCGTTGGCGGGCTACCAGAGCCGCCGAAGCGGCCAGCACAACCACGATGGCCAGCAGTAGCAGCATTATGCGGGTTTTGTTGCGTTCGGCAGATATCCGACGTTCGCTTTCCAGTTGCAGCAACTTCAGCTCTTTCTCCTTGGTTTCGTATTTCACGTTCAGTTCCTGCAAGGCTTTGTTGCGTTCTGTGCTTTGCAGGCTGTCGGTCAGGGCGGTTTGCAGCGCAGCATACTCCAGTGCTTCCTTGTGCATGCCCAGCTGGGTGTAGCATTGCCGCATGGAGGCATATAGCCCTTGCAGGATGAATTTCCGCTGCCCGATGCCGTCTGTCTGTTCAAGCATCTTGCCCGTGTGCAGTGCCTCCTTGTAGCGCTTGTTGTCAACAAGTGCCTGTAGCTCTGCCTGGTAGTAGCCCTGCAGGGTCGGTGTCATCCGTACGCTTGGTATCAGCCGGTGGGCTAGACGTATGTAGTAGTCTACCGAGTCGGCTTGTTCTTGCAGGTTCTTCAGTTGCACCAGGTATCCGGTGTTTCGCAGCATCATGTTCTTGTCGTTCATGCGCGTTGCTGTCTGCATGCTTTGTTGCAGGCAGTCGGCCGCCTGACGCAAGTCACCGTTTTCAATGAACACCATGCCGATGTTGGCATATATCTGTACGGTGGCCAGTTCATTGTCTATCTTGTTGGCCAGCAGGCGTGCTTGTGTGGCATAGCGCAGGGCATCGTCTGCTTGCTTCATGTCGTTGCACAGCACTGACAGGTTGGTGTAAAGGGCAGCCTTCTCTTCGGCTGCGCCTGAAAGGGAGCTGTTTCCGGTCAGCAGTCCGAGTGCCAGGTTGTAATGTTTAAGCGCTTCCTCCAGTTTGCCTTGGGTGCGGCAGTACATGCCCAGTGCCCGATAGCTGCCCAGCAGTGTCAGCGTGTCGGCCAGCATGGCCGAGTAGCGGGCCGAGGCCAGTTCCTTGCTGACGGCAGAGTCGATGTTGCCCATGCGATAGTAAGTGTCGGCCAGGCAGGTGAGCATGATGTTGTATGAGGTAGCTTGCGGGCGGGAGGCGGCGTAGCGGTCCATCTTCTCCAAATAGATGCGCGCGGAGTCGTATTGCCCGGTGGCATTGAAATAGTTTCCTATGTAGATGCAGCATTCGGCTTCCTTGTCTTTGTTGTCCATGAGGCGATAGATGCCCAGCGCCTTGGATTTGAGCGGCATGTACTGGTCCAATTCGCCCATGGCCAGTTTATATTCGGCCTGGCAGTCGTAGTATTGGGCCATGGAGTTGGGCGATTTTTCGGCCACCGCACGTTCATAACCTTTCTGCAATGCCTCGTTGAAGATGCCTTCTGAATCGCCATTTTCCAGAATATACCTGCATACGACCCAGTAGTCGGCCGAGCGTTGGCTTTGGCTGGCTTTTGCATACAGCTGACTGAGAATGCTGTTTTCCTGTGCGTCGGCAGGCAGGGAGAGGGCTGTTAACAGTAGACAGATGACGGGAATGATGTGCTTTTTCATGACTTATTTATTTTGCCTGATTGACGCTGCTTTATGTATGGTTTTGCAAATAACGTGAAAAATATTGGTAAAACAAATTTTATTTGTTGCTTCTTTCCCCGTCTGTTTTGGGTCTGTCGGTCGGAGGGGAGGTATATATAATATGGTATAAGAACTTTTGCATTTATCTTTTTGTCCATACTATCAGTTTTTGACAGACTTTCGTTGTCATTCTGTCTGTGGTTGTTGTCAGGTACTGACATATTGTTCGTTTTTCTTTGTTTAATGGCAATTTTAGACCTCTTTGAGAGCATCCTTTTTGATATAGGTCAAGAAATATGTTATATAACATGTTTTTCTATGCCAAAGTGCTTGCAGTTTTCTGGAAAGGCCCTACATTTGCACCGTCATCGATGACAAACAGGATAACAAAAAAGATTTAGGAGGATAACAAAATGAAGATGTTTAAGAAGATTTTTAAGAACTTCGGCAAAGCCGATAAGAACATTTGGGGATACGTGATGCTCTAAGCATTCACCCATTCCCAAATCCTTGAGAGTTAAGTTTTCAGGTATTAGTTTAATTTTTAAGGTTTAGTTTTTAGGATTATGAAAAAGATTATTGCTTATTTAGGATATGTTCTGGCCATGTTGGGTCGGGGCGAGATGATGTCCATGGGATATGGAACTGAGAGATAATAAGATTGAAGCATACTAACAGACAGGGACGGAGGTGTATCGCAAGATGCATCTCCGTCCTTTTTTATATCTCTGTTGCAGGGAGTGTACTGCCTGGTTAGTTCCATCGTACTGAAACTTTAGTTTCCTCCCACTGGAACTTTAGTTTCTTCGGGAGGAAACTTTTGTTTCTCTCCACTGAAACTCTTCGGGGAGTAAAGCTAAAAAAGGGGAAGTCTGTACCGCTCTCTTCATGGCGGTTGATGTTTACTATTCTGTCTGCGACATTATTGGGCTAAATAGGATATTGAAAGGATGGAAAACAGGCTGCGGAGCGCATGAGTCTGCTATCTGTATCGGTCGGATTGCAACAATAGACTGCCTGTTTTGTATAGATAGCGGAATAGTTCGGGAAGCTCTTCGGCCAATTAACCAATTTTATTATGGAAAAATTTCTTTAATTGGGTTTGCCGTTGTACTTTTGCACAGTCTATTAAAACACTTATTTAAACAAAAAACGAAAGATTATGTCAAAAGTAACCGTAGTAGGTGCAGGTAACGTAGGTGCTACATGCGCTAATGTATTGGCCTTTAATGAAGTGGCCGACGAAGTAGTAATGCTGGACGTAAAGGAAGGCGTTTCGGAAGGTAAGGCAATGGATATGATGCAGACAGCTCAGTTGCTGGGCTTCGACACTACTGTAGTAGGTTGTACCAATGACTATGAGAAGACTGCTGATTCTGACGTAGTTGTCATCACTTCGGGTATTCCCCGCAAGCCGGGCATGACTCGCGAAGAGTTGATTGGTGTAAATGCCGGTATCGTTAAGTCGGTTGCTCAAAACATCCTGAAATATTCACCCAATGCTATCCTGGTGGTTATTTCCAACCCGATGGATACCATGACTTATCTGGCTCTGAAGTCACTGGGCTTGCCTAAGAATCGTGTTATCGGTATGGGTGGTGCGCTCGACAGCTCTCGCTTCAAGTATTTCCTGTCTCAGGCACTGGGCTGCAATGCCAACGAAGTAGAAGGCATGGTAATTGGCGGACACGGCGATACGACTATGATTCCTCTGGCACGTCTGGCTACATACAAAGGACAGCCTGTCAGCACACTGCTGAGCGAGGAGAAACTGAACGAGGTAGTTGCTGCTACCATGGTGGGTGGTGCTACGCTGACCAAGCTGCTGGGCACTTCTGCTTGGTATGCTCCGGGTGCGGCTGGCGCATACGTGGTAGAGTCTATTATCCACAACCAGAAGAAGATGATTCCTTGCTCTGTATTGCTCGAAGGTGAGTATGGCGAGTCTGACCTTTGCATCGGTGTACCTGTTATCTTGGGCAAGAATGGTATCGAGAAGATTGTAGAACTGGAGCTGACTGCTGACGAAAAGGCTAAATTTGCTGCCAGTGCTGCTGCCGTTCACAAGACAAACGCTGCCCTGAAGGAAGTAGGCGCTCTCTGATAACGACATGTTTGTTGCCAAACCATGTAGGCATGAGTCTATGTGGCAGGTAATTGATTGATATCAGCCGCTCGGGCCTGGAAGGATGGATTTCCATCTTTCCCGGGCCCGAGTTCTTTATGTACGTGCAGGATGGCTGTAGATTGGTTGTCCGGTGGTGGGGCAGTGGAAAAGATGTCTGAAGCGTCTGTTTGTTGCATACTGCGGCTTACCAATGGCGTGAAAGTTGTTATATTTCGTTAAAGGAACGCAGATTCTTTTTTCCAACGTCCTTTATTTATGATTTAAAGCAATATATTTGTGATATCAAAATAATATCATTTAAATCTATTGGATATGGAAACGAAGGAAGTGAAATTCAGTGGTTTCAAGATGAACGGCTTTCTGGCTATCTTCTTGTTTTTGTTTGTATGGGCTGGAGTGACGGTTTGGTGCTTTATGCAGGCTCAGCCTCTGTTTTATGTGCTTGGAGTGGTGATGGCGTTGCTGTGGATTATACTGAACTGTGGCTACATGCAGCTGGAACCCAACGAGGCGCGTGCCATGGTGTTCTTTGGCAAGTATAAGGGAACGTTTAAGGATACGGGATTCTTTTGGGTAAATCCGTTCATGGATAAGAAGAAGTTGTCGCTTCGTGCCCGCAACCTCGATGTGGAGCCTATCAAGGTGAATGACAAGATTGGAAATCCTATCCTGATTGGTCTGGTGCTGGTTTGGCGGCTGAAGGATACTTATAAGGCCATGTTTGAGATTGATGCGCAGACCATGGCCAGCACGGGCACAACATCGGGCGACGGAAAGTCGGTAAGCGTGGGCAATGCCGTGGCCAACCGCATGAATGCGTTCGAGAATTTTGTAAAGATTCAGAGCGATGCCGCCTTGCGTCAGGTGGCCGGACAGTATGCTTACGACGACAATGAGTCGGCTGAGGGAGAATTGACCTTGCGTTCGGGCGGCGAGGAAATCAACGAGCAGCTGGAGCAGAAGTTGAACGAGCGTCTGGCAATGGCCGGCATGGAGGTGCTGGAAGCCCGCATCAACTACCTGGCCTATGCTCCCGAGATTGCTGCCGTGATGTTGCGTCGTCAGCAGGCATCGGCCATCATCAGTGCACGCGAGAAGATTGTGGAAGGCGCGGTGTCGATGGTTCACATGGCGCTCGACAAACTGTCGAAGGACGAAATCGTGGAACTGGACGAGGAGAAAAAGGCGGCCATGGTGAGCAACCTGCTCGTAGTGCTTTGTGCCGACGAGGCTGCGCAGCCGGTGGTGAACACAGGGACGCTGAATCATTGATGGCAGGCTGGGAAAAATATAGGGATTAAACGTAAAACTTAGATAGGTATTAATCGAGGTACTGCTGTCCAATATCAGTGTAGCCGTCGTGCCTCGGCAAGGATACAGTTGCTGGTGTGCTTCTGCGTCCTGTTGTTCATAGGCAGTCTAGCTCTGCTCAAGTGGTATGAGCAGGATATGGATGCATTCATAGGTATACTCTTTGCGGGTTCGCTTGTGTTGCTTTATATGGTGTGGTCCGCCTACCGTTATTTCCGACCGGGGCTGGAGACACGTACGGTGATGCTGGGCGGCTGGACGCATAGGCTTTATCTGCGAAGCAGACCGTTGTTCCTGTTGTGTACCGGTAGCATATCTGCCGTGGTAGTGCTGGTGGTTAAGTTGTTGTTCGACTGGATGGAAAAAGGAAGTGTAGAAGGACTGTGGGCAGACTATTTCGATGTGAAGTTTCTGGTTTTTCTGGCTTTTTGTTTTGTAGCAGGAGCGGCGAAGTCCTATGGCGAGTTTGCTTCCTACTATAAATGGTTGAGAACGCAAAAGTAGCGGATAACATGGTATGGATTGAGTATTAATATATGGATGATGATGTGCTTATCTAAATATTGGTTTGGGCTGATTGGACTGTTGCTGAGAGTGGCAGTCTGTGGTGAACACAGGAACGCTGAATCATTGATAGCGGCACAGGTATTTTAAAAAAAGGTTTGGTCTTATGTTCGGATTTAATAGAGGAAACAGAGTGGCTTACCGGTGCAGTACACGCCTGACAGCATCAGAGGCTATTTGTGTGGGCTTGCTGATGGTGGTGGCGTTTGCTGGTATATCGGTTTGGCAGTGGAAGCTGCTGAATACAAATGTTGTGCTCATGCTTCTGTTTGTTATGCTGGTTGGCTTGCTTATACTGGCTTGGGGATTGGTCCGATATTATCGTCCGGGTATGGAGACGCGCTATGTAGTGCTTGATAACTGGTCGCATCGCCTGTTTCTTGGCAATAAGTGGCTGTTTGTTCTTTTCACGGGTGGTGTCTATATGTTGGCGGCTACCGTGTTCGCCTTGGCTTTGGACTGTATTTGGTGGCTGAGTGGTGGACTGGAGGCCGATTATTGGGCCAAAGTTTTGCGCTTGCGTCGTTTGGTGGGAGTGGGCCTGTTCTTTGTGGTAGGAGCCTTGAAGTCTTTTTTGGATTATTACTATTATTATGAATGGCTGCGGACGCAGCGTCAGTAGCATGTTGTCCGTGGTGAAGTATTACGGAAAAAGTTTGGTATGATGAGTTTATATAGGTGTTTCAGTCTGATGGCTGTCTTGCTGTTGGGGCTCGCATTGAGCGGCCACGCGCAGACGGTGGACGATAATCAGGCACGTGCCCAGCGCATCTATGAGCACTTTGTGGCAGGTAGGGGCGACAGTATTTATGCTGCGCTGAACGATGACGGGCAGCGTCAGCTATCGCCTGCCGTGTTCAACGACATGTATCGTCAATTGGAAATGCAATTCGGTAAACAGAAGTCGGCAGAGCCTTGGGAGCAGGAAGATGCTCAGGGAGTGACACTCTACTGCCGCAACTTGCAGTTCGAGCGCTATGCCTTGCGTCTGCTGTTGGCTTTCGATGCAGACGGACGTATGAACACCATCCGGCTGGTGCCGGCACCGGCACCAGTCTGTGTACCTGCCGTTGAGTTTGACGAGTCGCTGATGGAAGAGCGCGACATTGCGGTGGAGACTGACGGCTATCGCCTGCCGGGTACGTTAACCTTGCCTCGGGTAGGAGAGGAACGGAAGGTTCCTTGTGTGGTGCTGGTGCATGGCTCGGGACCGAACGACCGTGACGAGACATTGGGCCCTAATAAACCTTTCCGCGACTTGGCATGGGGACTGGCGCGACGAGGGATAGCCGTTATCCGTTATGACAAGCGCACCAAGGTCTATGGCAAAGACTTTGTGCCCAAGGGACGGAAAATGGATATGGATGTGGAGACATGCGACGACGCTTTGGCTGCAGTGGCATTGGCTCGCAGCCTCTCCGAAGTGGCGGCTGACAGTGTCTTTGTGCTGGGACATAGCCAGGGAGGTATGATGGCTCCTCGCATTGCGCAACGTTCGCAGGGAAGTGTGGCCGGCATTGTTATCGTGGCTGGGTTGGCGCGCCCGTTTGAAGATGCTATTATGGAGCAGTCGGAATACATAGCCTCGCTGTCGGCTGGTGGGCAGCAGGCACATGGGCAGCTGGAAGAACTGAAACGTCAGGTGGCGAATGTGAAGCAGTTGGGTACGGATGCTTTCGTCGATAGTATTCCCCTGCCGCTTCAGATATCTAAGGAATACTGGGAGTTCCTTCGCAGTTACCGGCCGGTGGCTGTGGCTGCCGGGTTGGCGTGCCCCGTACTGGTGTTGCAGGGCGAGCGCGACTATCAGGTGACCATGCAGGATTACGGCTTATGGCTGTCGGGACTGCTGATGAAGCGCAATGCACAGCTCAAGTCTTATCCCAAGCTGAACCATCTGTTGCAGGAAGGCAAGGGCAAGTCTACTCCGTTTGAATATCAGAAGTCGCTGCCGGTGCCGGGCTATGTGATGGACGATGTGGCAGGTTTTATTCGGGGAAAAGATATCAGGTAGGTTGAAACAGATAAGTGAGTTTACGAGCCGCCGAGGCTTCTGGTGATAGTAGAACAGCAGCTTATAAACTCACAAACTCAGAAACTAAAGAACTAAAAACTTACAATAGTGGCTAAGAAAGAGAATACAACCAAGAGTTTCGTGTTGCGGGTGGATGCTGCGACGATGGACGCCATTGAAAAATGGGCTGCCGACGAGTTTCGCAGTACCAACGGGCAGTTGCAGTGGATTATCAACGAGGCCTTGCGCAAAAGCGGCCGGTTGAAGAAGGGTAGCCAAAAGAAAAAAGAAGAAGAGGAGGAAACAGAATGATTAATTTGGGATTTTATTCGGGTAAGGGATATGATGTCCGCTATCGGCGGTCGTTGGTCGACTATGTGTTGCTGGCTGTTGCTTTTGTGCCGGTACTGGCAGATTGGTTTTATATATTCTACATGAACAAGCAGACCGACGGAGCCTTTCTGCAAGAACATGGAGTGGAAGGTATCATGGCACTGGTGCTCTTCCTGGTATTGGGCAGTGCAGCCTATGTGCCCGTTAGGTTCTTCAACTTTGCCTTTCGGGTGACCGAGGCGAATATCGGAAGGCAATATGTGCTGGCCATCCGCCTGTGTCAGGTGGTTAACATATTGATGGGCTGCATGTTCTTAGGAGGACTGTTGGGCAAGGACGTAGCCTGCTCCGTTTATTTCTATGCCGGTGCTTCTATATTGATGGTTGTGGCTATGGTCGCTTATTTCATTTTGGCTTATAGAATGCGTTGACGATAGGTTGTGGCTGCTGTCTTGTTAGTCGTGTGTTACTTATGAAGCAATATTATTACCTGTAGAAGACTCAGGCTGTTGCATAAAAAAAGCCCGCCTTTTGGCGGGCTTATTCGCATACATTACAGCGGT
>OLNN01002902.1_pt1 | contig 11471 bp, 7 predicted proteins | sample 1672141 | NCBI WGS metagenome assembly OLNN01 (sample SAMEA3136652, study PRJEB25190) | human gut metagenome | biome: human gut; feature: human-associated habitat; material: faeces | place: Austria | collected 2013 | reverse complement strand
TCCGATCTGCTGGCTCAAAGTGAATAGGAGCTCTCGGATCAACAAAGGCTGGTGCATTCTTTGCTTGGATTATCTCCTCTGTGATATTACCATTCTCAGCACGATCTGCTTCCGTAGGCCACTTCTGACCACCAAGACCTTCAACCAGGCGCTTATAAGCAGTAGACATATGAATAACAGCAGAACCTTTATGGTAATATATCGGATTTTGAGTAAACTTATCCTGACCTTGTGTTAAAAAAGCAGCATCTTCATCACCTTCAAATACACCTGCCAGAACAGCAGCCTGCGCTTCTTCCTTTGCCTTAGTTATATCCACATCAGAAATACGAACGGCCATACGCAAACGGATAGAATTTGCAAATTTCTTCCATTTTTGAACGTCACCTTCATAAACAAGATCATATGTACCAACAGTATTTTCTGCATTTTCATCCAATTTACTTACAGCATCTGTCAATTCATCAAATATAGTATAATAAATGTCCTTTTGAGTATCATATTTTGGTTGATCTATATTATTAGCTGCTTCAGTATAAGGAATGTCGCCAATACAATTAGTTAAACGTAACATTACATAAGCCTTCCAAATACGAGCCATTTGCACAACGTTATTATACAAAGGATTATTCTCATTAGCACGAATTAAAGAATTAGCATTAGCAAGAACTGTATAACTCAAATTCCATATATCATCTACATAACGTGAATCTATATTATAATCTGAAGCGGATAAGCCATCATTTGCTGTATATTCACAGAAAGTACTTATCATCAACTGATCTATTTCTTGCCAAAAATTTGCATAAGGGATACCACGAGATTGAATAAATATCAACTGATATTTAGGGTCTACAGACCCTGGTGTAGGATTATTAGGATCGGTATTAATTTCATCAAAATCGCCAGTACATCCCACTAGAGTAACACAAAAACTTATTACTCCTATAATTATTTTAAATAGTTTCTCCATAATTACTATCTATTAAAATGTAACATTAAGATTAAATCCAAATGAGCGTGTAGAAGGCATTGAAGCCGTCTCTATACCCTGACCATTACCTGTTGAATAAGTACACTCCGGATCAAAACCGGGAAGATTATTATACAAGAAACAAACATTGTTTGCAACTGCACTTAATTTCATTCCGCTAATTATAGTATTCTTAAACCATTTATTTGGTAAAGTCCAAGTCAGATTCAATTCACGCAAACGTACATTCGTAGCATCATATATATAATTACCTATATTTCCATAGAATTGTCCCCAATAACTTGTAGGATCCAATTCTACCGTATTAGGTAATCCTGTATTTACATTAATACCTTCAGAGATAAGTCCTTTACCTGTCGTGTAATATTCTTCACGTCCTGCAACAGTTTCTTTTGTTTGACCATTAGATTGCAAACGCATCATAGATTGAAGATAAATATCTCCACCATAGCTCATGTCAATCAAAAATCCAAATGACAGATTCTTCCATCTCAAAGTAGAACCAATACTAGCCGTCCAATCAGGATTCATATTACCTGAAACACGCAATTCTGAATCTACAATATACTTACCGTCATCACCAACCAGACGATTACCATGCTCATCAGTCTTAAAACCATTTGTATAAATTTGCCCGTATGGCTCACCTACTTTTGCCATCACATAACAATTCTGTCCCATTGGTTGTGCCAGAGTAATAGACTCAACACCTTCTGCCAACTCAACTACTTCTGATGAATTCTTAGCAAAATTAATCCACGCATCCCACTGCCAGTCTTTTGTCCGAATAGGAGTACCATTCAACTGTACCTCCCAGCCCCAGTTATCAACACGACCAGCATTAATATATCTGGCACTGTAGCCAGAAGTAATAGAAGAAGGCATGGATATAATCTGATTGTAAGCACGTTTATCATAATAAGTAACATCAATACCTAAACGATTATCAAGGAAACGGATATCTGCACCAAATTCCATAGATTTTATATTTTCCGGCTTCAAATCTGCATTTGCCTTCGTACTAGGCTCAGCCACACCCATTTGACCACCAGCCAAATTAGATATGGTTGAAAGCATAGAAGCCAATTGATACGGGTCAGTATCATTACCAGCTTCTGCATACGAAGCACGCAATTTGCCAAATGAAATCCAGCTCGGCACAGCAATATTAAATCTATCAAGCATATCTGTAACCGACCATCCTAATGAAAAAGATGGATACAAGAACGAACGATTCTCTCGAGGTAACGTAGATGACCAGTCGTTACGAACCGTAACATCAAAAAACAAATAATTATCCCATGATAATTGTCCTAAAGCATAAAGTGATTGGACTTCTTTCTCACTTTTACTTGTAGATGTCGTAACATTCTTACCATTCTGAATTGTATAAAGTTCCGGTATATTCAAGCCCTCGGCCGAAGAATATAAGCTATTATACTTCCGATTCATCAAGTTTCCACCAAAAGACAAAGTTCCTGATAATTTAGAGCCACCTAAGTTATCTTTCTGAGCTGTGATTAAGAAATCTGTATTGATTTCCATCATGTTATATTGTCCGGCAGAAAAGCGTCCCTCGCTGTATCCAGCAGAAGATACCAATCCATGCCGTATCCATTTTTCTGTTTTTTTACCATATGTATCACCTCCAAAACGAACCATTGCCTTTAACCAATCTGTAACCTTATATGTTAAAGAAACAAATCCATTCATACGATTTGTAGCATCTTCATTACCTGTCAAAGAAGTTACAGCATAAGGATTATTCACCACGGTTAACAATCCAGGATACCAATCAATTATATTTCCATCACTATCAAACACATCTTTCATTTCATGCAGATTAATACTTCTGGGAGTATAAATCAAAGCAAAAATAGGATTGAAAGCAGATGCTGAAAACTCTGGCCTACCTTCTCCTTTCTGATAAGTATAACTAACCTTAGCATCCAAAGTCAAGTTCTTTATAATTTCGCCTCCTGCTCGTAACGAAACATTAGTCCTGTTCAATTTATTATTGGGAACCACACCTTTATTCATCGAATGAGACAAACCTACCCGATAATTCATCTTTGTAGTAGCGCCCGATATATCTACAGAGTTGGTCCAAGCTGTACCCAGCTCCATAAAATCCGAATAATTATTATTTTTAGCTTCTAAAGGACGCGTTTGCCCTGTCCAGTCTGTAACTACTGTTCCCATCTTAGGTCCCCACGATGTACGCGACGTCAAATCAAACTCACCATTAGTTCCTTGTCCATATTCATTTTGAAACTCAGGTTGAATCATTACATTTGACATAGTAAAATTACTGTTATAAGAGACTATCGTCTTACCTTCTTCTCCCTTTTTAGTAGTTACCAATATAACACCATTACCACCTCTTGAACCATAAAGAGCTGTAGCTGAAGGGCCTTTAAGGACTGAAATAGACTCAATATCATCAGGATTCAACATGGATAAGCCATCACCTGTATCTGAAAATCCGGTACCCCAGGAATTTGTTGAAACGCCATCTACTCCTTGACTATTATCAAAAGGTATTCCATCTACAACTACCAATGGCATATTATTACCAGATATTGAATTATTACCACGAATTACGATGCGATTAGAACCTCCGGGAGTAGCTGTAGCAGATACTTTCATACCTGCAATTCGACCGCTCAACGAGGTGGCAATGTTGGCAGTACGATTTTCAATTAAAGAAGAACCTTTTACATCCTGAACAGCATAACCTAATGCCTTCTTTTCACGTTTCATACCTAACGCAGTAACCACTACCTCATCCAGCATTTCTGCATCTTCTTTTAACACCACCATTGCCAATTTCGTACTGTTTGCTTTAAGCTCTAAAGATTGATATCCAATATAGGAAAAGGAAATAATGGCATCAGAAGGTACATTATTTAAGGTATAATTACCTTCCATATCCGTAATCACACCATTGGTAGTACCTTTTACCAGTACATTAGCTCCGATAATAGGCTCACCTGTTGCATCTACGACTTGCCCTTTCACAACATTTCCAGGCTGTTGTTGTTGCTGTTTGTCAGCCAATTCTGTCGACAGAATAATTTTCTTGTCCAGCACTGTATAACGGACTTCCGTACCTGCAAACACTTCATCCAGAACAGTAAAGATATTACTATTCTGTGCTGAGATTGAAACACGACGATTCAAATCAATCTGAGTATTGTTGTAGAAGAAATCAAACTCAGAAGTTTCTTCGATTTCTTTCAAGACATCGGCCACCGTTTCTTCCTCTACTTTCAAGGAAATTTTGGCATTTTGTGCATACGACTCTACAGCCTGCACCATACCGATGGAACAAAAAAGACAAATAATGAACAGCTTCATAACTAAAGGAATTTTTTTTACGAAAGCCCATAGCGGCCTTCCAATTTCCAGATTTTGGAAATTACAGTTGTTTTTCATAATTTTGTAGTGCATTTAGTGAAAAAAATAGTTCATTTCTCGATGACTTTTTCATACGGAAAAATATTGGCGTATTTTTCCGTATGTTTTTTTTGTTTAAGGAGCTTTGTTCTTCATAGGCATTTTTGAGTTTTATCAGTATTAGTAATTGGTTAATTATTAATTATCACATTATCTCATTATATAAATATCACATTATCAATATATCTCTATCCTTATTCTCTCCTGATTTATATCAGGGTCATTCAAATACCGCCAACGGATTTTGGAAGAAATCTCAAAATATTTCAAGATCTTCTCCAATCGTTGTGTAGTAAACCTTCCTGTAAAACAATTTTTATTCAATTGTTCATTTTTCACCACAAACTCCACATTGAACCGCTTGCCCAGCATACGCAAGGCCTCGGGCAACGGCGTATTCTCGAATATAATCAGTCCATCCTTCCACGACAGCTCGGCCACACCCGATGTCTCATAGCGTGCCAGGTCCTTCGTATCCGTGTTATACACCAGCTTCTGCCCCGGACTCAACAGCGTGCGCTTTTGCACCTGCCCGTCCCTGTAGAGGAAACCGACTTTACCTTCGGCCAGCGTAGTGGTGATGTTTGGGTCGTCTTCGTAGGCCTCCACATTAAAGCGGGTGCCATAGACCTCTACTGCCGACTGCCCGGGCGTATTGACCACAAAGCGGTGTTCGGCATCTTTGGTCACTTCGAAGTAGGCCTCGCCCGAGAGGTTGACCGAACGCATGGAACCCGTGAACCGAGCCGGATAGCTCAACGTGGAGCCTGCATTCAGACAGACAAAGGTGCCGTCGGGCAAGCGGAAGCGGGTTGTCATGCCCGGATTGGTACGAACTTCCATCAGCTCTGCCACTTGTTCACTGTCCGGCATGTTCAGCTGCTGCCAGACAAAGAGAGAGAGCAGTGGAATGAACAAAACGGCCGCAGCACGTTGTGCCCATTGCCACCAACCCTGCTTCTCCCTGCGTGCAATCCTTCTACTTTTTACCTTATTCAGCGCTTTTTCAATATCAATGTCTTTCTTCACCTGCTGTACATCCACGGCCAGCAGCAACGAATATATGCGACGAGCCATGCGACGGTTTTCCTCCGAAGCGGCTATCCACGCCTTCACTTCCTCGCAGTCAGCCTCCTCCAGTCGACCTTCGTAATAGTCAAATAACCGTTTTTCTATGTTTACCTGTTGTTCGTCCATCATTTGCTTGTTTGTAAAAGAGACAGGCGAAAAAAGCGAGTTCCCTTTTTAAAACCTATATTTAACCTTAGTTAACAAATCTCCTGTAATCTGATACTACGAACATACACGACTTATCGCATGAAAATATGGCGTGAAAGCGTGTCACTTCCTCATTTCCAGGCTTATCAGCGTTAAAGAGATATGCGTTACTGGCAAACTATTTCCCCTCTTGCGAGTGCAAGTCAAAAGAATATCCTAATTTTGCAGCGGAAGATAACAACCAAAGGACAGTATGGCTAAGATAAAAGTTCAGAATACTGAGATAACAATCGTTACGGATAACGAGCAGGACTACATTTCCCTTACAGATATGGCTCGAAGTCAAATGCAGGAACACATCATTTTCAGGTGGCTGAGTTTGAAAAGTACCATTGAATATATTGGAGAATGGGAGATGCTGTATAATCCCCATTTTAATTGTACCGAATTCGGTACAATTAAAAATATGGCTGGCAGCAATAATTTCGTCTTGTCCGTAAAGACATGGATAGAACGAACTGGAGCGGTTGGGATTATTTCCAAGGCAGGCAGATATGGTGGCACTTATGCCCATCGGGATATAGCGTACCATTTCGGAATGTGGATTAGTCCTCGCTTTCAACTTCTATTGGTGAAGGAATACCAACGCTTAAAAGAACAGGAACAGGCTCAAATCGGCTGGACTGCCAAGCGTGAGCTGTCCAAAATCAACTACCGTATTCATACCGATGCCATCAAACAAAACCTTATTCCAACTGAAGTGACTCCCAAACAAGCCAGTATTATCTATGCAGATGAAGCCGACATGCTGAATGTTGCCATGTTTGGCATGACCGCCAAAATGTGGCGTGAACAGCATCCTGAACTTAAAGGAAATATCCGTGACTATACTTCCATCAACGAGTTGATATGCCTCTCCAATATGGAAAATCTCAATGCGGTGTTCATTGACCAAGGCATGCCACAAAGGGAACGGTTGATAAAACCCAATCAGATTGCCATTCAGCAAATGAAAGTATTAGAGGGGGATGATAATAGAAGCCTACTGAAGTAGATATTTAGATTATGGAAACAACCCACCCAGACATTTTTCTGCTAAACCGCCTGAAGAAGGGAGATGCCAAGGCCTTCGACAGCCTCTTCAGGAAATACTACCCGCTGCTGTGTGCATACGGCCGCCGGTTTGTCTGCGTGGAAAGCGCCGAGGAGATAGCTCAGGACACGCTGCTGTGGCTATGGGAACACCGCGAAGAAGAAATCATCCAGCGTTCGCTGGTCAAATACCTGCTGAAGATGGTCTACCGCAGGGCACTCAACCGCATAGAGCAGGAACAGGTGAAGCTCAATGCCGACACCCGCTACTACCAGGACATACTGGAGAACGTGCTCGACGAGGCCGACCTATGCGCCATCCACGACCTGAGCCGACGCCTGAACGAGGCCATCCACAGCCTGCCCGACACCTACCGCGAGGCCTTCGTCATGCACCGCTTCCGCGACATGACCTACAAGGAGATTGCCGAACAGTTGGACACTACCGTCAAATCCGTGGACTACCGCATCCAGCAGGCCGTCAAGCTGCTCAGCGTGGAGCTGAAGGACTACCTGCCCCTGTTAGCCTTCCTGCTGGCCGGCAAAAGTTGATTCCCCCGCCTGCCACCCGGCAAGAACCGGCTAAAGGTCGCCCCATTCCCGCCACCAGTACCCCTTACACTTCCCGATGCGCCAGCCCTGATGCGGTCATATTTTCTTACATAGCAATATTTTTCCATTCTCCGATTGTCCGCTTTTCCGCCCAAGCCTTTCCGTCCCCACTTTCTCCTCCTCCACCCGTTTTCCCGACGCACTTGCTCCGTATCTCCTTCGTTCCTGCTCCGTATCTTCTTCGTTCAAGAGTACCTTTGAACGAAGGAGGAACGAAGAAGATGCGTCTGAGGTACGTCTGGGGCAGGTAGAAAAGCCCTCTCCTGCCCCGCCGAAGGGAAGGCCGGCAGAAGGCGGCAAACTGGTCTTTTCAAGAAAAGAGCCAAAAACAATGCATTTATATTTATTTACAACAAAGAAGAACATTCCGTATACGGGAAACTCAGTCATCACGCTTTCAGACATGGTTATGGCAGAAGCAGCATGTCCCTCATTCCGCCAACATTCTTTGCTTTCGGATTTGCCTGAATTAGCAGTATTAAAGTAATAAAGAAGGCAAAACAAGACGCACTCCTATGCGCATAATACCGTAAATAGAGACTTCGTTTCTATTGCTCGGTTGTCATTCAGAACAACTTCCTGATGTCCATTGAAAGGAAATCCTCCACGCTTATCCCACCATCACCGACTATGAAGGCTGCCCGCGGAGCAAACAGTTCCCTGAATTTTTCCAGACCACCTGTCTTCTTTTCAGCGTTGCTCTTTACCTCAATGGCTATTATCGACCCTTTTTTGCGAAGTACAAAGTCCACCTCATCATTCCTCTCTCGCCAGTAGAACACCTCAAACCGGTGGACGAATCCCTGACTTACAAGGTAGGCTCCGATGCCGGATTCAAAAATATGCCCCCACGCCTTGCGGTCAAGGAGAGCCTGTTCAAATGTCACTGGAGTGTACACCATCTTCAAGGCATTGTTGAACACCTGCAATTTCGGTATGCTTGCTTTTCTTCGGGCTGTGTCAATGCTGTATTTTTGCAGTCCGCAGAGCAGACCGCTTTCTTCCAAAAGATTGATGTAGCCAGCCAATGTCGATGCGTTTCCAGCATCCTGTAAGGAACCGAGCATCTTGTTCAGCGACAGCAGATTGCCGGAATAGGCAGCACCCAGCTCAAATGTCTGTCGCAGCAATGCAGGTTTGCTGATAGGAGTATTCATCAGGATATCCTTATTAATAGTTGCTTCAATGATGGCCGACTGGATGTATTGCTGGAAGCGGTCTTGCTCCTCTACGAGTGTAGCAGCACCGGGATAACTTCCGTAATAGAGATATTGGTCAACGGAAAAGCCGAAGCAGTCTCTCATCTCACTGTAGCTCCAATGGCTCATACGTATTTCTTCAAACCGCCCAGCCAGTGATTCCGACAAACCTTTTTCCAACAACACACGGCTGCTGCCCAACAACAACACCTTGATGTTACAATCATGAAACGTATCTTCGTCCCATTCCTTCTTTACTACCTCACTCCAGTTAGCTATCTTCTGTATCTCGTCTATGACGAGTATCACACAATTCCAACCATTATTTTCCTTCAGGCTGCGTACCGCTGCCCAGCAATTTGATATCCATGCACTGTTCGTTGCCGGCACATTGTCGGCAGAGAATAGTTGGAACGGAATCGATATGTCTTTCAATACCTGTTTTACCACCGTCGATTTCCCTATCTGACGAGCGCCCATAACCACCTGAATGAACTTCCGCTGCTCTTCAAGCCTATTTTTAATTATTTGATATTCAGTTCTTTTATACATAGTATTACATTTTATTCAATGGAGTGAATATTTTTACGCAGTACAAATATAATGATTTCATCAGATTATATCAATTTATTGAAGGACAACTCAAGTTTTGCACTTGCAAAACTTGCAGGAGTTAAAGAAGTTAAAAGGAGTTATCGCCCACCAAGGTGGGCTTAGGAGTTAAAGCCGATAGTTTGGGGTGTATGACCGACATGCTTTACAAAGGCATTGGCTTGACTTATGAACTCCTTAACTACAACTTATTAAATTTGTGAGACTTGAAAAATATGGTACAGACTGTGGCAGGCTGACGGCAGGGAGTTGCCGGAAGTCGGGCTGCTTAAGAAGAATCTGAATGCTGATTGGTAATTGGCTTATTGAAAAGAAAGGATATGGAGGAAAATTCACTATACGATAAGAAGTCTCTTCGTGAGATTACAGGAAAGAGTGCAGAGTGGAATGAGGTGGCTAAAGACTGCGTGGCTTTCAGTAATGCACAAGGTGGAGTGATAGACTATGGTATTGAAGATGGTGCAGATGCTCCACCGGCAGACCAAAAGGTGTCAGAAGATATAGCCATTAATCTGGAGAAAAAAATTAGTGGTAAGACACAGAATGTTTCTGCACATGCTGAAATATTGACGCATGAAAATGGTGGACAGTATGTCCGTCTGTATATTGCCCGTGGTACTTCTTCTGCTTCTACTACCTCCGGTAAATATTTTACCCGAATAAGCGATGAAAGCAGACCGCTTACAGGGGATGATATAACTCGTCTTTCAGCAGAAAAAGGTTATTACCGTTGGGAAGATGAAGAAAGTAAATGGAACTGGATGGATGCAGATAAGGAGAAACTGAATGTTTTACTTCAGCATTTGCGAACTTCAAACCGTGTATCGGATTTTGTCAAGCAGAAAGAGGATAAGGAATTATTGGACTATTATTTCCTAACGGTGGAAGAGTCGGATAAAATGACTAATTTGGGAGTGCTTTTTATTGGAACTCAATCACAACGTGGCAGACTGATGAATGCCCCTGTGGTACAGTGTATCCAGTTTGACCAGTTTGGGGATAAGGTCTGGAAATACCTGATTGATGATTTTACCAAGACCCCCCAGGAAATCATTGAAGCGATATGGAACAATGTGCCTGTTTGGAGGGAAAGCAATGAAATAAGCGACGGGCTGTTCCGAAAGGAGATTCCTGCGTATGATGAAGCAGTAGTCAGGGAACTGATCTGCAATGCGTTGGTACATCGTCCTTATACGGTAAGAGGAGATATTTTTATCAATATTCACCCGGACAGGATTGAAGTGGTTAATCCCGGAACATTGCCTTTGGGAGTAACTCCGCAGAATATCCTTCATAAGACAGTAAAGAGAAACGAGCATTTTGCCAATTTGTGTTATGCCCTGCAAATGATGGAACGTGAAGGTTCAGGGTATGACAACAAGATGTATGAAGTACTTCTTTCCAATGGAAAACAGATTCCGAAAGTGGAGGAAGGGGATGATTATGTGAAGGCTATAGTAGGAAGGCGTATTATCAGTCAGGAAGCTATTAAGGTAATTCGCTATGCTATGCAGGTAACAGAACTTCGTCAGAAGCAGATTATTTGTTTGGGATTGATAGCCCAGTATGAAAGCGTTTCGGCTGCAAGTTTGATTAAATTGCTGAACCTGAAAAACCGGGATGAGCTTTCTCCGTGGCTTGATAAGTTGGTGGATAACGGCATCGTAGAAACTTCGGGAAGAAAAAAAGGAAAGGAATATCGTGTGAATGCAGCTGTTTTAAAGCAAAGTGATTATAAAGGAACTACTTCGCTAAAGAGAATTGATCCTTACAGACTTCGCGAACTGATTTTAGAAGATTTGAAAATATACGAATGCTCGGGAGTGAGGGATATACATCAGAGAATAGGAATTGAAATTCCTTATAAGAAAGTTCTGGAACAGATTAAGACGATGCTCAGCGATGGAATAGTAGAGGCAGAAGGCAAAAACAGATGGGTAAAATATAAGCTGAAAAAATGATGATTCTCATTTCCAAAATCGGGAATGAAAGAATAGATAAAAAACGATTTGGAAATGAGAAATGGAAATGAGAAGTATTAATAATCTGACAATCAAAATATTAGTCATTTTCAGAATTGAGAATAGGGAAAGAGATAAAATTGATGTTGAAAGAGATAAGGCTTTAAACAGAGAAAATCATGTTTGTGTATATCTGATGATATACTAAAACGGCAACTTGTATCCCTACTACTATTGCAGCGAGGCGGCTGAGAAGATAGGGCTGCGGAGCATCTGCGTGCAGGTGGACTATGACAGGCTGAGGGAGGATTTTTGGGGAACTAA
>OLNN01002900.1_pt1 | contig 11473 bp, 10 predicted proteins | sample 1672141 | NCBI WGS metagenome assembly OLNN01 (sample SAMEA3136652, study PRJEB25190) | human gut metagenome | biome: human gut; feature: human-associated habitat; material: faeces | place: Austria | collected 2013 | reverse complement strand
CTGGCGTAAGTCTGGCATAGCATAAAGATATTTTGCGCACCGCTCCCGACTGGGGGCGGTGCGCTTTTTTAGTGCGCAGCCCCGTTTTCGAGCGATTTGTAGGGAGGGGTCTTGACCCCTCCGCGGGGCGTCGAGGACGCCGCCCCCCTACAGTGGCAGCCCATAAAGTTATATAATACCGCAAACGTCCGCGGCGGCCAGAGGGCTGGCCGCCCTACAACCACCCGGTAATGATTTGCAGGGGAGGGATTCATCCCTCCCGTGTGCCTTGCCTTCAACGCCTGTTCAACAAGCGTGGCGCTGTAGGGGACGGGCATGCCCGGCCCTCCACCTGCCCGCTGCCGCCCTTGTGCAATTCCACCAAACAACCCTGTCAAATTTTGTCACCCTCACCCCTTGACACCGCCCTTCTACACTTGTAGAATAAAACTATCTTCTACAACTGTAGAACAAAGGAGGTCGACCCCATGTTCGCCACACTTTTTGCTTCGCTGTTCGTGCAGGGCATTCTGCTGGGCCTGGCCGCGCTGGCATTGCTGGCCGCGGCGCCCCGGCTGCAAAAACGCTACGGCCCGCAGTGGCTCTGCCGCCTGTGGGTCACGCTGGCGGTGCTGCTTCTGGTGCCGCTGCACGCGCTTGTGCCCCAGGCCCCGGCGGCGGTGTCCGTGGATACCACACCGCTGTACAGCCGGACCGCCCTTTCGCAGGAAGTCACCGAGCGCCCCGCCGACGGTGTGCCCTACATGGTTGCCATGGAGGGCGACACGCCCACGGGCTACATCGTGCCCCGCGCCGAGCTGCAGACGGGACACCGCACGGTGCTGGAACGCCTCGCCGTCGGTGCAACGCGGCTGAACCTGCTGGCCCTTGCGTGGAACCTCGGCGTGCTGGCTGTTGCGCTCTATCAATTTGGCGGCTATGCCGTCTGGCGCATCCGCGTCCGCCGCACCGCACAGCCGGTTGACACCAGCTGGCGCAGTGCCCTGCCGCAGGGGGCGTGCCCGCGCATGGTCGCCACGCCGTTGGTACGCAGCCCCATGGTGGCGGGCACGCTGCATCCCGTACTTCTGACCCCCACGGGCACGGCTCCCAATGGCGCAGACTACATGCTGGCCCACGAGCTGACCCACATAAAACGGCATGACGTCGTTAAAAAGCTGCTGTTTACGCTGGCGTGTGCCGTGCATTGGTATAACCCTGCTGTCTGGCTGCTGGCCGCCCGCGCGGGCCTCGACATTGAGGAGGCCTGTGACGCCGAGACCCTGTGTGGCCGCGATGCCGACTGCCGCGCGGCCTACGCCGACGCCCTGCTGACCGCCGTACGCCAGAACCGCGGCCCCGCGCTGACCAGCGGCTTTGCCCTGAACAAGCGCCAGTTCAAGCAGCGTCTGGCCGCCCTGTGGGACACCGCCCCCAAGCACCGCGGACGCGCCCTGCTGGCGGTGCTGGCCCTGACTGCCTGCTGTGCGGGCGGGCTGGTCGCCTGCAAGCCCGCCGACGCGGCCCCGCAAGACGAGCAGGAACCCGCCGCAGCTGCCGCACCGGAGCCGTCCGGGACCGCCAACCCCATCGTGACCCCGGAGCCGCCGCCCGTCTCAATGGAGGCGGGGGCCGCAGCCGTGCGGCGCGGTGCGGACTTCCTTTGGAGTGAGTATCTGACCGACGGAAACGGCTACTACTTCCACAGCGGCGCGTGCGGTCTTGTGGAGCCCGAGGATTACGACACGGAATATATATCCGCCCTGCTGGAAACCCGGCGCGACGACGGCACGACTTGGCGCGACTACCTGAACGACGGCCAGGGTGCGCTGGTCAAAGCGACCTTTGAAGCCGAGCTGACGCCCGAAGCCTGGTATCTGGGCAAACAATACGGCGAGGGACGCTTTCATGTCTATCTGATTGCGCCGTTCGACGAGGCGCAGCCCTGTGAGGTCATCAGCGGCTGGCAGTCTGCCGACGACCCGAACCAATCGGCGCATTTTGAGATTCTGCCGATGGCGCGGGAGCTGGATCTGACCAACAACCAGTACCGTATGCTGCTGCACCAGTGCGATGCGCTGGCCCGGGCGGGGGCGCAGAACTTTTTTAACCCCGGCGATTGGCCGCAGGACGAGCTGGAAACCTACCTTTATTACCGCAACCAGTATTTTTACGGCGAAGCCGACGCCCTGCTGATGCTGAACCTTGATTTCAGCGACACAACAGACTGGAACCGGCTGCCGGGCTACCTGACTTATGACGAGCTGAACGCGCTGGATTTCACCGCGCCCAAGACCGCCGCCATTCCGGACTACACCCCGCAGGAGACCCTGCAAAGCGACGACCCGGGCGTCTGGAACTTCACGCGCGAGGGCTTGTATATTACTGCCGAATGGCCCGGTGTGGAGCGCTACACCTTCTACGTTCATAACGGCAACGCCAGCCTGAAATTTGACGCCCGCACCATCTGTGTACAGGGCCAGAGCCTGTCTTAAAAAGGAGACATCCCATGTCCAAAATCAAACGCCTGCCCGACGCAGAGCTGGAAATCATGAACGCCCTGTGGGATGCCGACGCGCCGCTGACCGCCGCCGAGCTGGAAACGGCGCTGCCCGGCCCGCCCCGCGCCCGCACAACGCTGCTGACCCTGCTGGCCCGGCTGGAGGAAAAGGGCTGCGTCACCCGCGAAAAGCAGGGGAGGGGCTACCTCTACACCGCCGCCCTGACCCGGGCCGCGTACCTGTCCGCCGAAAGCCGCAGCCTGTGGGGCCGCCTTTTCGGCGGCAGCCCCCGCAACTTCGTAGCCGCCCTTGCCGAAACCGACACCCTCACCGACGCCGACATAGACGAACTGGCGGAATACTTGGAGGAACTGAAAAAAGAGAGAAAATAGCGTAAAATTTGTAGGGGCGGGCATTGCTCGCCCCTACTTGCAATTCTCCCTCGACTTGTAGTATAATAATGTGTCCCATAGTATCCACATTCGCAAGTGAGGTGACGCCCATGCCCGGTGATCTGCATACCCATACGACCTTCTCCGACGGTTCGACCCCGGCGGACAAGCTGCCGTTTCTGGCGGCCTGCGCGGGGATGACCCATCTGGCCATCTCGGACCACGATTCGATCCGGAGCGTGCGCTACGCCTATGCCCATCCCGTGCAGAACGGCGTCCACCTCATCCCGGCCACCGAGCTGACCGCCTACGACTACGAGCGCGCCCACCGCGTGCATCTGCTCTGCTACTGGCCCGACGACTGCGCCGCGCTGGCGGACTTTTCCGCCATGATGGCCGAGCGCCGCCTGACCGCCATGCTGCAGAGCTGCAAGGAGCTGGAAGCCATCTGCCCCCAGTTCCGCACCGAGGAGGCGCTCGAGCTTGCCAAAGACAGCGGCACGCTGTTCAAGGCGCAGGTCATGCGGGTGCTGTGGCAGTACGGTCTGGCCGACGGCATGTATAATACCGTATACAAATCGCTGTTCGGGCTCAAGCCCGTGCGCGGGCGCATCCTGCACACGCCGCGGTATGAGCCGGTGGATACCGTACTGGATGTCATCAAGGCAAGCCGCGCGGTGGTCGTGCTGGCGCACCCCAGCGTTTACCACAGTATGGAGCTGGCGCGCGAGCTGATCGCCGCCGGGCGGCTGGATGGTGTCGAGATCGACCATCCCCGCAACACGCCGGAGGACAGAGCCGAGCTGACCCGCTTAGCCAAGGAAAACGGACTGATCGTCACGGGCGGCACCGATTACCACGGCATCAACACCGTGACGCCGCGCCCGGTGGGAGCATTTACGACCAGCGACGAGATGATCGCGCGCATCGGCGACATAGCCAAGGCGCGCAAATCGACCTACAAGAGACAAAAATAAGGAGCAAATCAAAATGACATACACCTACAACAATAAAGGCACCTGTTCCGTCCGCACCGTCGTGGAGCTGAACGACGACCATACCATCAAGAGCGTGCAGGTCCTGGGCGGCTGCGACGGCAACCTGAAGGGCATCGCCAAGCTGCTGCCCGGCATGAAGGCCGAAGACGCCATCGCCCGCATGGAGGGCACGACCTGTGGCCGCAAGCCCACCAGCTGCCCCGACCAGATCGCCCAGGCACTCAAGGGCGCACTGGCGGAGATGGGATGATAAAGGTCCGTAGGGGCGGATTCCATATCCGCCCGGGCCGTCTGCGGCAGCCGCACACCTTGCGGGCGCATATAGAATGCGCCCCTACATTTTGCCCACAAGGCTTATTACTATAAAAGGAGCTTCCCATGGACTGCTTCCATTACCCTCTCGATACCGAAACGCTGCTGCGCAAAAAGCGTAAGCTGCGGCGTGAGCTGCTGGCCCGGAACCCGCACCCGCTGCACAAAAAAATTGCCATCCTCGGCGGGTCCACCACAAACGAAGTGGCCGACCAGCTGGGGCTGTTTCTGCTGCAATACGGCATCGAGGCGGAGTTCTACCAGAGCGAGTACGCCCAGTATTGGCAGGACGCCATGTTCGGCACGCCGGAGCTGGACGACTTCCACCCCGACGTCATCTACATCCACACAAACTGGCGCAACCTGACCGCCATGCCCACGACAGCCGACAGCGAAGCTGCCATCGACGCGATGCTCGACGAGCAGTACGCCCATTTTGAGACGATGTGGCAGGCGTTGGAGCAGAAATTCGCCTGCCCGGTCATCCAGAACAACTTTGACCGCCCGAACTTCCGCCTCATGGGCAACCGCGACATCTGGGACCCCCATGGCCGCTCCAACTTCATCAGCCGCCTGAACCAGAAATTTTACGCCTACGCCGCGTCCCATGAGCACTTTTACATCAACGACATCGACTACCTGTCGGCGGACTACGGCCTGACGGCGTGGGGCGACGCCTTCTTCTGGCACATGTACAAATATGCCATCTGCCTCGACGCGATCCCGTCGCTGGCCAACAGCGTGGCCAATATCATCAAGTCCCTGTACGGGCGCAACAAAAAGGCGCTTGTGCTCGACCTGGACAATACGCTCTGGGGCGGCATCGTCGGCGACGACGGTGTGGACGGCCTTGCCATCGGCCCCGAAGTGCCCGAAGGCCAGGTCTACGCCGAGTTCCAAAGCTACTGCAAGGCGCTGAAATCCATCGGCGTTATCCTGGCTGTCGACTCCAAAAACGACGAGGCCAACGCGCTGGCGGGCCTGAACCACCCGGACGGCGTGCTGCGCCCCGATGATTTCGTCGCCATCAAGGCCAACTGGGACCCGAAGGACCTGAACCTGAAGGCCATCGCGTCCGAGCTGAATTTGGGCGCGGACAGCTTTGTCTTTGCCGACGACAACCCGGCGGAGCGCGCCATCGTGGCCGCGCAGGTGCCCGGTGTGGCCGTGCCCGCGCTGGACGGGGCCGAAAACTACATCAAGACCCTCGACCACGGCGGCTATTTTGAGGTCACGGCCCTTTCCAAAGAGGACCTGAAAAAGACCGAGCTTTACCACCAGAACGCCGAGCGCGCCAAGGCACAGGCGGCGTTTGCCGACTACGGCCAGTATCTCGACAGCCTTGAAATGACGGCCACGATCAAGGGCTTTGAGCCGCTCTACATCCAGCGCATTGCCCAGCTGACGAACAAGTCCAACCAGTTCAACCTGACGACGCTGCGCTGCTCCGAGGATGACATCCGCGCCATGGCCGGGGACAAAAACGACCTCTGCCTTTGCGGCAAGCTCGTGGATAAATTTGGTGATAACGGCATTGTCACCGTTGTGGCGGGCCGGCAGCAGGGCGATGTGCTCGACCTGACGCTCTGGCTCATGAGCTGCCGCGTGCTCAAGCGCGGCATGGAGGACGCCATGATGGACACCGTCGTGGCCGAGGCCGCCGCCCGCGGGGTCAAAACCATCGTCGGCCATTATTATCCGACAGCCAAAAACGCCATGGTGCGCGAATTTTATGCGCAATATGACTTCGCCAAAACGGCGGAGGATGCCGACGGCAATACGGAATGGACGCTGGACATTGCCGCCTACACGCCGAAGCACCCCCACATGAAGATCGAACGCTGACAGATAGGAAACCGTATGAAACGAACCATCCTGCAAAAAGCGGCAGCTACCGCACTGTTTGTGCTGCTCACGGCGGCACTGCTGGCGGCTGCGGATTTTCTGCTGGTGGATGATGTACACTCCTACTCCCGCGTCATGCTGCAGGAGCTGTATGCCGATGCCGGAAACATAGATACGCTGTTTTTGGGCTCGTCCCACTGCTACCGCAGCGTTGACCCCGCGCAGGTGGACGCGGCGCTGGGCACCCACAGCTTCAACGCCGGGTCGTCCCAGCAGCTGCCGGACGGCTCCTATTATATGCTGAAAGAAGCTGCTGCGCAGAACCCGCTGAAAACCGTCTATCTCGAAATGTTCTACACCGGCTACAATGAGAGCGCGTCCGCCAACATCCCGCTGGCCTGCTATCTGCTGGCCGACCACATGGACTGGCGCTCACCCAACCGATACGCCTACCTGTCGGAGATGGGCGGTCTGGCGGCCTATGCCGACCTGCTGCTGCCCGCGCGCCATGGCATTGCGTCGCCGTCCTCCATGCCCGCCCTCTGGAAGGCCAAGCTGACTGACGGCTACACGCCGGACAGCTACGGCTATGTGACCTACCCGGATAGCGGTGAGGCGTACCGGGGCCGCGGCTTTGTCTATACCACCGGCATCCCGCAGGACGGCTTTGCCACGCTGCTGAACGTAGATGCCGACGCGCCATTGTCGGATTTTGGCTGGGAATACCTCAACAAAATCACCGATTTCTGCGCGGAAAACGGCATCCGGCTTGTGCTGTTCACGGCCCCGCTGCCCAGCGGCTACCTGTACAACACCGAAAACTATCAGTCCTACGTCGATGCGCTGCAAAACTTCTGCGCCGCGCATGACGGGCTGGAATACTGGGATTTCTCGCTGTACAAGCTGCAAAGCGAAATCAATCTGAAGATCGAGGACTTCTCCGACGCGCACCACCTGAACGGCGCGGGGGCGGAAAAGTTCACCGCCATTCTCTGCAAGACGATCCAACGCCGTGCGGCGGGGGAGAGCGTTGACGATCTTTTCTATCAGACGGTGGAGGAAAAGCTGACCCTCACCCCGGACGACTCCGTCCTGATGGCCTATTATGCAAAGCTGCAAGACGAATAAGAAGGAGGCCCTGCCATGATCGCCGTGACATCACCCGGCTTTGTGCTGTTCGCGGCGCTGCTGGCGGGGCTTTGGTATGCCTGCCCGCCGCCGCGCCGCTGGCAGCTGCTGCTGGGGGCAAACTTACTATTTTACGCGGTGCTCTGCCCGGCAGCACTGCCGGTGCTGCTGGGCAGCAGCTTTCTGGTCTGGTGGTGCGGGCGGCGCACCGCGAAAAAGCCCGTGTTCCTTGCGGGGCTTGCGGCGGCACTGCTGCCGCTGGCCCTGCTCAAGTATCTGCCCGCTGCGCTGGGCTGGCAGGGCACGCTGGCGAACGCTCTGGGCATCGGCTATTTTACGCTGCAGCTCGTCAGCTATCTGTGTGACGTGCGCCGGGGCAGGATTTTGCCTGAGGAAAAATACGCCCGCCTTTTGTGCTATGCGTCGTTCTTTCTCTCCATCACGCAGGGCCCCTTCAACCGCTATGACGCCCTGATGCCGCAGCTGGACCGGCCCACTGTCTGGGATACGGACCGGGCCTGGCGCGGCGTACAGCGCAGCGCGTGGGGCTACTTTAAAAAGCTGGCCGTGGCGGACCGCGCCGCCGTCGTTGTGGATGCAGTCTTTGCCAACCCCGCCGCCTTTGACCGCACCCAGCTGCTGCTGGGCGGCGTGCTGTTCACCGTGCAACTCTACGCCGATTTCTTCGGCTACACCGACATTGTGCTGGGCGTCGGCGAGGTGCTGGGCCTGCACCTGCCGGAAAACTTCCGCCAGCCGTTCTTTGCCGACTCTGTCAAGGACATCTGGGCGCGGTGGCACATCAGCCTGTCGCAGTGGCTGCGGGATTACATCTATATTCCGCTGGGCGGCAGCCGATGTAGCAAGGCGCGCAAGGACGGAAACCTGATTATAACCTTCCTCGTCAGCGGCCTGTGGCACGGCGCGGGGCTGACCTACCTCGTCTGGGGCGGTCTGCACGGCCTGTGCCAGGCGGCGGAAAACCACCTGCCGCCCCGCCGCCCGGGTAAGCTCCGCCATGCGCTGCGCGTGGCGGGCACATTCTGCATTCTGGCGGGTGCGTTCGTGATTTTCCGCGCCAGCAGCCTTGCCAACGCGGCAGAGCTTTTTAAGGGGATTCTCTGCAACGGCGGGCACGCCGTGTTTTCCAACTATTGGGAGCTTGGCCTGACGAGCCTGCAGGAGGAAATTCTGCTCTACGCGGGCATTGCGATTCTGCTGGCCGTGGACGCCGCCCATGAGCGCGGTGTCTCGCTGCGCACCAAAATCGCCGCCCTGCCCACGCCCGCCCGCTGGGCCGTCTATGAGGTCTGCATTTTTGTTTTCCTGTTCATGGGCCGCTTCCTCGGCGGCGGCAGCTTCCTGTATGCGAGGTACTGACAATTTTGCGCCTGTAGGGGCCGTGCATGCCAGGCCTGCCCGTTACCGATACAGGGCAGCCTGCGGAAGGCCGCGGGCGGCTCCTGCAACATGATACAACAAACCCGGCGTGTGCCCATCGGCAGGCACACGCCGGGGCGTTTTTTTATGAAGTTATTTCAACCTCTGGTCCGTTCCAAAAAACTTGAACATCTTGCACCCGCCCAGCATACGGCTGGCGACCTTCTCGGTGTAGCGGGCCACAAAAACGCTCTGGTCGGTGATGTTCGTCGTGTAGATCGTGGGACGGTGGGTCAGCATCCGGGTGTTGATCAGCTCATACAGCACGCTGATGGTCAGCGGCGTGATGTACTCGGTACCCAGGTCGTCCAAAATCAGCAGGTCGGCCTCCTGACAGGCGGCCAGCCACTCGTCGTTGGTCGTGTAGTTGAAGTGCTCGCGCCCCAGCTGCGCGGCCAGCGCGGCGGCGCTTGTGTACAGTACGTCGTGGCCGCCCTCCAGCACGGCGTCGGCAATCGCCAGCGCCAGATGTGTCTTGCCCAGGCCGGTGTGGCCCATGAACAGCAGGTTCGGGCTGTTCTGGCTGAATTTGGCGGCGTAGCCGCGGCAGTAGTTCAGCAGCTTGCCCATGTACTCCCGCGGGGAGATGCCCAGCTCCGGCTCCACGGCGTCGCTGTAGCGCTCGACCTCAAAGCTGGCAAACTGGCACAGGCCCAGCGGGCTGGCGGCATTGATCTCGTCCCGGCGCAGACGGCGGGCGGCGTCTGCCACGCAGCGGCAGGGGACACCGCCGCGCATACCGGTATCCTCACACAGCGGGCAGCGGTAGGCGGGCTTGAAATCGTCCGCGCTGAACCCGGCCTCTCTGACCGCAGCGGCCAGCGCTTCATCTGCGTGGGTCAGCGCGGCGCGGGCTGTATCCATGTTTCCGCCAAGGGCTGCGGCCTTCGCAAGGCCCAGCCCCGCACGCAGGTGGGCGCTGTCCGCCTCGGCCAGCGCCGGGTGAGCGGCGTAGGCGGCGCGGCGGGCAGTCTCGGCCTGCATTACGGCCTGTTGGCGGTAGGCTGCCACCTCGCGCTGCGCGGCGCGGAACAGTTCGTCTTTTGTGCGCATAGGTTACCCCTCCTCGTCAAACATGGCCGCCCAGTTGCGGTTGAACAGGTCCTTCTGGGCGCTGGCGGCGGGCGGCTGGGCGTTGGGCCGCTCGGTCATCACGATGTTGCTGCCTTCCAGCTGGCCCTGACGGCGCGCGGCGTCGATCGTCGTGATGCCCTGGGCACGCCAGGCCCGCAGAATGCCGTCCACGTACCGCACGGTGTTTTTACCGTTGGCACGCAGCAGCGCCTCGTCAATCATCTCGCGCCCGATGCCCATTTCCTCGTGCCAGCGGGCAATCGTGCGGCGCTCCCAGTTCGTCAGTGCACGCGGCTCAATGCCAAACTGTGCGGCGGCATCCTGGCACCAGGCCTCGCGCTGCTTGGCGCGCTGCAGCCAGCGTTCGGCGTCCTCGCCGGTCTCAACGCCGTCCTCCCGCCAGCGGGCCAGCAGATGGGTCACGGCGGCGATGGTGCGCCGCCCCAGACGGGTGACCTCGGCGCAGCAGAGCAGAATGACATCGGGCTGCCAGCCGTCGTTTAAGTACAGCCCCACAAGCCGCTGCATCTCGCTGCGGCTCAGCGTTTTGCCGAAGATGCTTTGCGCCTCCTGGCACAGAACGGCAACATAGGGGTCGTTGGCCACGCTGGCCAGATCGACCCGCGCAGGCTCGGCTGCCGGGGCAGGGGCGGCCCCGCGCTCACTGACCAGCAGCCCGGCACCGGCCCAGTATTGCAGGGTGCGCTTGGCAGCCTCGATGCTGGGCAGTGCCAGTGCGCGGGCCATCGTGCGCGGGTCGGTGTCGTGGGTCTGCAAAATGTAGAGTGCGGCCCGGATCGTATCGCCGTCGGTCTGGGTCAGATGGGTCAGGACCAGCTGCGGCACAGCCAGCGTGTCGCCGCTGCTTGCCGCCAATTTGTAGCCCATATCCGCAAACCTCCCCACTATAAATTGTTGGTTTATTATACCACAAAAGTGCCGTTTGGTCAATCTTGAAGAAAAACTGCCCAAAAATCAGCGCCGGATTTTGGGCAATGCGTTCCTTGTATTTTGATACACAAATTTGTACAATAGTACCATAAACAGTTAAAGTATTAAGGGGGAGACCACCATGGCGATGAATCTTGTAAAACTGCCCACCGGCAAATCGAATTTGCAGCTGCGCGTCAGCAAGGGGCACTATGCCACCAGCCACAGCCATATCAACTATTACATTGATGTCACGCTGACAAAGTTCCGCCTGTCGGAGGCACGCGCTGCCGCCGCCGAGCTGGTGCGAGAGTACAAGTCGACGACCATTGTGGACACGATCCTCTGCCTGGACGGCACCGAGGTCATCGGCGCCTGCATGGCCAGTGAGCTGACAAAGGCCGGCTATACGAACATGAACGCCCACCAGACGATCTACGTCGTCACGCCGGAGCATACCACCGGCAGCCAGCTGCTTTTCCGCGAAAACACTGCCCCGATGATCGCCGGTAAGCATGTACTGGTGCTGGCGGCGTCTGTCACCACCGGCTTCACCGTGCAGGGCGCTGTCGAGGCCATCCGTTACTACGGCGGCGATCCCGTCGGCATCGCGTCGATCTTTGCGTCGGTCAAGGAGTGCGCAGGCTACCCCGTGGCCAGCATCTTTGACACCCACGACCTTCCCGACTACGAAACCTACGACTCCCACAGCTGCCCGTGGTGCAGACAGGGCAAGAAAATTGATGCGCTTGTCAACAGCTTCGGCTACTCGAGCCTGTAAATTTTCTGACGATTTTGGGGCTGTTGCACATCCTCTAATGGTGTTGTACAATAAAAGTTGACATAGAGAACTCAAAGGGCCAATATATAGAAA
>OLNN01002886.1_pt1 | contig 11516 bp, 9 predicted proteins | sample 1672141 | NCBI WGS metagenome assembly OLNN01 (sample SAMEA3136652, study PRJEB25190) | human gut metagenome | biome: human gut; feature: human-associated habitat; material: faeces | place: Austria | collected 2013 | reverse complement strand
GCCTGCGCCGCCCTGGCCGGGGCGTGCACGCTGGCCGCCGGGCTGGCCCCGCTGGGGCTGGCGCTGGCGGGCGGCTGCGGGTTTGCCGCCGTGGACATGCTGTGGACCCTGTGCAGCGAGCGGCGCATGAACGCCGAATTCCCCAGCGACCAGCGCGCGACGCTGGTCAGCGTGGACAGCATGACCTACAGCCTGCTGATGATCCCGGCTGCGCCGCTGGTCGGCCTGGCGGGCGATATCACCGGCCGGGCCGGGGCCGGGCTGGCCCTGCTGGGCGGCGCGCTGCTGGCCGTGGGCGCGGCGGCCGCCGCAAAACTTTTGCTGTACAAGCGCCGGGGCGTGCGGTACAATAAGAAATAAGATCGTTTGACACAGCCGGAAAAGGAGGGCGCGCCGATGGAAGCGACAAAGCACAGACGCCGTTTCCGCGTGAGCGTTTTGGGCGTGCTGGCCGTGCTGGCGGCGCTGTTTGCGCTGGCGGCGGCCGTGCTGATCTGGATCGTGCTGGGGCGCAGCACCAACCCGCTGTGGAGCCGCCGGGCCGACGTGCTGGTGCCCGACCTGCTGGGCCGCACCCGCGCCGAGGCCGAAGCCGACCCCACCGCCGCAGCGCTGGCCGTGACCTGGGAGGAAGTGTACAACCCGGCTGTGGAGGCCGGGCTTGTGTGCGGGCAGCAGCCCGCCGCCGGGCGCACCGTCAAGGAAGGCCAGGCGCTGACCGTGCAGGTGAGCCTGGGCACAAACTGGCAGACCATGCCCGACCTGACCGGGCAGGACCGCGGCGCGGCGCTGGAGGCGCTGCGCGGGATGGACCTGTCCCCCACCGTAGAGTTCCTCAAGGACAACACGATGGACCCCTATACCGTTGTGCGGACCGACCCGGCCCCCGGCACGCAGGTAGCCGCCGGGCAAAGCGTTAAGGTCGTGGTGGTGCGGCCGATCCCGGACCCGTTCCGCCCGGTGCCCAACGTGACCGGCATGGAGCTGGCCGCCGCGCGCACCTATCTGCAGGAACAGGAGCTGCTGGCGGTCGTGCCGTCCAACCGCGTGGAGGGCACCGTGACCGGCCAGGACCCGATCCCGGGCACGCTGCTGCGCGTGCTGTCGCCGGTGGAGTTGTATGTAGGATAAAGCTGTGCAGAAAACGCAAAAGATCCCCTTTCCGGTTTTTGGCCGGGGAGGGGATCTTTTTGTTGCGGGTAATTTGCCGGGCGCCGGTTTTACAGGCCGGAAGCGGAGGCAGGCGCAGCGGCAAAGCCGAGCAGGAGGCTGCGGGCGGTTTCGTCGTCACGGCCCATAAAGCCGTGGCCCGCGCCGGGCAGGATGTGCAGGCCGACCGTGCGCGCAGGCGCGGCGGCGCGGTAAGCCGCGGCGGCCCGGCGCGAATACGCGACGCTGACGACATCGTCGGCGTCGCCGTGGATAAGCAGCACATCGCCGGGGTAGGGCGCAATGGCGGCGAACGGGTCGATGCCGATGACATCGGCGGCATAGCGGCGGCTCAGGCGCATCGGCCCGCAGTCGAAAAATTCGGGGATATCGTGCGGGTCAAAGCGTGCGGACATCATCTGCCCGGCGCGCGCGTCGTCCGGGATGCACAGCGCCGGGTAGAACAGCACGAGCTTCTGCACCCGGGCCCCGAGCTTCGCCGCCGTCAGCGCCGAGACGAACCCGCCCATGCTGCAGCCCATGAGCAGCACACGGCCGCTGTCCGCATAGGGGCGGGACGCCGCCCAGGCCAGCACCGCCTGCAGGTCCTCGACTTCGGTCAGCGCCGACATATCGGTCGTTGCGCCGTCGCTGCGGCAGCCTTCGGCGCAGCCGCCGCTGAAATCAAAGCAGTACGCCAGCCACCCGGCCCCGGCCAGCGCGCAGGCGTAGTGGCGCACGGTGTCCAGGTTCTGCATAAAGCCGTGGCAGACGATGGCGATGGGCAGCGCCGTGCCCGCCGGGCGGTATTCGACACCGCGCAGCGTCAGCGCACCGCGCCGACAGGCAAACGGTGCGGCGGTGACGCCGGCGGGCAGGGTTTCCTGTTGTTGGCACATAACAAAACGACCTCCTGTTTCTGTATACGGGCATTCGCCGGGTTTAGACATGGCTCACTTCTTTTTCGGCCTCGGGGGCGGGCGCTTCTTGTGCGGGTGCGACGGCCGGGTCCAGGTCGGCTTCGGTCACGCCGCGGCGGTCGAGCAGCCAGTACACCGCGCGGCGCAGCACGCCGTAGACGGTGGCGAAGGCGGGGACCCCGAGCACCATCCCGGCCGGGCCCCACAGCCAGGCGCCCCCGGCGATGGCAAACAGCACCCAGAACGCCGAAAGCCCCGAGGTATGCCCGAGCACCTTGGGCGCCAGCCAGCGGATGTCAAACTGCTGCAGGCCGATGATGAGCGCCAGGAACACCGCCGCCTGCACCGGGTCCACAAACAGCAGGACCACAACGCCGGGCAGCGCGCCGAGATAGATGCCGAAGATCGGGATCAGGTTGGCGAAGGCGGCCAGCACGCTGAGCATGGGCGCATAGCTCATGCCCAGCACGCTCATGACCGCGCACAGCAGCAGCCCGATGATGGCCGAGGCCACGATCTTGCCGAAGAAAAAGCCCGCAAAGGTCTGGTTGGCAAAGCGACACAATTCCAGCAGCTGCCCGGCCGCGCGGCGCGGCAGAAACGCCCGCGCCAGCATGCGCAGCTGGCGCAGCAGGTGGTCTTTGTCGCCCAGCATGAACATGCTGCCCGCCACAACCGCAAAGATCTGCGCCGCGTAGCCGGCCAGGCTGCCCAGCGTGCCGACCAGCTGCGGGGCCCAGCCCGTGATCACGGCCGAAAGGCCGGTCATCCACTGCTCGTAATCTTCGAGCGCGGCGACCAGCGGCTCCAGGTTGAGACCGTAGCGGTCCTGCACGGCGCGCAGGCTGCCCTGCACGGCGGAGACATAGTCCGGCAGGCCGCGGAAGAAAGCCGTGACGCTGGACAGCACCTGCGGCACCACCAGCCAGACCAGCAGGAACACAGCCAGCCCGGCCAGCAGGTAAGCAGCCAAAATGGCCGCCCAGCGCAGCCCCGGACGGCCATGAAAAACAGTTTGATGGATCGGGCGCACAAGCGTATCCAGCACATAAGCCAGCACAATGGCCCAGGCAAACGGCGCGGCCAGCCCCGCCAGCGCGCCCAAAGCGGCCAGCAGCCGCCCGGCCTGCCCGGCCAGCGTGAAGAAAGCAAGGCACAAAAAGGCCAGCCCCAGCCAGTCTTTGATGGTCTGCGGTTTTTTGTCCAGCCAATGTTTCGGGTGCATAGGGCGCTCCTTTTGGGTGGTTCCAGGATGCAAAGGGCCAAGCGGCGCGTTTTACGCCTCGTCTGCGTCCGGGTCGGGCAGCGGGCTTTCGCCGCCGGTGGCGGGGTCCAGCCCGCGGGCCGTGAGCCCCGCGCCGACCGCCTGCTTGAGCAGCGCGGCCAGCACGGCCATGACCGGCACGCCGACGACCATGCCGACAATGCCGAACAGCCCGCCGCCGACGATGATGGCGACCAGCACCCAAAGCCCCGAGATGCCGGTGGCCCCGCCGAGGATGCGCGGCGCGATGAAGTTGCCGTCCACCTGCTGCACGACCAGGATGAGGATGCAGAAGATCAGCGCCTGCAGCGGTTCGCCGCTGAGCAGAAGCAGCAGCGCGCTGGGGATGGCGCCGATATACGGCCCGGCGATGGGGATGATGTTGGTGACGGCGACGAGCACCGCGATCATGGGCGCATAGTTGAGCCGCAAGATCAGCATGGCGATGAAGGTCTCGACGCCGACGAGCAGCGCGTCAAGCAGCTGGCCGCCGATGTAGCCGCTGAACGTGCGGTTGGCCAGCTGAAACACCGAGAGCACCCCGGCGGCCGCATGCGGCGGGAAAAGCGCGCGCAGCAGCGCGCGGCAGGCTTTGAGCAGCGGTTCTTTTTCGGCCAGCAGATAGATGCTGGCCGCCAGCGAGACGAACGCATCCAGCACGCGGCCCGCCGCCCCGGCCGCGCCCGCCGCGGCCGCCCCGGCCACGGTGGACATCATGTTGGCGGCGGTCTCCTGGAAGCGCTCGCCGGAATTTTCAAGGTTGGCGGTCAGGGTGGCGGTGAGGTCTGTGTCGGCGTTGAAGCGCTTGAGCAGGGCGCCGAGCGAGGCGGCGGCGCTGTCGAGATAGCCGGGCAGCGCGTTGACAAAGGTGCTGATGCTCTGCACGAGCTGCGGCAGGATCAGGCCGATGACCGCCGCCAGCACGACGATAAAGGTCAGGTAGGCGAGCACGATGGCCGGGGCGCGCTTGCCGCGGAACAGTTTTTCCGCATAAAAGCGGGTGGGGATATCCAGCACATAGGCCAGCGCGATGCCGCCCGCAAACGGCGAAAGCGCGCCGAGCACCGCGGCAAAGCCGCCCGCCGTGCCGGGCAAAGCGCCGACAACGAGCCAGATGACCGCTGCGGCGGCGATCAGATACAAAAGGTCCCGCGCCGTGCGCGGGGTGCGGTCGAGCCAGTTTTTCATGAGGGCCTCCCTCTGTTGCGTTTGGGGCATTCCTTTCCGTTTGAAAGTTTCCCTTTCCCATGGTTTCTATGCTATAATAGTATCATACCACAGCCGAACGACAACGGAAAGGGATAATTTATGAACATTCTCGTCAGCAGCTGCCTGCTGGGGGCGGCGTGCAAGTATTCGGGCGGGGACAACCGCTGCCCCGCCCTGCTCGCGGCGCTGGCCGCGGGCGGCCACACGCCGGTGCCGGTGTGCCCCGAAGTATACGGCGGCCTGCCCACGCCGCGCCCGCCCGCCGAGCGCCGCGGCGCGCGCGTTGTGACCGAAGCCGGGGCCGACGTGACCGCGCAGTATGAGAAAGGGGCGGCCATCGCCGTGCAGCTGGCCCAGACGGCGGGCTGCCGGGCGGCGATCCTGAAAGCCAACAGCCCGAGCTGCGGCTGCGGGCAGATTTACGACGGCAGCTTTACCCACCGCAAGGTCCCCGGCGACGGCGTGGCCGCCGCGGCGCTGCGCAAAGCGGGGCTGGCCGTTTACACCGAGGAAACCGGCCCGGCCTGGCTGGCCGCGCTGCCGAAGGAGGAAGCAAAATGAGCGAAACGAAATACCGCCTCGGCCTGGTGCTGGAGGGCGGCGCGGTGCGCGGCATCTACACGGCCGGGGTGCTGGATGTATTGATGAAACACGGCGTGCAGGCGGACATGGTCATCGGCACTTCGGCCGGGTGCATCCACGGCTGCTGCTATGTGTCCGGCCAGGCCGGGCGCAGCATCCGCTACTACCGCAAATACCGCAAAGACCGGCATTTTATGGGCTTTTACTCGCTGCTGACCAGCGGCGAGATGGTGGGGCGCAAGTTCTGTTACGAGGACCTGCCACTGCGGCTGGACCCGTTCGACGAGGCGGCGTTCGAGGCTTCGCCGGTGGATTTTTATGTCACGGTGACAAACGTCGAGACCGGGCTCGCGGAGCACATCCTGTGCGACGAGCTGCGCGTGGGCGGCAAGATGGAGCTGCTGCGGGCCGGGGCCTCGATGCCGCTGTGTTCGCGCATTGTGGAGTACGGCGGGCGCAAATATCTGGACGGCGGCGTGGCGGACAGCATCCCCTACCGCGCGGCGCTGGGCCTGGGCGCGCAGCGCTGCCTGGTGGTGCTGACGCAACCCGCCGGGTACCTGAAAAAAGACGGCAACATGCTGCCTTTCCGCCTGGCCTACCGGCAGTATCCCAAGTTTGTGCAGGCGATGGCCGCGCGGCCGAACGCCTACAACGCGCAGGTCGTGGAGGTCGAGCAGGCGGCCAAACGCGGCGAGGCGTTCATGATCCGCCCCAGCCGCGACACCGGCATCTCCCGCATGGAGCGCGACGCGGCCGTGATCGACGAGCAGTATGCGCTCGGCCGCGCCGACGCCGAAGCTGCCTGGCCCGCGCTGCAGCGGTGGCTGGAACAGGCCTGAAAATCCAACAGCCCGCCGCGGGCGTTTGCCTGCGGCGGGCTGTTTGTTTGGTTGGGTTTTACCGCGCTTCCAGCGGGGTGTAGGGCTGTTCGTGGCCGACGTATTTGTACGCGGGGCGGATGATGCGGTTGGCGAACTCGACCTCCTCGACGCGGTGGGCGCACCAGCCGGGCACGCGGGCGATGGCGAACAGCGGGGTATACAGGTCCTCGCTGATGCCGAGCATGCGGTAGATCAGCCCGCTGAACAGGTCGACGTTGGCACACACGCGCTTGCGGTTGGGGTGTTCCTCCATGATGACGGCCGGGGCCAGGCGCTCGATGCTGCACAGCAGCTCGTACTCTTCGTCGTAGCCCTTTTCATAGGCCAGGTGGCGCGCATGGGTCTTGAGGATCTGGGCGCGCGGGTCGCTCAGGGTATACACCGCGTGGCCCATGCCGTAGATCAGCCCGTTGCCGTCGCCCGCCTCCTTGCGCAGGATGCGGCGCAGCAGCTCGCGCACTTCGCCGTCGTCCTTCGGGTTTTGCACGTTGTGCAGGATATAGTCGAGCTGGTGCATGACCTTGAGGTTGGCGCCGCCGTGCTTGGGGCCCTTGAGCGCGCCGATGGCCGCCGAGATGGCCGCGTAGGTATCGGTGCCGGAGCTGGAGAGCACGCGGCAGGTGAAGGTGGAGCAGTTGCCGCCGCCGTGGTCCGCATGCACCAGCAGGCAGAGGTCGAGCAGGCGGGCTTCCTCATGCGTGAACTTTTTGTCGGCCCGGTAGGTGGAAAGGATATGCTCGGCCGTGCTCTGGCCCGGGGTGGGCAGGTGGAAGTACATGCTGCCGCGGTCGTACACGCGGCGCTTGATCTGGTAGGCGTTGACCATCATCGTCGGCAGCTCGGCAATCAGGTTGATGCTCTGGCGCAGGATGTTGGGCAGGGAGTTGTCCTCGGCGTGCTCGTCGTAGCTGTACATGGCCAGCACGCTGCGGGCCATCTTGTTCATGATGTTGGGCGAGGGCGAGTTGAGGATCATATCGTCGGCAAAGCCGCGGGGCAGCTCGCGGTGGCCTTCCAGCAGCTTGCGGAAGCGCGCCGTCTGCTCGGCCGTGGGCAGGCTGCCGAACAAAAGCAGCCAGACGACCTCCTCAAACATGAAGCGGTCGTGCGCGTCGGCTTCGGCGGCGAGGGTGTCGATGTCGATGCCGCGGTAGACCAGGCGGCCGGGGATCGGCTGCACCGTGCCGTCGGGCTGTTTTTCGTAGCCGATAACGTTGGACACGTTGGTGATGCCCGCCAGCACGCCGGTGCCGTCGGCGTTGCGCAGGCCGCGCTTGACGCCGAGGCGGTCGGCCTCGTGCGGGTCCAGGTGGGCGTTGTGGGCGAGATATTCGCTGCAGAGCAGTTCCAGCTCCTCCGGCTCAAGCGCCGGAACGTCGGGATAGTACATCGTTCGTTCCCCTTTCTTTACCAAAACCGCGGGGCGGCCAAATTCCGTATGGGTTAATTTTATCGGATCGGGGCGGGTTCGTCAAGTCTCCGCCTTAAATTAAGTAATTTTTGCCCGAATGGCGCTTTATTTAATTAAGCAAATCTTCCGCAAACGCCCGCATGACATTAATTGATTTCGTTGACAAGGGCCGCCAAAACGGGTATACTCGTGGTAATGGACTATACATCGGTAAAAGCTCGCGCTGTGCCCTGCGGCCGGGTTTTTTGAGATGAAAGGAGCAATTTGCATGAAGCTGCATGAAAACGGCGTCTTTCTTGTCAACGGCCAGCTGTGCGGCGCCGCGCCCGCGGGCGTGACCAAAGAGCAGGCCCGCACCGGCACCATCGCCTACGGCATCTTGAAGGCGCACAACACCGCGCCCGACATGAACGACCTGCGCCTCAAATTTGATTCGATGACCAGCCACGACATCACCTATGTCGGCATCATCCAGACCGCGCGCGCCTCCGGCATGGAGAAGTTTCCCCTGCCCTATGTGCTGACCAACTGCCACAACAGCCTGTGCGCGGTGGGCGGCACCATCAACGAGGACGACCACCAGTTTGCGCTTTCGGCCGCGCACAAGTACGGCGGCATCTATGTGCCCCCCTGCATGGCGGTCATCCACAGCTATAACCGCGAAATGATGGCCGGGTGCGGGCGGATGATCCTGGGTTCGGACAGCCATACCCGCTACGGCGCGCTGGGCACAATGGCCGTGGGCGAAGGCGGCGGCGAGCTGGCCAAACAGCTGGTCGGCCGCACCTATGATATGGCCTACCCCGGCGTGGTGGCCGTCTACCTGACCGGTTCGCTGCAGCCCGGCGTGGGCCCGCATGACGTGGCGCTGGCGCTGGTGGGCGCGACGTATGCGAACGGCTATGTCAAGAACAAGGTCATGGAGTTCGTCGGCCCCGGCGTGGCGAACCTTTCGGCCGACTGCCGCAACGCCATCGACTGCATGACGACCGAGACGACCTGCTGGTCGAGCATCTGGCAGACCGACGCCGTCACCGAGGAATACCTTGCCATCCATGGCCGCCCGGGCGACTACCGCGCGCTGGCCCCGGCCACCGTGGCCTATTACGACGGCTGCATCGAGCTTGACCTTTCCAAGATCGAGTGCATGATCGCGCTGCCGATGCACCCGAGCTACGCCTACCCGATCCGCGAACTGAAGGCAGACCCCTACGCGATCCTCAAGGCCGCGCAGGACCGCGCCAACGAGCAGCTTTCCGGCAAGGTGGAGATGGACCTGGTGAGCAAGATCGGCCCCGACGGGCAGATTCATGTGGACCAGGGCATTGTGGCGGGCTGCAGCGGCGGCACCTATGAAAGCCTGTGCGCGGTGGCGGACATCCTGCGCGGCAAGAGCTGCGGCAACGGGCAGTTCAAGTTCAGCGCCTACCCCGACAGCATGCCGACCTACCTGGAGCTGGTCAAGAACGGCGCGGTGGCGGACATCGTTTCGGCGGGCGGCATCTTCCGCGAGAGCTTCTGCGGCCCCTGCTTCGGCGCAGGCGACACCCCGGCCAACGGCGAGTTCAGCATCCGCCACACCACCCGCAACTTCCCCAACCGCGAAGGTTCCAAGCCCGGCGAGGGGCAGATTTCCGGCGTGGCGCTGATGGACGCCCGCAGCATTGCGGCCACCGCCGCGAACGGCGGCGTGCTGACCGCGGCGAGCGAGGTTGTGCACGAGCCGCTGGCCGTGCCGCCGTATCACTTTGACAAGAGCGTGTACGACAAGCGCGTTTACAACGGCTGGGGCCAGGCCGAGCCGGACCACGCGCTGCGCTTTGGCCCCAACATCAAGGACTGGCCCGAGCAGCCGGCCCTGAGCGCCGACCTGCTGCTGCGCATCACGAGCCACATCACCGACCCGGTCACGACGACCGACGAGCTGATCCCCTCGGGCGAGACTTCCTCCTACCGCTCCAACCCGCTGCGCCTGGCGGAGTTCACGCTTTCCCGCAAGGACCCGGGCTATGTCGGCCGCGCCAAGGACGTGCAGGCGCTGGACGCCGCGCGCAAAGCGGGCAAGCTGCCCGCCGAGATCGCCGCCGTCTATGCGGCGCTGCAGGCCGAAGGCTGCACGGTGGACCCGCAGAACACCAACATCGGTTCGGCCATCTTTGCCAACAAGCCGGGTGACGGCTCCGCGCGCGAGCAGGCCGCCTCCTGCCAGCGCGTGCTGGGCGGCGCGGCCAACTTTGCGCTGGAGTATGCGACCAAGCGCTACCGTTCCAACTGCATCAACTGGGGCATGCTGCCTTTCCTGACCACCGAGCCCGACGCGCTGCCGCTGGGCGGGTATGTGTTCGTGCCCGGCGTGCGCAAAGCGCTGCTGGAAAAGGCCGAGACCATCCCGGCTTTCTGCGCGCTACCCGGCGAACACGGCTGGCAGGTGCGCGCGATCACGCTGCGCCTGGGCGCTTTGACCGACGCCGAGCGCCAGATCCTGGCCGACGGCTGCCTGATCAACTATTACAAGAACAACTGAGTTCCCGCACGGAAAGCCCCGCCGCATGGCGGGGCTTTCAAATTATCGAAAAAAAGTCGAAAATCCGTCGCCGACGGCGGCGAGCTGTGCTATAATAGGCTAAAATGTCCCTGTAAATATTGGCGCAAGATTAGAAAGAAGGATATCCATATGAAACGTTTTCTTTCGGTGCTGATTTCTGCAAGTATTCTGCTGTGCATCACGGGCTGCCATACGAACAGGGGAACCGGCGATGTGCAAGGCGCTTCATCGTCCCCGGCGGAATCTGAGGAGAGCTTGCATGAAACTTCGGATGAATTGTCCGAGTCTCCTAACGATTCGGATGAATCACCGGAACCTTCTGTCGATTCAGACGAATCATCCGAACCTTCTGACGATTCAAGCATACCGGCAGAGCGCCAAATGGAACACAGCTATGAGCGTAGTTATGTCCTAATGGGCTCTGAGGGGAATCAAACAGAGCATGACGTTTGCGCGGGAGATGAGATCACCATTGAAGTGGAAAACACCTCTGGAACCATAGATATTTCCATTCAAATCGACGGCGAAACTTTATACGATAAAAAAGGAATAAAAGAGGAATCCTGCACGCTGGAAGTTGATACCGATGGGCATTGCATGATCCTGGTGGTCGGACATAGGGCAAGCGGACATTTTGCAATAAATCATTATGCAGGAAGCGAGAACTCCTAGGGTGTATCTGCCCAATCAAAAGTGTTGGGGATTTTTCAGATAAACACATCGTTGGAACATTCTCTGAATTTTCGGCGGTGCGGCGGGCGTGAGCGCCCGCCCTACGAAACAGGGGGAAACAGAGCGGCCAACCGGGAAAACGCGGCGGCGCAAGGGGTTTTGCGGGAGGGCCATGGCCCTCCCCTACAAACCGTAACGAACGCCCGGCCAACCAGTTAACCTCGGCCCCGCGTTATTGCAACCTCTGTAGAGGACGATGCTCGCATCGTCCCGGGGACCTCGCGGCGGCGCAAACGTCCCGGGCGGGATAAATCCCTCCCCTACGAATCAATTTTATGTTTTGGGCTATCGGGGACAGCCGCAGCGCCCCGGACGGCCGTAGGGCGGGACGCCCTCATCCCGCCGACCCCTGCGGCGGCGCAAATATTCCAATTTTGAAATCGCCAAGGTGCGGCGGGCGTGAACACCCGCCCTACGAAACAGGGGGAAACAGAGCGGCCAACCGGAAAAGCGCGGCGGCGCAAGGGTTTTGCGGGAGGGCCATGGCCCTCCCCTACTGACCGTAACGAACGCCCGGCCAAATGGGGTGACCGCGGCCCTGCGTTATTGCAACCTCTGTAGGGGACCTCGCGGCGGCGCGGGGTTCCGCGGGCGGGATAAATCCCGCCCCTGCGAATCAATTTTATGTTTTGGACCAACAGGGACAGCCGCGGCGCCCCGGACGGCCGTAGGGCGGGATGCCCTCATCCCGCCGGACCCTGCCGGGCCGCAAACCCACCATTTTTGAATTTGCCAATGGGCGGCGGGCGTCAACGCCCGCCCTGCGGAACCGGGGGAAACAGGGCGGCCAGCCGGGAAATTACGGCGGCGCAGGGCCCCC
>OLNN01002884.1_pt1 | contig 11521 bp, 10 predicted proteins | sample 1672141 | NCBI WGS metagenome assembly OLNN01 (sample SAMEA3136652, study PRJEB25190) | human gut metagenome | biome: human gut; feature: human-associated habitat; material: faeces | place: Austria | collected 2013 | reverse complement strand
CCCGAACTCTTCCCTAATCGTCCTACTCGTTATCGTTTGTTTTACGAGGTATGGAGGGAATGGGGAAAAGATAAAAGTGAGAAAATAGTATTGATGGCGGAATTTCAAATGAAGGAATAATATGAAAAAGATTATTTGGCTAAGTATATGTTTTTTCTGTTTGCTGAGCCTGCCTCTTCGGGCAGAAGTCGTGCCACTCGACACGATACCTTTCGAGTTGGGTGCCGACAACCGTTTGTATGTGACAGTCTATATCAACGGGCAGGATGACCGTCCTTTACGTTTTCTGCTGGACACGGGAGCGACGGATGTGGTGCTCAATTCCAATTCGCCGCGGACCGAAGGACTTGCCACCTTTACGGGAGGTGTGGAGAACAATAGCGCCAATTCGGTAGAGACCATTCCTTCCACAGAACCATCACAGGTGGTGAGGATGGGTTGCCGAGCCATTTCCGGGCTGATGCTGATAGCCGTTCCTTATCCACCCGATGCCTGGGACGGTGTACTGGGGCTGTCTTACCTGAGGAACTTTGATGTCCGTATCGATTATCGGCGGAAATCCATCTTCCTGTATGAATTGGGTGACGGGCAGAAAGCGGTATCGGACAAGGCTGTCAGGCTGAAGATGGATTATCGCCTGGGAGTGCCGGTCGTTCCGGTCGGCGTGCGTGTCGGGGGAGTGGATTATACGGTGTCGGCAGCAGTAGATACAGGTTCCGACCGAGTGTTCGACCTCAATACGCCTTTCGTCCGTCGCAACGGTTTGCTGGGCACACAGAAACCGTTTGCCATCTCGCGTATATCCGGTACGGTGAAGGACGGTGGTGAACTTCTGAATGTATTCTTCGACTCGGTAACACTGGGAGAGTCATTGACTTTGCCCCGCATACCCGGTGCCTTTTCTACGGTAACAACAGGGGTGCAGGCCAGTGACGTGATGGACGGGGTGTTGGGCAACAACTTCCTGCAACGTTTCGACCAACTCTATGACTTCAAGAACAATTATCTTTATTTGGAGGTGAACAACCGGCTTTATACTCCTTTCTATGATTTTCTGGTTCGTTGAACAGAATATAGTGCGATAGCATTATCCAGCGTGGTCCATACAAGTATCTTGTAAGCAGGATACAGGCATCAGTAGATTGTCCTTGGGCGAGTGAGACGTTGCATGACAAGATGTCAGCTTTTCACGTCATTTCCCTGCTTAATGAACTTCTCTACCGACTCCATTCCGCCAGCCGATAGATCCACGCTGTATTCACGGCCATCGGTCGTGCGCAGAATGCACGATTTATGCTTGACATCCACTTTATAAATCTTTTGTCGATTGAGCAGCAGGTTTCGTCCGGCTCGGATGAAGTGCGCTTCGCCCAGCCGAGTCTCGATGGTTCCCAGACGCTCCAGGACGATTTCCTCACCCATTGTCAGGATGACCTGCGAATAGTTGCCGTTGGCACGCACAAAGATAATGTCGTTCCTGCCGGTGAACAGCATACCGTTCAATGTTCGGAGAGGAACTTTGTCGGCAGAAGGCTTTACCGGCTGGGAGGGGAGGGCATTGCGCTCGTCGCGTTCCTCGATGCGGCGGATGGCTTTGGCCAGTTCGGACACATCCACCGGCTTTAGTAGGTAGTCGGCTGCGGCAAAGCGGATGGCCTGGAGCAGGTACTCTGAGTTGTTGTAGGCCGTGGTGAAGATGATGTGCGGCAGGGGCATGGCTTCCTTTAGTTCGCGCAGCAGTTCAAGTGTGGTGTGTCCTTGAAGTTGGATGTCGAGGAAGAGGATGTCCGGCCGGTGACGTAGGATAGCCTTCAATGCCGAACTGTAGTCTTCACAACTCTCCACAATGCTGATTTCTGGATGGTAGTCTTCCAATTTGCGGATGAGCGACAGGCGTGGTAGTCGTTCGTCTTCGACAATGATGGCACGGTAGTTCTTCATATACAGGTTCGATTAGAAATAGTTATAATGATAGGGAATGTACAGTTCGAAACGTGTGCCGCACGCATTCCCGTCCGGATCTTTCAGATCGGTGACGGTCTGCACGATGTGTTCGGCGTTGCATTGGTTGTAGAGTTCGATTTGTTGCTCCATGATGCTCAGTCCCTGCTTGGTGGAAGTGGGCGAGAGGTTTGCCGCCGCTTCTCGTCCCACTCCGTCGTCGGTGACGGACACGCAGACGCCTCCCGTCCGGGCTTTGACCTCAATGAGGATGTGTCCGCGTCCGGGCTTGTTGCGCAGGCCGTGTTTCACGGCGTTCTCGCAGTAAGTGTGCAGCATCATGTTGGGTACCTGGATATGCAGGTTCACGTCGGGGTCGGTGTGGATGTCGTAGGCCAGGTTCTCGCCGTAACGCAGTTGCTCCAGGGTGAGGTAGAGGCGGGCGTACTCCAGCTCCTCGTCGAGGGAGCGCGAGGGCTTGTCCACATCCATCAGCAGGGTGTTGGTGAAGCGGGAGTAGAGTGCGAGGTACTTGTTGGCTTCCTCCACCGAATGGTTCATGATGAAGTATTCAATGCCTGCCAGCACGTTGGAGTTGAAGTGCGGGATGGACTTCAGCCGGATGGACTTCACCAGCAGGTTGTTCAGGCGGGTCTCGCGTTGCAGCTTGTGCATCTTTATGCGTTCCCGGCGTTTGTAATAGTGATAGGCCGATGCCCAGATGCCGCCGGCCAGCAGCAGTCCGATGAGTGCCCAGAACCACGGGCGTTGCCACAGGGCCGGGCGCAAGTATATGTCGATGTGTACGGGAGCCGAGGTCATGACGCCTATCTGAGCTTCTACTTCCAGCCGGTAGCGGCCGGGCAGGAGGTTGTTGAACTGCACTTCGCGTGCCGTCTGCGGTTGCGACCACTGGTCTTGGAGCCCCTTCAACCGGTAACGGTAGCAGACGTTGCCCGTGGCCGAGTGGGACACGGCAATGAAGGAGAAGCGCAGGTGTCGTACGGGATGGGACAGCGTTACCTGCCGGGTGGGGACGGGCAGGGACTGCCAGTCTACATTGTCGATCGAGGCTTCGGCCGAGACCACCTCCAACTGGGGCACGGCGTGTTGATACACAAGGTCGCGGGGATGGAACGAGACGGTTTGGCCTACGCACGGTACCCACACGGTGCCGTCGTCGGACTCGGCGATATGGGCAATGAGCGGCTCAATGCCGGTGAATCCGTTGTAGCGGTTGAAAAACATTGTCTGCAATAGCTGGTTTTCTGTGATGTACAGTCCGTTGACCACAGCCACGATGAGGTAGCCGTCGCGTGTCTGGCAAATGGAGCGAATGGGACTTCCGTAGTGCTGGAGCAGGATGGTGGAGTCGTTGCGCACGGTGTAAAGTTTCTCGCCCGAGGCCAGAAGTATCTCGCCTTGCAGGGTGGCGATCATGGCGGTGCAAGGAATGCCCTCTTCTGGCTGGTGGATGGCCGTCTGTTCGTTCCCGTGAATCCGCACCGGACCGTAGGCAGTGCCCACGTACAGGTTGCCGTATCCGTCGGGACTGGCGCAAAAGATGCCGCGCAGCCCTTTGTGCGTGGAGCGGATATGTCCCCGGGAATCGGTCACAAACAGCTCCTGCCGCGTGGCCACGAGCAGGCTGTCGCCGTGTGCGGAGAGGAAGCGGTAGTCGAGCATCGGCAAGTCGAGCCATTGCCTGCGATTGCCTTCGCAGGCCAGCACGCCTCCGCTGCCCAGCAGGTAGGCGGTGTGGCCGATGCGGGCGGCATAGGGGTGGAAGAAGTTGTCTTTGCTCCGTGGATATGCCAGCGGGCACAGTTCCCGGGCCGTAGGGCCGCCCAGCAGTTTGCCGTTGAGTGTGCCGACTGTCAGCAATCCCCCGGGGGCGGTGTCGATGGCGCGCAGGATGTCGTTGTGGTCGGTCAGCGTGTGGTTCATGAAGTTCAGTTGGAAGAAGTTGTACACGCCTTGGTAGGTGGCGAGCCAGATGTTGCCTTCGCGGTCGATGAACATCTGTCGGATAAGGTTGATACCGTCTACCAGGTGTTCTACTTTGTGTTGGGCCGGGTTGAAGCGGTAGAGGTTGTGCGCGTCGTGCAGGTAGATGTTGCCCTTGCGGTCGGCGCAGGCTTCCACGCCGTAGTCGGGTGCCGTGAAGCGGAACGGTGCCACCCGCTGGGCCGAAGCCCCGTGGCAACGGTACACCCCGTCGGCGGCAAAGAGGTAGAGCGTGCTGTCCGTGCGGAGCAGTGTGTAGCCTTGTGGCACGAGCAGGGCGGGCAAAGCGGTGCCGTCGGTCTTGAGGCGGTAGGTGCGTTCGGCGGTGGGGATGTAGAAGGTACCGTCGGTCGTGTCGGCAAAGACGCGGCGGCAGGCGTCCATTTCGTCGAGCAGGGGCGAGCGCAGTACGGTTTCCGTCCCGTCGTCGGTGAAGCGGCAGATTTCGCGCCCTTCTTCCTGCTCGTTTTCCAGCAGCAGGTAGCCGGGCGGCAGTGCGGACGAGTTGAAGTTGTTCAGCAGCAGCCCCCGGTCGTCCAGCGGACGGGTGTCCGTCTGCCCGTCTTTTCCGGCCAGGTGCCTGCGGCGGAAGCCCAGGGCGGTCACTCCGCGTGCGTCTTCGTGGAAGCCGACGATGTTCTCCGGCCTGCCCCCCTTCAGGTAGGGCACGAACTCGAAGCCGTCGTAGCGTACGAAGCCGGCGAGGGTGCCTATCCAGATGTATCCCCTCTTGTCCTGGTAGATGCACTCGGTGAGCATCTGCGGCAGGCCGTCAAGCGTGGTGTAGTGGCGGAAGGCGTATTCCGAGGTAACGGCTGCCGCCTCCTGTGCGGCGGTGCCGGTGGCCGGCCATGCCAGTAACCCCAGCGGCAGGAGCAGGCAGGCAAGTATGCGGCGTATGTGTTCCATCTTCTGTATGTTTGGCGAATATATCTGTCTGCAAATATAGCTTTTCCCGGGAATTAATCCAAAGCCAAACGGGGCAGAAAAGGATAAAAACGCGTTCGTGTATGCGGTTCCCCCGTTCGTGTAAACGGCGGGTGGGTTCGTGTAAAGGGGGTGTTCAACCTATTGTAAATTAAAAACTTATCCCTTATCTTTAACCTGCCGAACGGGAACTGTAGTGCCCCGAAGCCCCGGCTTGGCATCCTGCCTTCCCGCAGGCAGATGCCCGGTCTTCCCGCAGGCAGACAGCCGGTCTTCCCGCAGGCAGACAGCCGGCCTTCCCGCAGGCAGACGACCGGTTTCCCCGTAAGGACGTTTAGGCATACCTTTTGTTTAACTATATAATTAAGGAGGAACCAAGTTATGAAGTACAAACTGATTCAGAAAGTGAACCCCAACCGTCGGGACGACCCGCCCCAGTGGTATGCCACCCCTATCACGGGCGAGTCGGAAGGTGCTGATGCCACCACCCGCGCGGCTACCGAGAACACCACCACTGCCCCCATCGAACTGGCGGCAGGGCTGGTGCACCTCTCTGCATACGCCGTCACCCGGCTGATGAAGGGCGAACCCGTATCGCTGGGCGACATGGGCGACCTGCGGATTACCTTCCGCAGCAAGGGGGTGGCGGACATCAACGAATTCAACCCCAACACCATGATTTACGAACCCCGCCTGCGCTTCGTGCCGAAGAAAGCGTTTCGCGATGCCATCATCAGCAAGCTCACCTTCGAGAATGCCGGTGTACTGGCCGATGGCATTGACTATGCTTCGCTGGCAGCCTACCGCAAGGCAAAGGGCCTGTCCTCAGGTGGAGGCGAAGAAGGAGGCGGTGAGGAAGAACTCCCGTTTGGCTAACGCCGCCTGCCGTCCTCTTCGGATATCCGCTTCATGATTATACACTCACCCAAAAACTTGAATGTTATGAAAACGAATTTCTACTTCTGCCTCGCGATGCTGGCAGCATTGACGATGACAATGGCCTCTTGCAGCAAGGACGATGATAACGGGCCCACGCCTCAGAACTCTGTGGAAATCATTGCTGCCTGTGCACACTCTTGGAACGCGACGAGCCCGGGTAGCAAGTACTATACACACGAGATGTACCTCTTCGAGAAAGGAATCAATCCCTCCAATGAGTACATCACCGGATCTGGGGAAATGGGAACCGGTCGGGTCATCCGCCTGAATCTTTGCAATCTGACCGAAGAGGTGCATAAACTGGATAGAGATGATGATTGGCAAACGTATGACAGGATTGTCCCCGGCACTTACACTTGGGACGTCAGCGAGGATTCCGGACACTTGAATATTACCTATGCCCAACTCCGGGCTTACGAGAATAATAAACGGACAGATCTCTATAACGATTACGATGTAACGGCATGTACCGTCGAAGTAAAGCGTGGCCACTTGGGCCAGGAATACGAAATCACCGGAACGATGACCTTCACCGACGGAAATGAAGTGGCCTTCGCCTGGAAAGGAATCGTCACTCCTACGATGGTTGGAGGGCAGTAAACTTCGCAAACACAGTTCCTTTGTTTCACATCTTATTGTTAATTATATGAAGATGTATCCCATACTATTGTTGACTGCCTGCCTCTCCGCCGGATGCGGAGGGGCGGGAGGAAGCGAAAGTGCTGCCGAAGGGACGACCCCGGCAGGGACGGACGAGCGCAAGCCCACCGCAACGGTGTACAACGAGACAAGGACGGTCAGCCTGAAGGATCCCTATATGCAGAACGCCCAGGTGCTCACCATCGAGTGCCTGCCCGGCTGGCAGCTGGTGGGGAGGGTGGACTTGGAGGACTTCCAGCAGGCGAACGGGTCGGTCAACACCCAAATCAAGGGGAGCGATGGGGCGAGGAAGCTGGGCTTCTACTCCGAGGCGATCCGCTCTTACTACGACGAGAACGACGGTGTGGACACCGGGCAGCGTCATCCCCTGCTGCGCAGTATGAAGCGGCCCTACACCACTGCCGAGGACTATCTGCAATACGTGGTGAAGACGCAGTTCCCCCATGCACGGTCCATCGAACTGAAGGAGGTGCAGACTTACGACAAACTGCCGGACGCGATGAGACAATACGCTGACAAATACGGCCAAATACTCCTGCGGAATTTCCAACAGGGTCTGGCCAACTCGGCAATGGGCAGCAGCTTTGCCCAGATACGCGGTGCCAAGGCGGATGCGGCGGCCATCGGCTGCATCATCAAGCTGGAGGGCGGCAAGAAAGTGTACCACGTGGCGACGGCCTACTTCTTCATCCTCGACTTGAGGATGCCTTACGGCACGATGCGCACCATCGACCGCCGTATGTGGAACGTGCTTGAGCTGACCACCTACACGGCTGCCGATGAAAAGAGTCTGGACACGGCGGGCGGTGAAGCCTCGCGCATGAAGGCGTCGATTCGGGTCAACCCGCAGTACATGCAGGCCATCGCCGCCATACAGCAGGCGGGCATCGAGCGAATCAAGCAGAATGTGCGGGCGGGCATCATCCGCAACCAGCAGCAGGCTGCCCGCATCAGCGAGCAGCTCCGGCAGAATGCCGCCGAAATCAGCGATATACAGATGTCCATGTACGAGAGCACCAGTGCCATGCAGGACCGTGTGACGCAGTTGCACAGCGAGGCCATACGGGGCGTGAACCCTTACGTGAGCAGCGACGGTACGGTGGTGGACATTCCCATCGGCAGCGGCACGCAGGTGTGGAGCACTTCGGATGCGGGTACCATCCTGTCGTCGGACAGCTACTTCTTTAATCCCAACATCGGGTCGACCATCGAGTACCAGCAGATGCAACTGCTGCATTGATGGCGTGGAACCGGATGACACTTGTTTAACCCTTAAATAATAACGAATTATGAAACGAATGATTATGTGGGCCATCGGCCTGTTAGTGATGGTATCGGCAGCCAATGCCCAGTTGAAAAAAGGAGACCTCCTCGTTGGTGGAAACATCGGCCTGACGCTGAACATCGGCGAATCGGAAGGCTTTAGCGATGAAACGGATGTTGACGTGACCTTTTCCCTGACTCCCGGCGTCACCTACATGCTTACGGATAACTGGTATATCGGTGGGGAATTGGGAGTATCGGTCGGGCCGGGCACGACAAGCACATTTACCCTTGGGCCGAGCGGAGGCTATTACGTGCCGTTCAACAAGACGATTGGGATGATGAATACCGTAGGCATGGGATTCGGCGCAGTAGATAAGGATTTTGCCTTCAGCTTTGGCTATGCTCCGGGACTGCTCTTTTCTGTTTCTGACAAGATGTATCTCAGCACTTCGGTCGGTTCGCTGGGATATAATTCAGGATCGAAGTCCTTCTTCATCAACTTGCTGCGTGGGACGTCACTGGGATTCTACTATGTTTTCTGACAAAATAGTTTAAAGGAAGTGACAAGAGTTTCTTATTGGATTTGGAGTGATGGCGTCACAGTGCGGATGTGACGCCATGACAATATAGATGTTGCAACATCACAGTACGGATGTTATACTTTAGCAGTAGACTCCTGATTGGGATGAAGCAGATTTATGTTTTTACCCAATATCTTCATTGCAATGTCCATATATCGTGTAATATCTGTGGTTATTTCACGACTATACACATCACAGCGTTTGCGTCCCAGGCGCACGACGATGGCATCCATGTCGGGGATGGCGATGATGTACTGTCCCAACATGCCGCGCAGATAGGGGCAGCGCATGCCGTGATAATTCATTATCCATGTCTGGAAGCCGTAGTAACTCAGCGAATCCTTTCCCCATTGGTCTTTCAGGTAGGAGGCAGGGCGTATCAGTTCGTCCATATAGGCTTCCGATACCAGTTGTCGGCCTTGCCAGTTGCCGCGATGCAGCAGGAGGCGGGCCAGGCGGGCCACGTCGCGGGCCGTGGTGTGGAAGCAGCAGAAAGCTTTCTCGTCGCCGTCTTTCTTGTCCAGCAGCCAGTAGGCATCGCGCTCAGCCTGCATCGGACGCCAAAGTTTCTCTTCGGCATATTCGCTCAGTGTCTGTCCGGTGGCGGCTTCGATGACAAAAGCCAGTAGCTGTGTTTCTCCACTGCGGTAAGAATATTGTACGCCGGGCTTATCAACAACTTCCAGACCGGTCACCAGTTCGTACAGGTCGTTACCGTAATATCCGTGTGTGGTAACCGAGAAGAGCGAAGCGTAGGCTTCGTCCCAAGCCATGCCGCCGCTCATAGTGAGCAAATGGCGCAGTGTAACATGGGCTTGCATACCTTTGTTATAGGAGGGTATGTAATCAGACACAGGCTCGTCCAGACTACGGATTTTCCCTTCATCCAGCGCAATACCCGCAAGAAGGCCTACAATAGTTTTTGTGGCAGAATAAATGTTGGAGGTCAGTGTATCGTTCCATCCGTCGCGATAGCTTTCGAAGAGGATACTGTCGTGGCGGATGACAAGGAAGGATACAGTGTGCAGACTGTCCAGATAGTGGGCGTCATTTGAAGTAAGTCGATAGTGGTTATATTTGTCAGCCAAAGGCCAGTGCCAAACATTATCCGGATTGTGGTGTACGGTATGTCGATGGAAGGTCTCAAGGTCATCGATAACAGGCATCCAGTGTATGAGTGCCTGGCGTGCGTAGTAAGGCAGCGAAGCGTAGGCAATGGCAAGTATTACCACGCTGCATATTATGATGCGGACAAGTGTTTTTCTTCTCATATAGAAAAGGTTATGTGGCTTTATTAAATCTGAACGTGAAGATCGGGAAGGCGTTGATATAGCTGCTCATTCCTTTCCTCACGTCCAGATACAGATGTGTTTTTTAGCTCGGTTTATTCTTCTGCGTCTTTCATTTGTTGGCGCAGGTAGAGCTTGCGCACAAATTTCATATCATGTGCCGCCATAATCTTCACCAGTTGCTCGAAACTTGTCTGTCGCGGGTTCCATCCCAGTAGCGTGCGAGCCTTTGTGGGGTCGCCCAGCAGTTGCTCTACTTCGGCAGGACGGAAGTATTTCGGGTCAACTTCCACCAGTACCTTGCCTGTTTTACGGTCTATGCCTTTTTCATCCACACCACTGCCTTGCCATTCGAGCTCAATACCTACTTCCAGGAAGGCGAGGGTGGCGAATTCGCGTACAGTGTGCATTTCTCCGGTAGCTATTACGAAGTCCTCGGGCTGCGGGTGCTGCAATATGAGCCACATGCACTCTACGTAGTCTCGTGCATAGCCCCAGTCGCGTCGTGCATCCAGGTTACCCAGATAAAGTTTGTCTTGCAATCCCTGCACGATGCGTGCGGCAGCAAGAGTTATCTTACGTGTGACAAAGGTTTCGCCGCGTCGTTCACTCTCGTGGTTGAAGAGTATGCCGTTCACGGCAAACATGCCGTAGCTTTCGCGGTAGTTTTTGGTTATCCAGAAACCATATTGCTTGGCCACGCCGTAAGGACTGCGTGGATAGAAGGGGGTTGTTTCGCGTTGGGGGACTTCCTGTACTTTGCCAAAAAGTTCGGAGGTAGATGCCTGGTAGATACGAGTTTTCTTTTCCAACCCCAGGATGCGGACGGCTTCGAGCATACGCAGCGTGCCTACAGCATCAGTCTCGGCTGTATACTCGGGTACTTCGAAGGATACTTTAACGTGACTCTGCGCTGCCAGGTTGTATATTTCATCGGGTTGCACTTGCTGGATGATACGGATGAGTGAGCTAGAGTCCGTCATGTCGCCATAGTGCAGGTTTATCAGTCGCTTTTGCTTCATGTCGCGTACCCATTCGTCGAAGTACAGATGTTCGATGCGCCCTGTATTGAATGAAGAAGAACGGCGCAGAATACCGTGAACCTCATATCCCTTTTCAATCAAAAACTCTGCCAGGAATGAACCGTCCTGACCTGTAATACCTGAAATTAAAGCTACTTTTTTCATTTCGTTTATTGTAAATGGCCTTATGCAAGCCCTCTTGGTTATTTCATATCACATAGCTATCTACTGCTATCTGCCTTTCGGCATGGCAAAGGGTGGAATGACCCAACAGAACGGCAGATGACAGACAGCATACACTCCATGTATGCAGAAATAAAATATATACAAGAAAGAATATTTACTCCGCCGAAAATTCTTTGATGCGCTGTTCCTCGCTCAACCGGCAGATCAGCAATGTGTTATTCTTCTCAGCAACGATATATCCGTCCAGTCCCTGTACCACCACCCTCTTTTCCTGTGTAGTGTGAATCACACAGTTACGGGTTTCATACAACTTTATATTCTCACCTATCTGCGTATTATTATGGGCATCTTTCGGCAAATTCTCGTGCAATGATCCCCAAGTACCCAGATCACTCCACCCAAAGCTGGCAGGAAGGACAAAAATCTCATCCGCCTTCTCCATAATGGCATAATCCACCGAAATGTTCTCGCACAAAGGAAAATTCCGGTCAATCATTTCCTGCTCCTTGTCCGTATAATAATAAGGAAGCAAACGCTCGAACACCTTCGAAATGGCAGGCTGATATACGCGCAGGGCGTTCACCACCGTATTTACATTCCACACAAAAATACCGGCATTCCAGAAGAAATTATTTTTTTGAATATAGCGCCTGGCTGTTTCCAGATCGGGTTTCTCTTTAAAAGAATACACCCGGAATACCTC
>OLNN01002880.1_pt1 | contig 11529 bp, 12 predicted proteins | sample 1672141 | NCBI WGS metagenome assembly OLNN01 (sample SAMEA3136652, study PRJEB25190) | human gut metagenome | biome: human gut; feature: human-associated habitat; material: faeces | place: Austria | collected 2013 | reverse complement strand
CCAAGTTGGACAAGCGTATCAAAACATTCAGAAATACGGATGTCCAACTTGGTATGAGTGGCGCATTCAAAATTGGGGCACCAAGTGGAATGCCAGCGGTGCGGAAGTCTTGGATGGCCGGCTTTCCTTTCTGACAGCTTGGAACGCGCCGAAACCGATTCTGGAAAAGCTGTCACAGATGTTCCCCTCCATCACGATCCATCATGTTTGGGCCGATGAGGACATTGGCCATAACTGCGGGGATCGCACCTATAAAAACGGGGCTGTCACCCAGGAGTACATTCCCACGGGCCAGGAGGCGGTGGAACTTGGCTGCGACCTGTGGAACATTGATCCGGAGGAATTCTTAAGCGAGAGCCAGGGACCAGGCATGGGGATGACGTGAAATGGATTTAGAAGCCCAAGCAATCCGGCGCATTCATCTGGCTGCGAAACTAAGCGCCGCCTATTACCAGAAACCACTGCTATTGGCCTACTCCGGCGGCAAGGACAGCGAGGTCTGCTTAGAGCTGTGCCGGCGTGCACACATCCCACTGGAGGTCATCCACCACCTGACCACAGCGGACGCTCCGGAAACCATCTATCACGTTCGAAACGTGTTTCGTCAACTGGAGTTGGAGGGTATTGCCTGCGCTTTCCACAAACCCCTTTACCGAGGAAAACCCACCAGTATGTGGAGCTTGATTGTTCAGAAGGGCTGGCCCCCCACCCGGACACAGCGGTACTGCTGCCAGGTTCTAAAAGAGAGCGGCGCGCCGGGCGGTGGCGCTGGGCGTCCGGGCCGCGGAGAGTCAAAACAGGAAGGACTCCGCCGTGGCGGAGCAGCAGGGCAGCAGTCGCAGAGAGGTCCAACGCTTTGATTTTGACAACGGCGATGGGCGCATCATTGCGCCATGCCAGCAGAAAGCCGAAATCAAAATACATCCCATCGTGGAGTGGAGGGACTCAGACGTGTGGTCGTTCCTGCGGGACGCCAAGGTGGACGTCAACCCCGTGTACAATCTGGGTTTTCAGCGGGTGGGCTGCGTTGGCTGTCCTATGGCTGGGAAAGTCCGGTACCGGGAATTTCGTGTATGGCCTGCTTTTGAAAAGCTCTACCGGACCGCTTTTGACAAAATGCTCCATAGACGATGGACAGAGGGTAAATTAAACTCCTGGCACTCAGCAGACGAAGTCTTCCGCTGGTGGATGGAGGATCGCAATGTAACCGGTCAACTCGACCTGTTTGGCGGGGAAGTTGGTCTGCCCCCCTAAAAACTGAAAAGGGGATGATTTCAATAGATTTCACCTACACCATCCAACTCGCCGAAGCCCAGTACGCCGCCCTCTTGGACCGGGCGGCGGAGCTGGAAATCCCACTGGAGGACTTGCTCCTCCAGGCCATGCAAAACTTCTTAGAGGAGAGTGACAACTTTGCCTGACATGAAAGGGATCACCGTGAAGATCCCCGCTGATCTTCACGCGGAAGTAAAAGCCTATCTGGAAGCCCACGGCATGACCATGGGGGAGTTTATCACCCAGGCTGTGGACAACGAGCTGCATCCCAAAATTCAAATTACACAGGAGGACAAAAGGTTGAAACATTGTAGTCTAAGTACCATTCCGAAAAAGGGCGCACAAACCCAAGCCCCCTAAAAGCGGGCAAAAATCGAATTTATGTTTAAAATCTAAACAGTAGGTGGAGCGGCCACCAGATAACCTTGTCTCTGGAGGATAAAAATAGCCTCGGCTACAGAAACCTCACGGTGTACGGGAGGCCGGTCGCTCTTGCGATAGAGCTCAGAGTTGTACGGCTCGTTCTTCTTGAGCATATTGTAAATGGCGGTGAGCAGCATCCTGGCAATGGCGATGATTGCTTTCTTGTGGCCACGGCGTTTCTTGAGAGCAAGGTAGCGATTGCGGACTTCTGGGAATTTTTTGGCACGAATCGCATTGAGGGCGCACTGAACAAGCAGCGGTTTGATGTAGGCTCCGGCCCGGCTGATTCTGGTGGTTTTCTTCTTGCCGGCACTCTCGTTGTTCTGCGGCGTAAGCCCGGCCCAGGAGCAGAGATGCTTCGAGGTGGGGAACACGGACATATCCACTCCGATTTCAGAAATGATGCCAATTGCGGCAAAGGACTGAATACCCGGCACCGTCATAACAAGGTCCAATTGAGGAAGGTATTTCTCAGCAGTTGCCAGAATCAACGATTCCAGATTGAGCTTGCACAATTCAAGGCTATCCATGTGGGAACGGATGATGCGGAGCTTTTCAGCTTGTTCTTCACACATCTCCCCGTCCACAGCAGCAAGGATTTCTTCGTCAGTGGCTTTCAGGCGCTTCGTGCGAAAGCTGGAAACATCCGTAATTTTCTCCGTTGGATTTTCCAGAATACGTGCAGTGATTGCAGAGGCTGCTTTGCCGAACACATCTGAGAACACATCATCCAGTTTGAAATTGGAGACCGTCAGACAGTTTTGCGCCCGGTTTTTCTCACCGGTGGTGAAGCTGGTAAGTTTCCAACGATAACGGAAAAGGTCTCGAAGCTGGCGGATATCTGCCGGAGGGATAAAACTCCCTGAGACAAGATCGTGCTTGAAGATGTCGGCAATCCACTTGGCGTCGCGTTTGTCGGTCTTCTTGCCCCGGATGGCCTTCACATACTTAGGGTGGGCGAGTACGATGTTGCAGGTGGGTTCCAGAATGTTGTAAACAGGAATCCAATACTTCCCGGTAGATTCCATGCACACATCCTTGCAGTTGTTCTCAGAAAGCCAATCCGCACACCGTCGTAAATCCCCAGTGAAAGTGGAAAACCGTTTGCTTTTGTAAGTTGTCACTCCATTTTCATTTGTGGAAGCGATGCAGGCAACGACAAAGGACTTGTGGACATCCATCCCGCAGCAGATACGGTAAACGATTTTGAGCATAACACATCCCCTTGAAATAGTATTTGAGGGAAACAGGCGGGGACTGGACGCTCACTGAAAGATTGAAGTAGTCCGTCTCTCCAAAGATAAGGTTGCAGGGTTCTATGCCCTACTCATTGGTGCTTGAAAGAGCGTCCGGCACACATAAATATTCAGTCCAACACAATGTTGGGCCTACTCACCTTCACGTGCTCTGTAGTGTGCCTGCTTCCTCAAGCCTATTCTAACAAATTACGACTGGCTGCGTTAGAGGTACCGGGTTTCATATTCCTTTGGTGCCTTGGAGCGCAGCGGAAAGGAATGGTCATAAATATGAACCGAGGCAAAAATCTAATCCAGCTAGTTTTAGTTGGAATATTGTCGCTTATGCTTGTATCTTGCGGCACACCTCCGACCAGGGATAACGGGGATAGTTTATTGGTATCTGATGGTTCTTCATTGTCTTCCGGTGCACATACAGAAGAGACTACATCCCCCGAAGCGATAGACAATAGCCATCTAACCGTAATGCCAGAGAGGGTCGAAGACGTTTATAGCCAGGGAAAGTTATCGTTGGTGCTTGATGCGGAAGTTGTTCCAGTAAAGCAGGAGCAGGTATACACGTGGAAATCTGAAAATTTCAATATTGGGGATGAGAGTTTCCAGAAACAAATGGCTGACGAATTGCTTGGGGTATCCTATGATATTGAGCCCAATGCAAACGGGGGAAGTAATTATATCGGTGATAGTGGGGTGTTGAGTTTTAATCCGGATATTGACTTCACCAGCTATAGGACTCTTGAGACGGTAGAGCTAGACACAACTTTGAACAATCTTGTATCCGATGAAGATCTTAATAATCAGTATGTTGACAAAATGAATGACATTTTGGATAGCATTGGGGTTCATCATTTTGCCCCAGCCTTTTGTGCGAAATACGGGAGTGGCAACACCGGCTTTTTCTATGAGATAGCTTGTCAGCCAATCATAGAGGGACTGCCCATAGTGAATTCAGGTGCCCAACCCACCTCCATAGAGGAGGTCCCCCCCTATGAAGAAGTCCGTGCCTGCATAGGAGAAGATGGGCAATTGCTTCTTCTCAATTTTCGTTCTTCACAAATAGAAGAGGAAAGCAGACAAGAAGTGAAAGTTATTTCTTTAGAGGATGCGTTGAATATTTTACGCCAGGAAGGCATGGCTGTTCTCAGCAGAGCTTTGTCTGACGCTCAGTCCCTCACTGTGCAAATGATAAATCTGGCGTATGCCCACCTCCCCCAGGACGGCGGGTTCGTATTGACCCCTATCTGGATGTTTGGGCTGGAGAGAGTAGATCAAGAAGGAAATATAAGCAGTGTCACGTTTGCTGTAAATGCCATCACAGGCAAAATAGTGTAAGGGCGTAACGTATGAAATCGGATATGTATAGGTTGAGCCGGAATGTGGGACTATATGTTTCTCCCCTTATAGCCACATTCCTGATAGCTCAAGAGGCGTTCGGCATTGGCTTGGTTGAGATTATTTCTGGAGAGGCTAAAAATCACTGTGTAGAATTCTTTAACATGACCGTTTACTTTTCCCCGCTCATGCTTCTCACTCCTTTTTTAGCCTCTATCCCATATGCAGCTGTGTTTTGCGAGGATGCAAACTCGGGATACCTCCAGTTTGCCTTGCACAGAAACGTTTACCTTAAAGCATATACGAGAACAAAATACTTCGCCGTGTGGACCAGTGGCTTTTTGGTAATATCCATACCTCTAATGGTTTTTGGAATTATCTGCGTTGCTTTTGCAGCCCCATATACGGAACAGTATATTTTGGAGAACGGGAACCAGCTCCAAGACACAGCATGGGAGATACTAGGAACGGTGTTCGACGGGAAAGCGGTGATCTTTAGCCAAATATTCTTTTTTTCCTGCTTCAGTGCTTCTTGCTCAGTCATTGCGTTGGCTGCGTCAGCTTACTTGCCTAACCCCTTTTTTACCTGGTGTTTTCCTGTAATCTTGGCGTATGGTGGGAACTTTCTCTTTAGTAAATTGCATTTGGGATTTTTGAACCTGTATTACAGTTTCGATCCTGTATATGATGTGCTGCATTTCTCCTCGGACACAGCGGGTATTCTCTATATGTTGGCATATCACGCAACTGTGTTCCTAGTGTGTTACGTGCTGTTCTACTTGGGCGTGAAAAGGAGGGTAGGCGGTGGCGAGCTTCGTATTTGCGTGGATGCAAATAAAAAAATGGAAGCGTAATCCCAGAGTGATTTGCGCATTTCTTGTGTTGCTGTTGTTATGCCTGACCATGACTAGCGAGTATGTAGATTATAGCAAGGAGATCGGGCTATCCATACAGGTATTTGAGCCGTTTATCCTTATGTTTACGCAGCGATATTCACTCCTGTTTATCATGCTGATTCTCCTTCTGCTGTATCAAGATGTCCCTTTTATTGACGATTGTACGCCATACCTTCTGATACGGAAGACCCGGTTTTCATGGGCAATGGGCCAAATCCTGTACATTTGTTTCCACTTTACTGATTCTTCTTTTTGCATTATTGGTTTGTGTTCTATCGGGTTTTTCCGTAGGCTACTTTCAGAATATTTGGAGCGACACAGCATGGTTTACCGCCTATGGTGGGGCGCTGAACGAGAGTGCTCCGATTGAGATAACTTTGATTGAAAACTTAAATCCCTATGTCTCGGTAGCCTGTATAATGGCATTGTTTTTCTTTGGGACACTGGCATTAAATACAATATTGTTCTCCCTGAACCTATGGAAAGGGAAGTTTGTTGGTTTGTGTGTAGTAGCTAGCTTGATATTTATGGGATATCTGTTTTCAGCAGATCTTATACTGAAAGAATGGAGTGGCTGGCTGTCAATCGCTTGTCATGTTAATTTGGCACAGCATCAGTTGACTGGTACGGGGTCAGACCCTAAAATTGGTCAATCCATTCTGTTGCTCCTGTCCATATCTCTTTGCTCTTTCGCGTGGACTTGTAAACTAGCAAAGAATTTCAACTTCTTCATTGGAGAAAAGGAATGAAGATCAGTGGATATAAGGGACTTTTTTTCCCTACTCTTATCAGCTATATTGTATTATGCATTTTGCTTGCTGGGAACCAATGGGAAGGAAAAACAGTCTTCGAGTTTTATTGCGGGATATTCGGTGGAATTCGCGCCGGTATCCTTTCCGACAATTTGATGAAACTCATGCAATGGCTGCTCTCCATTTTACCGCTGCTAGTTTTCTTGGGAATGCAAATTTCGGAGGAATTGTCAGGTAGGCTGTACATCACCGTTATCCGTTTGAAGTCAATACGGCGATGGTGGAACTCATGGGTTCGTTTTTCGCTGCTACTTGCGGGGAGTTTCTCTTTAGCTGTGTTTCTTGCAGCCTTTTTAACTGGAGTCATTTTAGGGGAAGGCGCAGGGCTGGGATCAGAAGTGGGGATGCTTTTCCAGGTGTTCTGCGTAAATGCTATCTATAATTGCACGCTCTCAGTAGTGCTGGTGAGTCTTGGCCTGTGGCTCAGAAACCTTAAATGGTCTATGGTGGTAATACTGGCGATTGTTATGACGAGTTATGTCTTGGGTAAGTTTTTTCCAGCGATGACTCCTTTCTTAGTAGGGACATATTCGATGGCAAATCGGTTGCGTATAAGTGACAATTGTTATGGCGTGGATGGCTGGATTGCTGTAACTATCCTTTTGCTACTTGCCGGTATTGCTTATTTTGTGGGAATCATTGGAGCAAAAAAAGTTCTTTATCGAATGAATGATTGAGGTGAATCGGATGATTTCAGTTAAGGACCTCACGCTTACGTTAAACAATACCATCGTACTGGATCATGTGAGCGCAGAATTTGCCGAGGGCACCGTTACTGGGCTAGTGGGTAGAAACGGATCAGGGAAAACAGTACTAATGAAATGCATCTGTGGTTTCTTTAAGCCGGATAGCGGTTCGGTTTCCGTGGGGGGAAAAATAGTTGGTAGGGATATGGACTTCCCTGAAGACTTGGGGATTATCATTGAGGCACCGGGCTTCTTAGGCCATTTCAGTGGGTATGAAAATTTGAAGCTGTTGGCGATGATCCGCCATAGAATCGGTAAAAAAGAAATTTACGATGCAATGGAGCTCGTAGGACTCGACCCAAAATCTAAAAAGAGAGTGGCTAAATATTCGTTGGGGATGAAGCAAAAACTAGGCATTGCCCAAGCAGTCATGGAAGATCCTAGCATGATCATACTCGATGAACCAATGAATTCCCTGGATTCTTCGAGTGTGGAAGATGTTCGAAAACTTATTTTGCAGTGGAAATCTCAAGGAAAAACGATTATCCTTTCCAGCCACAACCAAGAGGATATCTCTACGTTGTGTGATAAAACATATTACATGAAGGATGGGAAAATTATAGACGGATAAGCTCAAAAACCAATTGTCTAGCCAATTGGTTTGAGAATACCCGTGTTTTTACATGATCGTCTATAAACAAAATGGAAAGGATATGCGGAATAGGGAGTTGTGTTCCGCAGGGTGACGATATGGCTAATGATACGGTGAAATGGAGGCAGATTAAATTCCTTGTATACCCAGTATTTGTGGTGCTTGGGGTTTACATTATCTTGTATTTATACTGCGGGGAAATATTTACCCACAGCCCATATAATTCATATACGAAGCAATGTATCGCATGGCTAAATGGCAGATTGGATTTAGGACAGAATTACTCCTGGCTTGAATTAGCCATATATAATGGGAAATACTATGTTAGTTTCCCGCCCTTTCCTTCGTATGTACTTTTGCCATTTGCCTACTTTTTAGGAGAGAATACTCCTGAGAGCTTGATTAACCTTCTGGTGGCATTAATCGGCGTAGCATACAGTTCACTGACAGTGTTGGAGTATAAATGGAATGAATGGTATGCAGTCTTGCTTCCTATTTTCTTATATGTAGGTGGGGCCGTACTTCCACTTCCTCTCTCTATAGGCGTGTGGTTCGTGGCACAGAATATGTCTTTTACACTTACCCTAATGAGTATTTACTATGCAAAGAAAGGACGAAAGGGGCTTTCACTGTTTCTTTTATGCTGTGCGTCAGGCTGCAGGCCATTCCAAGTGGTATATATGCCATTGATCATCTATATCTACACTCACCACTCTCAATCCACGGTAATCAGGCTAAAGACCTACTTGCTGAAAAAAATGGTGGTCTTCACTCCTACAGTGCTATTAGCTGCATCCTACCTCCTTCTGAATTATTTGCGGTTCGGGAATCCCATGGAGTTTGGGCATAATTATTTGCCAGAATTCACGAACTCGGAGAACGGACAATTCCATCCCAGCTATATGATTCAAAATCTCTACAATCTTATTCGATTGCCTGATTTTAGCCCTGAAACTAAGATGAGTATACCGCAATTTAACGGAATGAATATTATTATCTGTTTCCCGATTCTCGTTTGGTGGCTGTATGTGGTTGTGACTTCAAAGTCCCCTGCTGTCATAGATCTATTGGTGCTGTGTTGCGTAATATTACATATCCTTATGTTGGTGAGCCACAAAACGATGGGAGGATACCATTATGGGAACAGGTACATCGCGGATACAATGCCTGCCGTTTTTACAGCCATATGTAGCAGTAAGATAAATTTAAAATATCGAGACTTTCTGTTCTTGCAACTACTGCTTCTGTTAGGATTGGCTTTCAACGGTATTGGGTATAGCCAGTTTCTACAAGGTACGACTTAATTTGAAATAGCTCCCAGTTGTGAGAAGACTGGAAAGGAAAAGGTAGGGATATACCCAATAATTCAGTTTGCGCAAGTACCAAATCGAGCTACCGCATACAGGGAAAGTAGAAATGAGGCAAAGAGAATAGAGCAAGTAAGAGCGATTATAACGCAGACAGCTCTGGTTGGCTGGATTCGTTATGGGCGACTGTTGAAAGTACTGATTATGCCACTTCGGTAACCCATTCGGGAAGCACAGGGATTACTAGCCACAACTATACAGCCGGATAAGATGTTGGGGTGGGTGTCTCTCATTTGAGAGGCACCCACCTATATCCATGGAGAATACTATGTTTAGAAAATATATTTCTTTAGCATCATCACGAATTAAACATTATGCTTTCCATAATGCCCTAATATTTGCAATGTTTATGTTTGGAATTACCATTTCAGCTATTGCATTTATTTTCTTTTACGGGAATTCTATGGTGGATAAACAAAATGAAGCCAGAAATGCACTGCCCTACAGAACATTTATTATTCATTCTACAAACCAGTTGAATCAAGAAATTCTAAAAAAGCTAAGTAATCTCTCAACTTCTGTTTTGGATGTAAGGGTAAAATGTGAAATAGAAAATCCATTTATTTCGCACGTCCATGAAGCCATGACTCCGCAACCACTTAATATTATCTCTTTGGTCAAGAACAACAATGCTATCTACTCATATCAGGGTAAAAATAGTTTCACAAAAGAAGAACTACATCAGAATGTTGCCATTATTCCTATGGACTACGGTGAGGTTTCTTCCATCTTACTCGGGAAATAAATTTACTGTAGTTGGAAGAACTACAAATTTTGATCTTAATATTGTCTTCATTCCGCTCCACGCTTTCCTAACTAATGGATTTAACCAAAGTAGTATAGAGGTAATTTTAGATTCAGTTCCTTCTCGTCATACAAACAACAAACTTCTTCGTCAAATTTCCGAGTTACTCCCGGATGCTGTAATATCAGACCCGTTTGAATTGATACAAGCTGATCAGTCTAAAAATCTTGAGGGTATTGTGCTTTCGAGCGGAGTATTTCTAATATCAATCTTATCATTTCTAAGCTTATTTCAATATCTAGTTTCAGAAAACAGCTATGAGAATGCAGTATATTCGATAGTTGGAGCCAGCAATAAATCGGTAATTATAATTACGTTATTAGAAATAATCATTCTAAGCAGCGCAGCAGCTTTTATTGCCTGTATTGTTCATGTTACTTGTTATGATCTCCTTTTCGTTAAAATTAATATATATGGTAGTATTCGGTACTCTATCTATGACTATTTAGTCTGCTTCGTTCTGGAAATACTAATTTCCTTTGCTGCAGTACTTCCATTCGTATGTTTTTCTTCAACCCATTCCTTGGTCGAGATGGAACGACGTTTTCGATAACAGGAGGGATTTATTTGAAAAAGATATGACTAATTTTAGTGTGCTATAAAAAGAACATCATTTCTGTGGCCATTTTACTAGTGGTTCTTATTTTTGCTCTGCTCCAGTCTGTTTCGTTTCTAGGACGAGTAAAGTATATGACATACACAAGGGATTTTTTGGTTGGTTCAAATTTAAACTTTAATAATACTATTTACTTTATGCCAATGATATTTGAAGGAGATCCTCGTTCTGGAATTGCATTTGAGGAAATCAAATACGGCAATATTCCTGGTATTGAGTCGGTAATCTGCCCCAAAACAGCTACAGTCAAAATGACGGGCAAATATATTAATGTATTACTATGCGATGATAGTTTTATCTCGACGTTCGCTCCCATTGATCAAGGAGATTGGTTTACAACTCCCGGAATAAAGCAGGATGACATAGTAGCATGTGGATATCTCTTTGAAGATTACTCCCTCGGTTCTCAAATTACAGTCGATTTTGGCTGGGACACTCCTCTGCCCTTTACTTTTACTATAGTAGGCAAAAAAAATGAACCATCATATCTTCCTTCGTTTGGCATGCAAAGTAATAATGTCACTGCAATGGATTTGTTTTCACAGGGACACAACACTATTCTAGTTCAGGAATCAAAAGAGATCGATGCCTTCCTTGAAGACTCAAATCTTTATCATGAAAATTGTATGATTAAGCTGAGAGAGGGTATAACAGCAGCAGAACGCCAAGAGGTGGAAGAGTTTCTTTTATCTAAAGGGAGTTTCTTATACTTTAACACGATACTTGAGAATACCGAAAAAGAAATTCATAATGAAATAAAGCGAAATCTTCCGTTGCCCCTTTTTCTGCTTAGTGTTTCTCTTGTATCGTTAGTTTCTGTTTCTGTAATTATGGTTCAAAAAATGTTGCCTGCTCACAGTATCTACAGGTTGTGTGGATGTAGTCGTGGCAGTAGTCTCAGAATATTATTTTTGGGGGTAGGGTTAATTGGCATCATGGGTGGGATTATTACGACCTGTTATGTCATCATGTATCCAACTTTGCTGAAATATGGAGTTGTGCTCCCTGAGGCATCTATTATCAACACAGATTTGATACCCGCTGTTATAGGAATTGTGACATTGGCAATCTTTGCTCCTATTTTGGTGATATGGGTTCAAACTCGTCGATGGTCACCCTTAGAAGAATACAGGAGAGAGCAAAAATGATTACTTTGAATAAAATTAAAAAAATTTATGGAAGTGGCCAAAATTGCGTCATCGCTCTGGATGATATAAATTTACATATCGACGAAGGGGATTTCGTTGCAATATTGGGAAAATCCGGATCTGGAAAATCCACCTTATTACACATACTAGGTGCTTTGGACAGGTATGATGAGGGAGATTATTTTCTAGATGGTCAGGATATGAACCAGTGTTCTGACAAAGAACTTGCAAAGATTCGGAACGATTCAATCGGTCTTGTTA
>OLNN01002877.1_pt1 | contig 11540 bp, 10 predicted proteins | sample 1672141 | NCBI WGS metagenome assembly OLNN01 (sample SAMEA3136652, study PRJEB25190) | human gut metagenome | biome: human gut; feature: human-associated habitat; material: faeces | place: Austria | collected 2013 | reverse complement strand
TGTGAAGTCGTGGCTGCCCTGTTCGAGGGGGGAGTATGGCCCTGTCAAAGGGCCTCCTTTTCAGAGTTATACCACCTGAGGGAAATTGTCGAATATCGTATGGAACCTCTTGAAATCAGGGATCGGTTATGCAAATTTCTTGAACTACTGGTGTGTTATCTGGAAGATGGAGCGAACTGTATCCATTTTCACGAAATAAAACTCAAGGAACTTTTCTGGAACATTCGCTTTTACTATTCCAGACAGGAACTTGCGAATTTTTTCTATATGATTATAGGCCGTTCGCAAGACTTCAAAAATAAGGTCTTGAACAATTACAAAAGTTGCAGGACCGTAAAAGAACTCGCATCGGCCTGTGATATCTCCCTTTCCGCCTTCAAAAGACAGTTTTCCGCGGAGTTTGGAGAGGCTCCAGCCGAATGGATGCAGAAACAGTTGTTGGGAGAAATCAAATACAAACTTTCAGTTACAGACCTGCCGTTGGGAACCATTGCCAATGAACTGGAGTTTTCCTCTCTTGCACACTTCTCCAGATTTTGCAAAAGATGTCTGGGATGTTCTCCCAGAGAGTTAAGACAGCAGATAAAAGGCGGTTAAACAATCTCTGAATGGGGGAGATAAGAAATTGATAAATAATAGAGCCAAAACGGAAATAGCCAACAAAATTATTGTCTTTAAATTTGCAGCGTAATCCAAATAAAAAAAGGATTACGCTATTTTTTTAACACATGCTGTGAACTTTTTTGATTTTCCACTCTCTACGGGAGAGAGTGAAGAAACAGGAACAAATATACGTATATTGTGATAATATACTATAATTAAAGTGAAAAAAATATCTTAGATAATAGAATTTAACTAATGTAGAAAAATATTATTATTCCATTAAATCATCTGTTTACCCAACAGATGCCGGTCCAAAACGTAGATACCATAACATGTAAATCCCTCTCGTAGCCATCTTTCAATTGAAGACGGTATAAGATAAATTAGCTAAATAAGGTGTTCCTTTTTTTCCTGTATAATCCCGCCACGTGCACCAAGGCGGGATTTACAGAAACATCCGGGAATGGTAAAATTATCGGTGGTAAAAGCCTCTTTGGGAGTGGTTAACCGCCGTCCATCGTCCAGACGGGAACTGAAGAATTTGAGCTGATATCTTTCGCGGTCGGGCCCGGTCAATCATCCACCGCTAAAATGAAGTCAGCCACTTGATTATTAACCGCATCCAGTGCGGAATGATCCAGTTCTTTCAGATAGATTCGGGTCGTTTTTTCCGACGTATGCCCCAGACACTCACCAATAACATGAACCGAGGCACCGTTCACCTTGGCTATCGTGGCCCATGAATGGCGGGATATATAGAATATAAAAACAAAACACAAGAAAAATGCAATTATTGCACAATATATCAATGTATATCAGGTTTTTATAAAAAGAATGTAGAATTGCATTTATTGTTGATTTTAGCCATCGATAGTGTTATTTACAGTTTTTATGTTACTATTTTGTTGTGCAAAAAAGCACCTGTTTTCGATTAAAATCACTATCTTTGTAGAAGAAAATAAGCAATTCAAGTATATGGCTCGTACCAAGAAAATAGAATCAACCCCTGTACGCATCCGGTTCAAGGAACTGGAAAATGGAAACAAGTCTATCTATCTCGATATTTACTACGAGAAGAAGAGGCGGTATGAGTTTCTGAAATTGTACCTTATCCCAGAGAATTCCTCGGAAGCAAGAAAGCAAAACAAGCATACAATGAAAGCTGCTGATGCAATAAGGGCACAACGTATTCTTGAAATATCGAACAACAGAACACCCGTAACCATTTCAGAAAAGGCAAAGGTTTTACTGGTTGATTGGGTAAACGAGTATAAGAACAGAAGTATTCAACAAGGAAAGACATCATCAGAAAACCATGTGCATTCAGCCTTAAAACAATTGCGGAAATACAATGCCAAAGCTCGTTTGTGCGATGTGGATAAGGATTTCTTGGATGGCTTTGTTGAATTTATGAAAGGGCAAAAAGCAAGGCGTACCAAAGTTCCTTTTGCCAAAAAAACCATATCCAATTATCTTGGGGTTATCATTACAGCCTTGAATATGGCAGTTGATGATGATGTGTTGTCTGTAAATCCCGGATTGGCTATTGACAGGAAAGCCATTTGCGGTGAAGAAACTCCACGCGAGTATCTGACTATTGATGAAGTCCGCAAGCTCATAGAGGCGGATGCACCAAGAGCAGATGTGAAAATTGCATTTTTGTTTTCCTGTTTCTGTGGATTACGGTTAAGTGATGTCCGTGCCTTGCAATGGAAAAAAATCATTGAAGATAACGGGAATATTCATATGGAGTTGCGACAAAAGAAAACTGGTCGGATGCTGTACTTGCCACTCAACAAGCAAGCGCAAGCCTATCTGCCTCACACTAAGAGAAGTGCTGAAGATTATGTATTTTCTCTGCCTTGCACTTCTACCATTGATTTACAGTTGAAGAAGTGGGCCCAAAATGCAGGAATCAATAAAAAACTGACCTATCACATGAGTCGGCATACTTTTGCAACAATGGAGCTTACCATGGGGGCAGATTTATACACAACTAGTCAGTTACTTGGTCATGCCGATGTGGAAACAACACAAGTTTATGCGAAAATCATAGATGCTAAAAAAGAAGCCGCTGTATTACTAATAGATTCTCTATTCTAATATTTATAGTCAAACAGAAATATATTGCAAATTTTGCATGTCGCAATTATCTGTGTATCAGTCATAGCAGAAAGAAATTTTTCGTAATTCAATTCTGTTTGACCATGACAATCTTATTTCTATTTTTAAATTATACAGTATGTATTGTTTAATTAAAAATACTGTGTATATTTGCATTTTGTAGAAACAGCCTCTTTATGTCTGTTCCTCAGAAAGCTATGTTATCCATTATTGTATAGTAACATTAATCAAGATAACAAAATGCAATTAATCTTTTCATGAATAATAGTACAACAAAGGTATATGGCACGTACGAAAAAGCAAGTTAAAGTAAAGGAACCTGTCCGTTTACGTTTTAATGAACTCAAAGATGGCAGGAAGTCCATCTATTTGGATATTTACTACAATGGCCGGAGAACTTACCAGTCATTGAAACTCTATCTTGTACCAGAAACGGATGTGTCGGCGCAAATCCAAAATGCCAACACACTCGCAATAGCCAATGCCATTAAGACCGAAAAAATTTTGGACCTGACCAACAAGATAGCAGGTATCACAGACCGTTCGTATAAAGCGAATATGCTTTTCACGGACTGGATGAAAGTTTATCGGCAAGATGTGGAAAAACGGGCTTCGGCATCTGCACTTATTTGGGTAGATCGGGTAACTAATGAATTGGAGAAGTACGATAACAGTGTTACCCTTGCAGAAATAGATAGGGATTATATTATGAGATTTCTCAGCCATTTACTAGATAGACCTGCACTCACACGTGACCATAACCAACTGGCCAAAAATACGGTTTTCCTCTACCTCGCTTATATACGGGCTGCACTGAATTATGCAGTTAAGGAGAACCTGCTCCAGTCAAGCCCATTCAAGAAAATCAAACGGGATATGCTTTCAGGTTCGGAAGCCAAACGTGAATATCTTACAGTAGAGGAAGTAAAACGTCTTATTGCAACTCCTTGCCGTCGGGATGATATGAAGGCTGCATTTTTGTTTTCCTGTTTTTGCGGTTTGCGCATTATGGACATCAAAAACTTGTGTTGGAAACACATTAGTAAAAACGGGAACAGGTGGCAGGTAGAAATACGGCAGTATAAAACCGGCGCATTGTTGTATTTGCCATTGAACATGAATGCACGGAAATGGATGCCGGAACAAGGGGATGCTTCTTCTGAAGACCGTGTATTTCCCAAGTTGAGTATTTGGTATAAAAGCATACTTCGCGATTGGGCCACAGATGCCGGAATAGAAAAAAAATTCTCATTCCACGTGGCGAGGCATACGTTCGCAACGCTGGCCTTGACCGCAGGGGTTGACATCTATACGACAAGTCAATTATTGGGTCATGCCAATATCAGACACACTCAGAGGTACGCACAAATCATCAATTCTAAGAAAGACCATGCCATCTCCCTTTTGGATGACGCATTTATCCAATAACTTAAAACAATAGATTTATGAAGCGTAACCGTAGAAATGATTGCCTTTTTTTAAAACAAGAGATTGGCAAACAAACCGCACAAAAGTGTCGGAAATGAACGTGATGAACTTTTTGCCTTGCTGAAAGAAGCCTCTTTTACTTATCGGAAGGAAGTTATCGGTGAGAGTAAATTGTATGAACTGTATGTGGAGGATTTTCTGAACGGTCATTATTATAGTGACCACCGGGATGCCGCCGGGAAAAACCGACATTGGAAAAACATCGGTATTCTCAGAGGAATACTGACAAAACGTAAAGACCTTGTGGAGCAATTCTTCTCCAATATACTTTTTGCTCCTAACCGCATGGATGAGTTGCTTCGTCTGTTCAACACGACGAAAGCATCCTCCGGTCTGAAAGAAGAACCGGATAAGCCACGCCCTGAAACGAACCTTCCTGCCTTGTCTTTGGGTAGCTTTTTGAATGACAATCAACTGAGCCTCATTGCGCATTGTGCTAATGAGGCTCAACTTTTCACTACCCCTGTGAATGCAGGCATACTGCGTTCTCTTTTGGAAGGCACGTTGCATCAGCCGTTGAAGTCTGCCAATAACCGGTTGGTAGCTTTTTTTTTCGACCGGTTATGTCACCACCGTCTCATTCTCGGACGTTGGGAACATCTGTTGGAACAGGCCGGTTCCATATTGGGTTCCAAAGACGGCCGTCCGCTCAAACACGGCCAGTATTCCAGTGCACTTAGTCTTGCCAAGAGCAATCCAAACAGTATGCAGGAGGTAATCAGCCAATGCGTACAAGCTGTCAGAGAAATGACAGAAAGAAACACAACGGATAACAAGTGACACAGAAAAGGATAACAGTTCGGATAACACTTCCGAACTGTTACTCTCCTTTTTACAAGCATTGAAAAACACATATCTACCTTTGCCCCGAAGCGATAAAGTTTCGGGGTATCACTCCCCCCATGTCTAACTCAAAAAAGAATACAAAATGAACCAACAAGAAGAAAGAAACTGTGTAGCGGTGTCCTGTTCATCATGTTTCCTGAAGCTTAGTATGCTCCAGAAACAAACGGAGAAGATTGAAAATATGCTGTTTTGCATCAAGAAAACACTCAATTTCAAAGAAGCCTGCCTGTATATGGGGCTGTCGAGAAGCCAGTTGTACAAACTTGCCAAGAACGGGCATATCCCCCACTACAGACCGTCCGGTAAACTGTTGTATTTTAACAAGCAGGAATTGGACGAATGGCTCTGCCGGAACCAAGTGGAAGAAACCGAAAAAAACTGTCCAAAGGAGATGCCGGACAACATGAATGAATATGTTGAACCCAATAAACAATTTGCATCATGACAGAAACCGGATTCCTTGAAACACTTAAACGGGTAGAAGATGTGGCCGTCATTCTAACCCGAATGGAAGATATAAACGTAGTATTGGGCAAGATAACCACCATTGAAGCCTTCATTGATCGTTTCGGGACGCTTGAAGCCTTGATAGAGCGTTTTGAAAGCGTGGAGAATCAACTCTATTACCTGAAAGATATGCTGAATATTGATGAAGCCGCCAAATACCTGAATATCTCCAAAGGGCATATGTACCGGCTTACCTCCAACCGTGACATATCCTACACCAAACCGAATGGCAAGAACATCTTCTTTGAAAGGAAGGAACTGGATGAATGGAAACGGCGCAATCCAGTCCTTTCACAAAGGGAACTGGAAAGACAGGCTGCTATAATGACCGCCCATGACCACACCGGCAAGCCCAACCATAAAAAGAAAGGGGGAAAGCCATGATACCGACCCACCTGCTTCAAACCGGAAATGACATAGATCGTTCGGTTTATGAACAAATCCTGCAATTCATCCGCCTACGTGTCACCGAGACCTACGCTTTTCCGCCGGAAATTGTCCGTGTCGATGACATAACCATTGCCACGCTCGGCAACTTCAGTGCTTCGGTCGGTAAGCCCAAAAGCAAAAAGACTTTCAACATCACGGCAATTGTGGCTGCAGCGTTGTCGGGCAAAAACGTGTTACGCTACAACGCACATTTGCCGGAAGGCAAGCACAAGGTGCTTTATGTAGATACGGAACAAAGCAAATGCCATTGCCACAAGGTGCTTGAACGCATCCTGAGACTGGCCGGGCTACCTACTGACCGTGAAACGGACAACCTCGAATTTTTCATGCTGCGGGAATACAGCCCCAAACAACGCCGACAGATTATCAACCATGCGCTGGCTTCCGATCCGGGTATCGGTTTTGTTGTCATTGACGGCATCCGTGACCTCCTGTATGACATCAACAGTCCCAGTGAGTCTGTTGATTTGATAAACGACCTCATGCGCTGGTCAAGTATGCACGACCTCCATATCCATACAGTATTACATCTGAACAAAGGAGATGACAATACGAGAGGACATATTGGCACAGAACTGAATAACAAAGCGGAAACCATTCTGCAAATCACCAAGAGCCAGTTTGACGGTAATATCAGTGAAGTAAAAGCCATGCACATTCGTGAAAAGGAGTTTGAGCCGTTCGCTTTCCGCATCAATAACGATGCCTTGCCTGAACTGGTGGGAGAATACTCGTTTACACAAGAGCGTAAGGGCTTCTGCGAATCCATTTCCGATGTACAACACGCCCAGGCTCTCAGGCTGGCATTCAGCGAGGGGGACATAACCGGATACAGGCCGCTTATCAAAGCGCTCCAACAGGGATATATCGAAATCGGCTTCAAGCGTGGCCGGAACATCTGCATTGAACTGAACAAGTATCTGATGGGGCGTGGCATTATCGTGAAACAGGATAAGAGCTACCATTACAATCCGAAGGTGCTGGAGTATAGCGGCTGTACCTCCGATAAAGAGGTTTAGTTTAACGTCGGTGTATATATAAGATAAACTTTATTAAACCCGAATAGAAACACAAAAGTTATTATGAACATAGCCCAGACCAAACAAATAGATATTGTGGACTTCTTGAAAGCAATCGGTTGTTTCCCTGCAAGGGAAACCGCTTGTGCGGCATGGTTCCGTGCCCCGTATAGGGAAGATATGACACCTTCATTCAAAGTCAATAAAAATCGGAATATCTGGTATGATTTCGATGCGCCCATATAGGCTACACAATAAATATCTCTATGGCAAGAGATTAGGTTAGAGTTCAACAGACCTATCCTCAACGACTTAGCTGGAGGAGAAATCCAAAGGTGACAAAAGCATGTCGGTAAAGTCATTAGTCAGCTAAATACCAAGCTGCGACTGCATGGCGAGAGGAAAAGACAGACACAAGGATGAAGCCTGATTGGTTGAACGATAGTTCTGCTGCACACGTACCAGCCCCGACGAAAGGTATTTGATTCACGTCGGGCTGAAGCACCCCATGTAAACCGAAATTACAATGGAGCAGGAGCTGGCTTCAGAGCAACCACAATAAGTGGAATAGGAACGTAAGTCGCATCCGACAGTCTGCCGAGCCAAACAGTTATTGTGAAAGCAAATGGGGATTCCCTAAATCAGAATGCCGTAAGGCTATGGGCATAGGACCCTGAATATCTGACATGGGAACGGAGCTTCCGTAGTAGTCCGAGCAAGGGAAAGTCTTGTACATGGCGAAGGGAAGCAGTTAGATAACTTAATACAAATAATGGAAAATGTGTGAGACATTATGAGAAGTCCTGAGCAAGTATTAAAAGCTTTAAACAAGCATGGTAAAGTTTCGGATTACAAGTTCGAAAGGCTGTACCGTATCTTATTCAATGAGGAGATGTTTCATGTTGCTTACCAGCGTATTTACGCCAAACCAGGCAATATGACACCCGGTACGGATGGGAAAACCATCAATCGGATGAGTCTTCAAAGAATAAACAAAGTCATTGCATCTTTGAGAGATGAGTCTTACAAGCCTAATCCGGCAAAAAGGATATACATACCCAAGAAAAACGGTAAGAAAAGACCGCTTGGAATTCCTTCCTTTGAGGACAAACTTGTACAGGAGGTGGTGCGCATGATTCTTGAAGCCGTCTATGAAGAGGTGTTTGCAAACACCTCACATGGATTCAGACCAAACAGAAGCTGCCATACCGCATTGACCCATATCCAAAAGACATTTACAGGTACAAAATGGTTTGTGGAAGGAGACATTAAAGGATTCTTCGACAACATAGACCACAATGTATTGATTGCAACTTTGCGGAAACGGATTGCCGATGATAGATTTCTAAGGCTTATCCGCAAGTTGTTGAATGCGGGATATATTGAAGACTGGAAGTTTCATAATACAAACAAGGGAACTCCACAAGGCGGTAATATCAGTCCTATACTGGCAAACATTTATCTTGATAATTTTGACAAGTATATGGAAGAATACGCCCTACGCTTCAATAAGGGAAAAGAAAGACACATCACCAAAGAATACAAGCAACTTAGCGATAAGATGCAACGCATCCTTAAAAGCATCAAGAACATACAGGATGCAGATGTCAGATTACAGCTTAGGGATGAGTATGAGAAACTGAGACGTGAAAGGCAAAAGATTGAGAGCAGAGACAGTATGGATGAAACATACAGAAGGCTTCGATACGTAAGATACGCAGATGATTTCCTCATTGGTGTTATCGGAAGCAAGGCAGAGTGCGTTAAAATCAAGTCGGACATTACCAAGTATATGGAAGAAAACCTCAAGCTGGAACTGTCACAGGAAAAGACATTGATAACAAACGCACAAAAGCCCGCGAAATTTCTTGGCTTCGATGTTTCAGTCCGTAAGTCTGATGCTATCAAGCGGGACAAGAACAATGTGCCAGCCCGTTATTACAACGGTAAGATAGTCCTAAAGGTCGCCATAGAAACGGTGCGGAACAAACTGGAAGAATACAGCGCCATCAGATACAAGGTAGAAAATGGCCGACAAGTTTGGTTTGCAAAGTTCAGAGGCAATCTTATGAAGAAGAAAATCGAGGACATAGTGGCGGCATATAACTCTGAAATCAGAGGGTTCTACAACTACTACTGCATTGCCAACAACGTGGCATACGCGCTCTCAAAGTTTGGATACATCATGGAGTACAGTATGTACCATACCATTGCAGGAAAAACCAATAGCACTGTAAGCAAAGTCATTGACAAATATAAGGTTGGGAATGACATTATAGTGCCATATCAGGATGCAAAAGGTAAATTACGGTACAGGAAATTCTATAATGAGGGATTCAAACGTAAACCACCAATGTACTATACGGAGGTAAACGACTTATCCTACACAATCGCAATTCCACAGCCGACACTTACTGAGCGATTGGATGCGAGAACATGTGAATTATGTGGAAAAGTCGGACCTGTAGTCATGCGTCATGTCAGAAAGCTAAATCAGCTTAAAGGAAAAACTGAATGCGACAGGCTGATGCTTGAAAAGCATAGGAAGACATTGGTTGTCTGTGAAAAGTGTTATGCCAAAATACACAGCCATGCTAAATAAAGTCATGTTATCAACGGAGAGCCGTATGCGTGGAGACATGCAAGTACGGTTTGGGGGCAGGTACGGGAAAACCTACTGCCGAAAGGCAGTAAGGCGTTCTGTACCGAGCCTACGCAGGGACGTATAGATGAATTCAACGACTGCTATAAAGAAGCCGTACAAATGGCGGACCGTTGCAAGCTCTCTGCCAGCGTTTCCCTACTGATAGCCCACATCAGCAAGAACATACTGGACAAACAGTATGAGCAGGCCCATGCCCACGCTGACCAATTGTCCGAGGAAGGCTTGCAACAACATGCCTACATTTACGAATGCGCCAAAGACTATCCCAATGCCATCAAATATCTGAAAAAATACCACCAGCAGTTGGATTCGACGAACAATCTCCTGCAACTGTCGGACATCGCCGAACTGAACACCCAGATAGGCGCCGAACGTCTGAAAATGGAAAACATACAGGCCACCTCGCGCTACCGCATCACTCTTTTCAGCATTGTCACCGGCTTTTTGCTGTTATCCCTGCTTTTCCTGATGCTCTACCTCCACCGCAAACGTAAAGTCAACCTCGAACTATGCCACAAGAACGAGGAACTTTCCGAAGCACGCGCCCAAGCCGAAGCAGCCAACAAGGCAAAGAGCATCTTCCTGCAGAACATGAGTCACGAAATACGGACACCGCTCAACTCTATCGTGGGCTTCTCACAACTCATCACTTCCCCCGACGCGAACCTTTCCCAAGAGGAAAGGCAGGATTTCTGCCATCTCATACAGCACAATTCCGACCTCCTCCTTACACTGGTGGGGGACATCCTCAGCGCAGCCGAGTTGGAAAGCAACAGATACACCATGAAGATAGCGCCGCACAGTTGCAACAAGCTCTGCCGGGAAGCCATAACCACCGTTGAACACCGCAAGCCCGAAGGCGTGAAGCTCTACTACACCTCCGAAGTGGACGACTGCTACGAACTGAGCACCGACGGGCAACGTGTGTGCCAGATACTCATCAACTTCCTTACCAATGCAGAGAAACACACCACACAAGGCGAAATCCGCCTGCACTGCTCTCTCACAGAGAATCCCGGATACGTCACCTTCTCCGTCACCGATACCGGTACCGGCATTCCCCCGGAATACTCGGAAACCATCTTCGAACGTTTTGAAAAGGCCGACAACTTCGGGCAAGGCACCGGCCTGGGACTCAATATCTGCCGCCTCATCGCCGAACGGCTGAAAGGGAAAGTGCTGCTGGACAAGGAGTACAAGGAGGGGGCAAGGTTCGTGTTTGTACTGCCGGTGAAAAAATCCATTTGAAGAGCAAGACCAAAACAACAAAGGCTGCCTCTTCTGCATCCTCCGAAACATCGGTATCTGCAGAAGGGCAGCCTTCTATATAAATAGCCGTAAAGCTATGCTGATTATAAACCGAATGCGGCTTTCACCTTGTCCACATAGTCCAGCTTCTCCCAGGTGAATAGCTCTACCTCTATATCTTTGTTGCCTTCGTAGCGGCTCTTGAAGTGCTTGACGATGGTCTGCGGCTCGCGGCCCATATGTCCGTAGGCGGCAGTCTCCTGATAGATGGGGTTGCGCAGTTTCAGACGGTCTTCTATCGCCTTGGGGCGGAGGTCGAACAGCTCGTCAATCTTACGGGCAATCTCACCGTCGCTCATATTGACGTGGCTGCGGCCATAAGTATCTACGAAGATATTGATGGGGCGTGCCACACCGATAGCGTAACTTACCTGTACCAGCATTTCGTCGGCAACGCCGGCAGCTACCAGATTCTTGGCAATGTGGCGGGCTGCATAAGCTGCGCTGCGGTCTACCTTAGAGGGGTCCTTTCCGGAGAAAGCGCCGCCGCCCGTGCCACCTCGATCTCCTTTGCGCCTGCAAAGCCAATG
>OLNN01002875.1_pt1 | contig 11542 bp, 9 predicted proteins | sample 1672141 | NCBI WGS metagenome assembly OLNN01 (sample SAMEA3136652, study PRJEB25190) | human gut metagenome | biome: human gut; feature: human-associated habitat; material: faeces | place: Austria | collected 2013 | reverse complement strand
GTTGTACGTGGAGTTGAAGCCGATGCGGTGGTCGGTCACGCGGTCCTGCGGCTGGTTGTAGGTGCGAATCTTCTCGGAGCGGTTGCCGTGGCCGATCTGGCTCTGGCGCTCGGCGCCGAGCTCGGCCTGCTGGCGCTCGAGCTCCTTCTCGTAGAGGCGGGCACGCAGCATCTGCATGCAGACCTCGCGGTTCTGGATCTGCGAGCGCTGGTCCTGCGACTGCACGACGGTGTTCGTGGGCAGGTGCGTGATGCGCACGGCGGAGTACGTCGTGTTGACGCACTGGCCGCCGGGGCCGGAGGCGCAGTACGTGTCGATGCGCAGGTCCTCCTGGTTGATCTGGATATCGATCTCATCGGCCTCGGGCAGCACGGCGACGGTAGCCGTGGAGGTCTGGATGCGACCCTGGCTCTCCGTCTTGGGGATGCGCTGGACGCGGTGGACGCCACTCTCGTACTTCATAACGGAGTAGACGCGGTCACCCGTGACCTTGAACTCGATGGTCTTGAAGCCGCCGGCGTCGGACGGGCTGCTCGAGAGGACCTCGGACTTCCAGCCCTTCGCGGCGATGAAGCGCTCGTACATCTTGAACAGATCGCCCGCAAAGATGCCGGCCTCGTCGCCGCCCACGCCGGCGCGAATCTCGACGATGGTGTCCTTCTCGTCCGCGGGGTCGGCCGGGATGAGCATGAACTTGATGTCTTCCTCGAGCTGGGGGAGCTTCTCCTCGTTCTCGGCAATGTCGGCCTGGAGCAGCTCCTTCTCCTCGGCGTCGGACGCCTCGTGGAGCATCTCCTTGGCGGCCTCGATGTCATCGAGGGCGGAGAGGTACTCGCGGGCGGCGTTCACGAGGTCGGTCTGGTGCGCGTACTCCTTGTTGAGGCGAGTGAACTCCTTGATGTCGCTGGCGACGGCCGGGTCGGAGAGCTTCTTCTCGAGCTCCTCGTAGGCATAGATGAGCTTCTCGAGCTTGTCTCGCATGGGGACTCCTTGTTGTGATGTGTGGCCGGGGCTGGGCGCCACGTCGGCCAGGCGAATCGATGGGGATGAGGGCGGCGCGGCACTGTGGCGACGTCGCGTGCGACAAGGTAGCTAGAGCTTGTCGTTCCTCAGGTACATGGTGCAGTCCCCTTTCGCATAGTCGTTCGTATCATAGCGCGAGAAGGGAGCGATGCGAGCCGGAGCCCGGACGGCCCACAAGCTTCCACACATCGCGAGCGCGAGCGCTGCAAATCGGTCACTTTAGGGCCCCGTAGACCCCAGTTAGTGACCGATTTGCAGCGCTCGCGAGATTTGGGGCGAGACAGGCGGGAAGCGGCCGCCACTTCCCTACTCCAACCCGGCCGCGAGCTCGGTGGCGCGTACGCGCTCCATGGCGGCGATGGCGCACTCGAGCATGCCCTCGTCGGGGACGCGCGTGGTGAGACGCTGCATCTGAAGGCCCGGCCACAGCACGAGGCGCACGAGCCACAGGTTCGGGTGCGAGCCCGCCCACTTCACCGTGACCTCGTACGACACGCCCGCCACGAGCGGCAGCAGCACAAGCCTGCTCGCGAGCACGAACGCCGCGCGGCCCACGCCCGCAAGGCCCAGCGCCTCGGCCCAGCTCGCCACCGGCACGAGCGTGTTCACGAGAATGGCCACGATCATCGTCATGATGAGAAACGCCGTGCCGCACCGCACGTGCAGGCGACTGAAGCGCGCCGCGTTGGCCGGCGTGAGCTCAAGGCCATGCTCGAAGCAGTGGATCGTGAGGTGCTCGGCGCCGTGGTAGCCAAACAGGCGGCGCATGTCCGGCATGAGGCCAATCGCCCAGATGTAGGCCACGAAGATTGCGATGCGCAGCACCGCCTCGACGAGGTTCCATGCAATCGCGTTGGTGGGCGCATAGTCTCCTACCAGCAAGTTTGCCACCGCCACGGGAATGGCCATGAACAGCGCAATGCCGAGGAGAAGCCCCAGGGCCATCGACAGGCCAAACGCCACGGGCGACATCGGCTCGGGCGAGGAGGCCGACGCGTCATCGGTGCCCGCAGGCTCGCCGCCATCCTCGGCAACAGCACGCGTCTCCCCCGCCGCCGCCACGGGCGACACGCGCCCAGCGGCGAGCAGGCTCGCGTACGTCTCGCCCTCGTCGTCATACGCGTGGTCGCTCGCCACGCACATCGCCTTGTAGGAGAGCAGCATAGACTCCACGAACGAGACACAGCCCCGCACGATGGGCAGGCGCTGCCAGGCGGGCCGCGAGTCCGGCGCGGGCAGCTCGTGCTCCTCCACGTAGATGCGGCCGCTCGGCTCGCGCACCGCGGCGGCCCAGCTGAGCTTTCCTCGCATCATGACGCCCTCGGGAAGAGCCGATCCGCCAATGTGGGTGGCGAACAGCTCGCCCTCCTCGCCGATGCCGTCGTTGCGATGCGCCACGCGTCCCCCTGGTTGCACTCTTGATGCACGCTCGGGCGGCATCTTCCGTATCCTTATGGGTACCCTACTACGCATGGGCCGCGGCACAAAGCGCGGCCAGACCGCACGCGCGAGCTTCGCGCAGATGCCCACAGGAGGACGCATGCCCAACAAGCCCGAGCCGCTGTTCATCGACGGCCACTACCACTACACGCTGAGCTCCTATGACCCCGTCGAGGCCACGCTCACCATCCCGCACCTCACAGACGAGGAGGTGGGCTACGGCATCGCCGGCATCGTGGCCGAGCGCGGCTGGAAGGAAGACGGCCTGCCCACCGACGCCTGGGTTGCCGAGAACGTCGAGGGCCTTGGCACGCTCGACGAGCTCAAGCAGGCAGTGCGCGAGGAGCTCGAGCAGATCAACGCGCGCTACGTGGAGTCCACGAAGGGCGGGCTGTGCGCCGAGGAGCTGGCCAAGCGAGTTGAGCAGCGCGTTCCCGCGGCCATCGTCGAGCGCGCGCGGGACATCGTGCGCCAGGGCTTCGAGATGCAGGCCGCCCAGAACGGCGTTGCGCTGGCGCAGCTGCTGGCAGCCTCTGGCATGAGCGAGCACGACTACGAGCACGCCGTTGACGAGGAGGCCCAGGCAATGGCCGAGCAGAACGCCGCGCTCGACGCCATCGTGGACGAGTACGCCATCTACGTTGACGAGATGGAGCTCCCCGCCATCCTCGGCCTCTCGCCCAAGGACGCCAAGACGGTGATCGACGACGCTCGCGAGCACGGGGGCCTCGAGGAGGTCATGGCGTTTGCCCGCCGCCGCCGCGCACTTGAGGCCGTCGTGCGAGATGCCTCGTTCACCGAGGAGCACGAGACGGCCGAGCAGGCCGCCCGCCGCGTGGCCGAGATGCGCGCCCAGATGCAGACCGCGATGCCGGGCGATGAAAACGGCGGCGAGGACGAGGGCGACAAGCCGCACCTCAAGCTCGTCTAGACGCAAGTTGACATAGGCAAGCTGGCGGGGGAACCAGCCCTCATGAGACAAAGGGACTGTCCCTTTGTCTCATTCAAAGAAAGGGGCCCGCGACGCAGGTGACGTCGCGGGCCCTTCGCTTGCTATGGGCGAGTGCTACTCGGCAGCGGCCTCGGTCTCGGCGGCCTCGGCGGGAGCCTCGGTGGCCTCCTCGGCAGGAGCCTCAGCGGCAGCCTTGGCGGCCTCGGCAGCGGCCTTCTTCTCGTACTCGGCGGCACGCTTGGCCTTGGCAGCGGCCTTGGCCTCGCGCTCGGCCTTCTTGGCGGCGGCGAGCTCGGCAGCCTTGGCCTCACGGGCGGCCTTGGCGGCAGCGGCCTTCTCGAGCTGGGCGGCAGCGGCGCCGCCGAACTTGTCGGCAAAGCGCTGGACGCGTCCACCGGTGTCGACGAGCTTCTGCTGGCCGGTGTAGAACGGGTGGCACTTGTCGCACAGGTCAACCGTCATGGAAGAGACGGTCGAACGGGTGACCCAGGTGTTGCCGCAGCTGCAACGGACGTTGCACTCGACGTAGTCGGGGTGGATACCATTCTTCATAGCAGGACTCCTTCTTGCTTCATGCCTGGTTCCGACCAGGCTTTGGATGCTCCCCGGCGCATGCGTCAGGGATGCTCTGGTTCCGACCAGAGCGAACAAGCTTTTGAATGGTAGCATGGTCGAGGTAGCGCTGTCACGAAATTTTTGCCGTTTGCCCCGCTCACGGGGGCAAGTTCACGGCTTCACCATCGAGCATTGGAGTTCGCCATGTTTCTCGCAATTGACGTCGGCAACAGCCAGACGACGATTGGCCTTATCGAGAACGGCTCGGTGGAGAGGCGCTGGCGGCTCAAGACGGACCGCCTCGACACCTCGGACGAGCTCGACGCCGCACTGCTCTCGTTTCTCGCTCTCGACGGCATAGCGCTCGCGGACGTTCACGCGGCCGCGGTGGCCAGCGTCGTCCCCGTTCTCACGGACATGTGGCGCAACGCCCTCGCACACGCCCTGGGTAAGGAGCCCTTCATCGTAAGCGCCGCCGAGGTGCGCGGCATCGAGGTCGCCATGCCCTACCCGTCCCAGATCGGCGCGGACCGCATCGCCGACGCCGTCGAGGCGCGGGGCACATACGGCTCACCGGCGATCGTCGTCGACTTTGGGACGGCAACGAACATCGACGTCGTGGACGCACGCGGGCGCTACCGCGGCGGCTGCATCGCCCCAGGGCTCATGCTGTCCGCCTCCGCGCTGTTCGAGAAGGCCGCCAAGCTCGCGAGCATTCCCATCGAGGTTCCGCCCGCGCCCATCGGCGACACGACGGAGCACGCGCTGCAGTCTGGCCTCGTGCTGGGCGTCGCCGCCCAGGCGGAAGGGCTCGTGGCACGCATAAAGGCGCAGCTTGCTGCCGAGGAGGGCGTCGATGGCATCGACTGCCCCGTCATTGCGACGGGTGGCCTCTCGCGCGTCATCGGCCAGGCGACGGACGTGTTCACCGCCGTCGACGTGGACCTCACGCTGCGCGGCATCTGGCGCATCTGGCAGGCACGCTAGCCAACCCGGCATCGCGCGCACCAGCCGGACACGGCAAAGGTGCCGCGCCCCGTCCTCTAGCGCAGGCTGGCCTGCTCGGGAGAGACCACGAGCTCACGGCCATCGGCCAGACGCACCGTGGCGCGGCCCCAGACGTCCACGGCCGTGAGCGTTCCGGCCGCGGCAACGCGACCGTTGGGATAGACGACCTCGCACGAGCGCCCCATGAGCGCAAGGGCATCGAAGTAGTCCGAGAGCACCGGTGCCACGGGCCCGGCGGCGCCGCGGCCAGCCGAGACGTCTGCCGCCCATGCGTCAACGCGCAAGGCGACCGCCGAGCAGACGGCATGCGCGAGCTCGCCGGACGCCGTGGCGGCGAACGGGGCAAGCTCGACGCCTGCCGAGCAGACCACGAACATGCCGCCCTCGCCCGTACCGGCGCGGACACCGAGCGCACACGCCACCTGCGTCGCGTGGCCATCCTCATCTGGCGCCACGACGTTGCCCGGCCAGGCAAGCGCGAGGTCGTCTCGCAGAGGACGCAGCCCCTCAAGGGCACCCAGGGCGCAGACGGGCAGAATCCCCATGTAATGGCTCATGGGCACGGCGGGACGCAGCAGCACGGCAAGACGCAGCGTGCCGTGCTCAACCGCAATGGCGCACTCACCCGCAGGCGCCCCGGTGCGGGCGCGCTCGATAAGCTCCTCGGCTACTCCCATGAGATCTCCCCCAGGTCGGCACGGACGAGGCCAACGCGCTGCTCGCGCGGCAGCACCGAGATGCCCGCGTGGGCGAGGAAGCGCTCGGGATCGTGCATGAGGTCCTCCATGGGGACGATCACAAAGTCGCGCTCGCCCAGGCGGGGATGCGGCAGGGCCAGCTTGCGACCGGCGTGTGTCTCGCCCTCCATCCACAGCAGGTCGCAATCGATCGTGCGGGGACCATGGCCCTCCTGCCCGGCAGGACGCGTGCGGCCCAGCCTCTTCTCGACGCCCAGCAGCTCGTCGATGAGCACGAGCGGGGCGAGCTCGGTGCGAATCTCGGCCACGGCGTTGGCGACAGGCATGGCAACGCCGTAGGCGGGGTCCGTCTCGTAGGCGCGGCTCACGCCCGTGACGCACGTGAGCGGGATGGCGTTGATGAGAGAGACGGCGCGCCTGAGATAGTCCAGGCGATCGCCCACGTTGGAGCCCAGGGCCACGAACGCGCGGCGCGGATCGGGATGCGCCACGGACCAGTAGGAGTTGAGGGCCTGCGAGACGCCCGCAACGTCATGGACGCGCAGGATGCGAGCGCCGGCCTCGACGGCGGCAATGCAGACGCCAGCCGTGGCTGCATCGCGCGCCGGGGCCTCCGTGACGCCCGACACCGCACCCACGAAGCGCTTGCGCGAGACGGCGCACATCACGGGATAGCCCATGGAGACCATCTTGGCGTTCGCGCGCTGGATGACCACGTCCTCGTCGGCAAGCTTCCCAAAGCCCGGGCCCGGGTCGATGCAGATGCGGTCGCGTGAGACGCCGGCGCGCATGAGCTCGCGCGCCTGGTCGCCGAGAAAGCCCATGACGTGACGCATGATCGGGCCGGAGTCCGGCAGCGTGAAGCGGCGGTTGCCACCGGCGAGCGTCACCGTGGGGCTCGTGACGCCGCGGGCGCTGCGGCGCATGACCTCGTCGAGTCGCTCCGCCGCCGCGGCGTCGGCGGCCTCGGCAGCCGTGGGCTCGTCGTGCTTCTCGGCATCGTCCTTGGCGTGCGCGGCGGCACGTGCGGCGGCGCTGGAGTCAAGCGTCACGGAGCGGCGCGGCGTGCGGCCAGAGACCTCACCGGCGTGCATGACCATGCAGCCGCAGTCGCTCTCGACGGCCACGCGGACCATGTCGGGGTTCGTGAAGCCCGTGACGTCGTTCACGATCGACGCGCCGAGCTTCACGGCCAGACGCGCGACCTCCGGATGGCGCGTGTCAACCGAGACGACCGCGCCGGCGTCTGCCAGCGCCCGGATGACGGGGATGACGCGCTTGGCCTCCTCGTCAGGCGAGACGGGTCGGAAGCCGGGGCGCGTGGACTCGCCGCCCACGTCGATGATGTCGGCGCCGTCGTCGAGGAGCTTCAGGCCCCACTCGATCGCGGCGTCCGGGCTGGCATGGGTGCCGCCGTCCGAGAAGGAATCGGGCGTCACGTTGAGCACGCCCATGATGCGCGGACGCGCGAGCGAGATCTCGTGTTTTCCGCAGCGCCAGGTCATCTGGTCTTCTCGAAGCATAGGCACCTCTCCGTCGTGATTAGCTCTCTCGATTGTAGCGGGCAGGCAGATTCCGCGCCGTCGCGCGGAAACCCAACACAGAACGGCAAGGTGCAGCAATGCCGCGGGGCGCCCCGTCGCGGCGAGCTGCTCGCTTCAAAAAAGGGCGGCCCCGAAAGGCTGCCCCATCTAACGCAATCTTTCGAGAATCGCCCCGCGACTTCCCTACATCTTGCTGTGCCTGCGAGCGATCACGGAGCCGACGACAGCCGCGGCACCGGCGATCGCGATGACGACGGAGGCCGCCATGCCGGTCGGGTCGCCGGTCTGGGGCAGGGCGGTGTTGTTGTCACCGCCGGGCTTGCCGGGCAGGGCGGTGTTGTTGCCACCGCCGGGCTTGCCGGGCAGGATCTGCAGCTTCGCGATGGGCTCGGTCTTGGTCTGGGTCTCGAAGGCCGTGTTCTCGAAGGTGGCGGTGTAGGTGCCCACGCCCTCCTTCAGGACCGTGGCGGGAGTGGTCACCTCGTAGGAGGCCTTCACGGTCTCCTCCTCGACGTGGCTGGCGTCGCGCTTGCAGACGCGCTTGGCGGTGCAATACCAGTCATCGCCTTCCTGATTCCACGTGTAGGTAGGCTCGTTCCAGTCATGGCCGAGAGAATCAATGGCGTCGCCGCTCTTGGTCTGCTGGGTGAAGCACTTGTGGCTGAATTTGGCTACATAGGAAGTCTTACCCGCCTCAAGGCACGTTGCGGGATCGACAACAACTTCAGCCTTTACCTTTTCCTCAATCGGCCAACCACAGTAACCGCACTTAGCATGACCAGTGCAGTACCAGTCCTCGCCTTCCTGCGTCCAGACATAATCGTTCAGGTCTACGAAGTTATCCTCATGCTGGCCGTCGGTGTAGTCGTGGGTGAGCATCTTGCCACCGGACCACACCTTGACGCCGTCGATGGTGACGTCGGTACGACCGGTGTTGCTTGCCGAGGCGCCGCCAAAGCCAAAGAGCTGCGAGCAGGTGATGTCGTCGCGCTGCGCAGTGGCAGAGCTATTGGTGATGTTGAGGATGTACTTGTAGTTCCCCATGTTGTAGTCGTTAATTTTCAGCGCCTGCTTATTAAACCAGCCCGCGCTCGAGTTGAACGTACAGTTGTTTACGTTGACGGTAATGTCATGGCTGCCCGCCTCGTGATCGGCGTAGACGTTGATGACCTTGCCGCTGGCGTTGAAGGTGCAGTCGTTGAACGTCATGGTCGGCGAGCTGTACGTCCAGATGGCGTAGTCGCGCTTCGGGGCGTTGAAGGTCGTGTTGTTGAACTCGGCGGACTCGTAGCCCCAGTAGAACGTCTTGCCGTTAACGACGCAGTTGTCGAGCACGGTCTTATTGGCGCGAATGAAGCCGAGGTAGTCGGCGCTGCCGGAACGCATCGTCATGTTCTTGAAGGTGACGGTGCCGGCGCCGTCGAAGGAGTAGTCGCCGTTGTACTCAGTACCGAAGTTCGCAGGGTCGGGCACAAGAGCACCGATGTTCCATGCGGTCTTGTCCGCGCCCAAGCCCTCGAAGGTGAGGTCCTTGCCCTTGGTAACGCCCTCGGAGTTCACCTTATAGAGGGTGTAGTTGCCCTCACCGAGCATAAGGGTGTCGCCACTCTCCGCCTCAGCGGTAGCTTTGGCGATGTCGGTGTAGGTTGCCTTGGTGCGGTCGTTAGTGATGCTCCCCTCGGCAGCCAGCGCCGGGGTGGCGCTCACGCACAGGGCGCACAGGGCGCCGATGAGCGCCGCGACTAAAGACCCCCCCAGCCTGCGGCTCAACTCAATACCTTGCTTACGCTTCATGTGGGACTCCTTACGACGCCCTCGCGCTCAACGCGCGAAGCTGCCCGTTACCGCGGCAACGGGCAGCCTATTGATCATGCCGGATTCAACCCAGAAAGGGCTATCCGAACTAGTTAGCTCAAGGCCAAATAGCGGATACATCCATATTATGACTTATATGCATATTTTTGGAACTTAGATTGCGCATGGTCGCAATGAGCCCCTGAACGGCGGGGGCATCGGGCCCGCGGCAAGACAGGAGCCCCGGTCATCGTCTGAAAGTCGCGACGATACCGCCCCGGAATCTAGAAGTCGAACGCCTTGGCGATGTCGGCCTGGACGATGACGCTGGCGCGCGAGCTCACGGGGATGGGGTCGCGGTTCACAACCACGAGCTCCTGGCCAAGGAAGTAGTCGATGAGGCCCGCGGCCGGGTAGACCACGAGACTCGTGCCACCCACGATGAGCATGTCCGCCTCGCGAATCGCGAGAATGGCATCGCTCACCACCTGGTTGTCGAGGCCCTCGCCGTACAGCACGACGTCGGGCTTGATGGGCCCGCCGCACTCGGGGCAGATGGGGACGCCACGCTCGTCCTCGTGCTCGCGTGCCATGATCCACTCGGCCGAGTAGACATGCCCGCAGCGCTGGCAGATGTTGCGATGCACCGAGCCGTGAAGCTCCAGCACGTTCTTGGAGCCAGCCGCCTGGTGCAGGCCGTCGATGTTCTGCGTCACCACAGCCGTGAGCTTGCCCGCACGCTCCAGCTCGGCGAGCTTGAGGTGAGCCTGGTTTGGCTTGGCACCCAGCGCGATCATCTTCGTGCGATAGAACTCATAGAACTCGGCAGTGTGCGTCTCGAAGAAGTCATGGGAGAGCATCGTCTCGGGCGGATAGGCGAACTTCTGGTGATAGAGGCCGTCCACGCTGCGGAAGTCCGGGATGCCGCTCGCCGTGGAGACGCCGGCGCCCCCAAAGAACACGATGCGGTTGTGACGTTCGACGCGGCGCGCAATCTCGCCAGCGGCCTCGGACGGGTCCGTGATGGTGATGGGCATGATGCCTCGATTCGTAGGTGGGAGCTTCTCGGGCAAAAGGATAGCCCTCGCCGGGCCGCGACGGCCCGAATCCCGCCGCGGCGCGTGCTACAGTCACTTCTCGAGAACAAGGAGGCCGCATGACCACGCGCGAGACGAACATATCAGGCACGGCGCTCGTCCTCGAGGGCGGCGGCATGCGCGCGGCACACACGGCCGGCATCGTGGCCGCGCTCATCGAGCACGAGGTGTGGTTCCCCTACGTGTGCGGCCTGTCCGCAGGCGCCTCGAACACCGTGAACTACCTCGCACGAGACGCCGAGCGCACGCGCATGTGCTTCGTGGACATCGCGGGCGACAAGCGCTTTGGCGGCATCGGCTCGCTCGTGCGCCACGACGGGTTCTTCAACTCGCAGTGGCTCTACGACGAGGCAATCCAGGACGGGACGCTTCCCATCGACTGGGAGACGTTCCGCACCAACCCAACGCGGGCGCGCATACAGTCCTTCGAGCGCGACACGGGCCGCACCGTCACGTGGACAAACGAGGACATGACGTCCCCGCTCACGATGGCGCGCCTCGTCCGCGCCAGCTCCACGATGCCGTTCGTCATGAATCCCATCGCGGTGGAAGGCCAGGTCATGCTTGACGGCGGCCTGGGCACGGGCGCGGGGATTCCGCTGCACCTGGCCGAGGAGGACGGCTACGAGCGCTTCTTCTTCATCGGCACGAGGGAGGCGGGCTACAGAAAGTCACCCATGGGCCGAGGAAAGCGCGGGCTCATGCGACGCCTCTGCGCCGGGCAGCCGCACGTGTTCGACGCCCTCGAGACACGAGCCGAGCGCTACAACGCCGCCCTCGACCACCTCGATGAGCTCGAGCGCGGGGGCCAGGCCCTTGTCGTGCGCCCCGAGACCATGCCCATCCACAACACGGAGACGAACGTGGGAAAGCTGCGCGCCGTCTTTGACCAGGGTCACGCGCTGGCCGAGCGCGAGATGGATCGTTGGCTAGAATGGCTCACGGACTAGCAGACGGTGACAGCTTGGCCCCGTCCCCAAGTGTTACCGACAGGGAGGAACCCATGACCGAGAACCGAGAGCTTCGCCTCGCATCCTGGAACGTCAACGGCCTGCGCGCCGTCATGAAGAAGGATCCGAGCTTCGTTGGCGTCGTCGAGAGCATCGGCGCCGACGTCTTCGCCATCCAGGAGACGAAGCTCCAGGAGGGCCAGATCGAGCTCGACCTTCCCGGATACCACCAGACGTGGAGCTACGCCGAGCGCAAGGGATACTCGGGCACGGCGGTCTTCTCGCGCGAGGAGCCGCTACGCGTACTGCACGCGGACGCCATGCTCCCGATTGCCCACGAGGTGTTGGGCGCGGACGACGAGCAGCTCTTTGCCATGGCCGCCACGGAGGGCCGCGTGTGCGCCCTTGAGTTCGACGCGTATTGGTTCGTCAACGTCTACACGCCCAACGCGCAGGGACAGCTCGCAAGGCTGGACACGCG
>OLNN01002873.1_pt1 | contig 11547 bp, 10 predicted proteins | sample 1672141 | NCBI WGS metagenome assembly OLNN01 (sample SAMEA3136652, study PRJEB25190) | human gut metagenome | biome: human gut; feature: human-associated habitat; material: faeces | place: Austria | collected 2013 | reverse complement strand
GACGACCTCTAGCGTGACAGGCTAGCGTTCTAACCAACTGAACTACCGGGCCATAAACATTCCATCGCAGGCTGTGTTAACAGAAATGGTGGGAACAACAGGACTCGAACCTGTGACCCCATGCTTGTAAGGCATGTGCTCTAGCCAGCTGAGCTATGCTCCCGTTGTCCGCTTTCCTCAAACAGCGAGGTTCATTATAACGAACTTTCCCATCTTTGTCAACCATTTTTCCAGTTTTTATACCGTTATTTTTTCAGAGACTCCGCCAGTTCCCGCAGTTCCGCTTCTGTGAAACGATAGGTCTTGCCGCAGAACTGGCAGCTCAGCTCCGCACCCTTCTGCTCCTGGATCATCTGCTCCAGTTCTTCGGCACCCAAGCTGATCAGCGCTCCGCACACCCGCTCCCGGCTGCAATAGCAGCGGTACTCCACCGGCGTGGTCTCCAGAATCTCCACTTCAAACTCCCGTAGCACCTTCTGCACCAGCTCCAGCGGCGTGACGCCCTCCTGGAACGCCCGGCTCACATAGCCGGTCTCCTGAATGCCCCGCTCCACCTTGTCGATTACCGCGTCATCCGCTCCGGGCAGCAGCTGAATCAGGTAGCCGCCGGCGGCACTCACCGACTGGTCCACGTCCACCAGCACGCCCAGGGCGCATGCGGTGGGAAACTGCTCACTGGCGGCGAAGTAGGCGGTGACATCCTCGGCGATCTCACCGCTGACCAGGGGCACGCTGCCCACATAGGGCTCCTTCATGCCCAGGTCCTTGATTACAGTGAGACTGCCGTCGGTTCCCACGGCCGCGCCCACGTCCAGTTTGCCCTTCTCCTTCCGGGGCAGGTCCACAAAGGGATTGCTCACATAGCCTCGGACATTGCCCTCGGCGTCGCTGACACAGGTAATCATCCCAAGTGGGCCACCGCCCTTGATCTGCAAGGTGAGGGAGTTCTCCTCGCCTTTCAGCTGGTTGCCCATCATGGACGCCGCCATCAGAGACCGGCCCAGGGCTGCAGTGGCCACGGGCAGGGTCTTGTGAATCTGCCGGGCCTGCTCTACCAGCGCTTTCCCGGTGATAGCCGAGGCCATCACCGCGCCATCCGATGTGATAACTCTGACAATTTGATCTGCCATCGCAATTTCCTCCATTTGTAAAACGGGCCAACCACAGGCTGACCCGCTGTCTGTTCTCTCACTGCTGCGCCGGGCACTGTCCCGGAGTCTGTCCTCCCTCGCCGTTGACGCAGACGTAGTAAATGCGGCGGTCCATCTCACTGACCGGATGCCGGTCCATGCCGCCATAGCGCTGGACGGAGACGAATCCCGCCTCCCGCAGCATCTGCTCCAGTTCCTCATGGGTCCAGGCCCGCTCGGTGTGCTCCTCCTGCTCCCGGTACCAGCAGTCGCCGTCCCGCTCGAACAGGTCCATGCCGTAGACCACCGTGCGGCTCTCCGGCCGGTACTCCGTTCGCCAGAGACAGAACACGTTGTCGGTCTCGTCCACATACATCTGGCCGTCCATCTGCCGCAGGTGGTCCGCCGCCAGCACGTCGAAGAGAAAGTAGCCTCCGGGCATCAGAAAGGTGTGCACCCGCCGGAAGGCCTCCCGGAGCACCGGTTCTTCAGTCACATAGTTGAGGCTGTCCAGACTGGACACACAGGCGTCAATGGTGCCGTACAGGTCCAGCTCCTCCGCCGGCTGGTTGAGAAACACCGGTTGCTCGCAGTCCAGCTCCATGGCCTTCTCCCAGGCCTCGGCCAGCATCTCGGCGGACTGGTCCGCGCCGATCATGCTGTAACCCCGCTGAGCCAGCAGACAGGTCACCGTCCCGGTGCCGCAGGCCAGGTCCAATACGATGCGGACCGGCACCTGACTCTGGGTAAACCAGCTCTGATACCAGTCCGCCCACTGGACATAGTCCACATCCCGGGTCAGGCCGTCGTAGAACCGGGCCAGCCCTTCATAGGCGCTCACTTTTTCTGCTTCCCTTTTTTCAGTTTCTCCGCCGGGGAAGTTACGTATTCCTCGCCCAGGGTGCGGGCGAACACCTGGTGATAGCCCTCGACGCCGTAGTTCAGGGCCCGGTTGACCCGGCTAATGGTGGCGCTGCTGGCACCGGTCTGCTCCAGGATGTCGTTGTAAATCATCCCCTTCTGGAGCAGCACCGCCACGTCAAAGCGCTGCTCCATGGCCCGCAGCTCAGACACCGTGCACAGGTCCTGGAAAAAGCGGTAGCACTCGTCCAGATCCTTCAGCTCCAGAATGGTTTTATATAGATTCATACTCGGCTCTTTGCCAAATACCTTTGACATGTTATCCCTCCTGCGTGAAAACCGCATATCGAATATCTTATTTTATCATTCTAACGTATAAAAGTAAACCTTTTTTTCAAAACGCACCCTTTTTCGTCTGCTTCATAAACTCCTGTATAGGAGGGATTGCTATGCTTCACACCGCGCCGGTACAGCTGACCGAACGCTGCACGGAGGAAAACCTGGACCATCAGGGAGAGCTGGTCCTCCACTTCACCTGCCAACTGCCTCAAATCCATGGCATCTCCGCCAGAGCCCAAAACCGCATCAACCGCTACTACCGCCATCTGGAACAGGCGGTGCAAAAAGCTTGCCGCACCCGACTTCGGGTCCAGGCCGGCGTGATGGCAGAGCTGGCCCACGCCAACGCCCTGCCCTTCACGCCGCTGGAGGCCGTACTGACCTGGGAGACCACCTACTTATCCGACGACCTCTGGAGCCTGTCCTGGACCTGGCGTGTCACCGACGGACAGACGCCGCTGGTCTTGCGGTGGCAGGGTGAGGTCTGGGATCTGCGCACCGGGCTGTTCTGCCCACTGGAACGGTTTGCCCCGAAAAAAAGGCGGCAGCCCTCCCTGCTCACCCGTGCCCGTAAGGCGGCCAGGGAACAGAAACGCCGAGGACCGGGCCACCGCGGCCGCCGACTTTCCTTCACCATTACCAAAGACGAATTACTCTGTTTTTGGCCTACTGTGCTAAATTCCCGGCGCAAAGAGGATTTTTTCCGGCTTTCTCTGCCCTTTTCCGCCGAAGCACTTCGGATTTGTTGATATTTCTACCACTCCGCCCTTGCATTCTCCCCTGTTTTTCCGTATAATGTGTGTGTTCTGTTTCCAGAACCTTTGAACTGATTTCCCCTGCGTTAAAAAGGAGTCTTAAACATCATGGTAAAAGCAATCGTAGGCGCAAACTGGGGTGACGAAGGGAAAGGCAAGATCACGGATATGATGGCGGAAACCTCTGACGTGGTCATCCGGTTCCAGGGCGGCGCAAACGCCGGCCACACCATTATCAACGACTACGGCAGATTTGCTCTGCATATTCTGCCCTCTGGTTCCTTCTATCCTCACATCACCAACATCATCGGCAACGGCGTCGCGCTGGACGTGCGCAAGCTGGTGGCCGAACTGAAGAGCATTACGGACCAGGGCGTTCCCGCCCCCAATCTGATCGTATCCGAACGCGCACAGCTGCTGATGCCCTATCACGTACTCCAGGACTCCTATGAGGAGGAACGGCTGGCCGGTAAGGCCTTTGGCTCCACCAAGAGCGGTATCGCTCCCTTTTACTCCGACAAGTACGCGAAAATCGGCATTCAGGTCTGCGACCTGTTTGACGAAAAGCGGCTGGTGGAACGGCTCACCGCCGCCTGCGACCTGAAAAACGTGCTCTTTGAGCACCTGTACCACAAGCCTCCCCTGGATCCCCAGGCGCTCTTTGACGAGCTGATGGAGCACCGGGAACTGATCCGCCCCTATGTGGGCGACGCAGTGACCTTCGTCCATCAGGCCCTGAAGGAGGGCAAGACCATCCTGCTGGAGGGTCAGCTGGGCTCCATGAAGGACCCGGATCTGGGTATCTTCCCCATGACCACCTCCTCCCACACGCTGGCCGGCTTCGGCACCGTCGGCGCCTGCATCCCGCCCACCGCCATCGAGGACGTGTTCGCCGTCACCAAGGCCTACTCCTCCTGCGTGGGCTCCAAAACCGAGCCCTTTATCAGCGAGGTAGAGGGTGAGGCCGGCGATGAGCTCCGCCGCAGAGGCGGCGACAAGGGCGAATTTGGCGCCACCACCGGCCGTCCCCGCCGGGTGGGCTGGTTTGACACCGTGGCTACCAAGTACGGCTGCATGGTTCAGGGCGCTACGCAGGTGGTACTCACCTGTCTGGACGTGCTGAGCTATCTGGACAAAATCCCCGTCTGCGTGGGCTATGAGATTGACGGCCAGGTCACCGACACCTTCCCGGTTCCCAACAAGCTGGGGCTGGCAAAGCCGGTCTTTGAAACGCTGCCCGGCTGGAAAACCGACATCCGCGGCGTCACCGACTACAATCAGCTGCCGGAAAACGCCAAACGCTATGTGGACTTCCTGGAATCCAAAATCGAAGTCCCCATCACCATGGTCTCCACCGGTCCCAAGCGCCACGAGATCACTTACCGCAAGTAATTTCACCGTAAATACACAAAACCCCACCTCTGTTTCCTCAGAGGTGGGGTTTTTATACCACTTTATAAAGCCTGTAACTTGCTGTTCAGCAGCTGGGTGACCACTTTGGGATCGCCCTTGCCCTTCAACGCCTTCATGCACTGGCCCATCAGGAAGCCCTGTGCCTTCTTCTTACCGGCCTTGTAGTCCTCAATGGACTTGGGATTGTCCTGGAGCACCTGGTCCACCACCGCTTCCAGAGCGGCCGTGTCGGTGACCTGTTCCAGACCGTGGTCCCGGACATAGGCCTCCACGTCGGCGTTGTCCTCAAAGACCGCCTGGAACACCTTGCCTGCGGTATTCCGGTTGATCTTGTTCTCCCGGAGCAGGGTCAGCAGCTTGGCCAAGTTATCCGGCGTAAAGCCCATGCCTTTCAGCTCCACACCCTTCTCCTTGAGCACCCGGAGCAGGTCGTCCAGCATCCAGTTGGACACCTCTTTGGGCGCGGCACCCAGAGATACGGTCTCCTCGAAGAAATCCACCATGGCCTTGCTGCCGGTGAGCAGGTCTGCCTCGTAGGCGGTCAGGCCGTACTCCGCGATATAGCGGGCCTTCCGCGCCTCCGCCATCTCGGGAATAGAGGCCCGGAGCTGCTCCAGATACTCCTCGCTGATCTCCAGCGGAGGCAGATCCGGTTCTGGGAAGTACCGGTAGTCCTGGGCGTTCTCCTTGGAGCGCATGGAATAGGTGGCGTCCTTGTTGTCGTCCCAGCGGCGGGTCTCCTGAATGACCCGCTTGTGATCCATCTCAATCAGCTCCTGCTGACGGCGGGCCTCATAGGCGATGGCCCGGGAAATCGCCTTGAAGGAGTTCAGGTTCTTCATCTCGGTCCGGGTTCCCAGCTCGGTACTTCCGGCTGGGCGCACAGACAGGTTTACGTCGCAGCGCAGACTGCCCTCCTGCATCTTACAGTCGGAGACACCCAGGTATTCCAGAGTGGAGCGCAGCTTTTCCAGATAGGCAATGACTTCCTCACCACTTCGGAAATCCGGCTCGGTGACGATTTCGATCAGCGGCACGCCGCACCGGTTGTAGTCCGCCCGGGTCTGATCAATCCAGTTGTCGTGGACCAGCTTGCCGGCGTCCTCCTCCATGTGGAGTTCGTGGATGCGGATGATCTTCTCCTCTTCCCCCACCCGGATGGGCACGCTGCCATTGCGGCCGATGGGCAGGTAGAGCTGGCTGATCTGATAGGCCTTGGGCAGGTCCGGGTAGAAGTAGTTCTTCCGGTCAAACTTGCAGTACCGGGTCACCTCGCAGTTCAGGGCCAGGCAGGCCTTTGTGGCGTACTCCGCCACCTTCCGGTTCAGCACCGGCAGGGTGCCGGGCATGCCCATGCACACCGGACAGCAGTGGGTGTTGGGATCGCCGCCGAATTCCGTGGTGCAGAAACAGAAAATCTTGGTTTTTGTGGCCAATTCCACGTGGGTTTCCAACCCGATGACAGTTTCCCAGGTCATTCTGCCGCGCCTCCTTTCGGTGCTTTTTTATGCCAGTCCGTATCCAGCTGATAGGCGTGGGCCGCGTTGAGGACCTTTGCCTCGCCCAGCGCCGGGCCGATGAGCTGGGCGCCGATGGGCAGGCCCGCTCCGTCAAAGCCGCAGGGCACCGAGATACCGGGCAGTCCCGCCAGGTTCACGGATACGGTGTAAATATCGCTCAGGTACATTTGCAGCGGATTGCTCAGACTCTCTCCCAGCTTGGGCGCAGTGGTGGGCGCCACCGGCATGAGAATCACGTCGTACTGCTCAAAGACCTTGTCAAAGGCCTCCTTGATGACCGCTTTCACCTGCATGGCCTTTTTATAGTAGGCGTCATAGTAGCCGGTGGACAGGACGAAGGTACCCAGCAGAATCCGGCGCTTGACCTCACTGCCAAAGCCCTGGGTCCGGGTCTTGTTGTACAGGTCGGTCAGGTCGGTGTAGTCCTCGGCCCGCCAGCCGTACTTGACCCCATCAAACCGGGACAGGTTGGAGCTGGCCTCTGCCGCAGCCAGAATATAGTAGGTGGGCACCACGTACTCCATAATGGGCAGGGCAAACTCGGACACCTGAGCGCCCCGGCCCTTTAGCACTTCCGCCACATCCAGCACGCTTTTGCGCACATCGGCATCCAGACCGCTGGCGAAGCAGTCGGTGGGAATGCCGACTTTCATTCCCTTCAGGTCTCCGGTGAGGCCGTCCAGCAGGCCGCCGCCGGCGATGTCCAGAGAAGTGCCGTCCCGGGGATCCTTTCCCATGATCGTGTCCAGAATGGCGGCACAGTCGGCGGCACTCTTGGCCACCGGGCCCATCTGGTCCAGGGAAGAGGCATAGGCGATCAGGCCGTACCGGGATACGGTGCCGTAGGTGGGCTTCATGCCGGTGACACCGCAGTAGGACGCAGGCTGGCGGATGGATCCGCCGGTGTCCGATCCGATGGCGTACCAGCACTCCCGGGCAGCCACTGCCGCCGCCGCACCGCCGGAGGAACCGCCGGGAACCCGGCTGAGATCCCAGGGATTCTTGGTTGCTCCATAGTACGAAGTCTCCGAAGTGGAACCCATGGCGAACTCATCCATATTCAGCTTGCCCAGCATGACGCCGCCGGCCTGATGGAGCTTTTCCATAATGGTAGCGTCGTAGGCGGGCTTGAAATCGCCCAAAATCTTGGAGGCACAGGTGGTTTTAATGCCCCGGGTGCAGATATTGTCCTTGACGCCCATGGGAACGCCGGCCAGCGGGCCGCTCAGCTCACCGGCGGAGAGCTTTTTCTGCACTTCCTCCGCCTCTGCCAGGGCCTGCTCCTGCAGAACCGTGATAAAGGCGTTGTTTCCCTCGTTCTGCTGGGCGATGGACGCCAAAGCGGCCTCTATGGCCTCCCGGACGGATACCTCGCCCTCCTGTATTTTACGCCCCAGCTCCAGGGCGGACAGTTCCAATAAACCCATCGTATTTCCTCCTCACTCCACGGTCTTGGGCACCAGGAAAGCGCTCTCGTCGTGGGCCGGTGCGTTGCTCATCAGCTCCGCGTGGCGGCCAAAGTCCACTACTTCGTCCTCCCGCAGCACGTTCTTCACCGGGAAGGTGTGGCTCATGGGCTCTACGCCCTCGGTATCCAGCCGGTTGAGAATCTCCACATAGTCAATGATCTGCTCCAGCTTTTCCGCCATCTCCGCTTTTTCCTCCTCCGGCAGGCTCAGCCGGGACAGCTCGGAGACGTAATCTACCATTTCCGTCGTAATTTTCATCGCAGTTTCCTCTCTCTCCCGCTTATCAGGGCTCCAGCCGGCTCAGATCTCTGGGGAACAGGCTGGCATAACGCACGTTATCCAGGTCGCACAGCTTCATGGTCAGCCGCTCCAGGCCGATGCCCAGACCACCGTGAGGCGGCATGCCGTGCTTGTGAATCATCAGATAGCTCTCGAACTCCTCCGGATCCATGCCCTTGAACTTCATCTTCTCCACCTGGGTGGCGTAGTCGTGAATACGCTGACCGCCGGTGGTCACTTCCATGCCCCGGAACAGCAGGTCAAAGGACATGGTGTACTTGGGATCCTCCGGATCGTCCATGGCGTAGAAGGGACGCTTCTTCACCGGGTAGTGGGTGATGAACACGAAGTCCGCGCCGTACTCCTCTTTGAAGTAGCGGCCGATGTTGGCCTCTTCTTCGGGCTCCAGGTCATAGGGATCCCGGATGGGACGGTGGTACTTCTCCGACGCCAGCTGTTTGGCCTCGTCGAACCGGCACACCGGGATTTCATCCACCTTGGGCAGGGTCACGTTCAGCCGCTTCAGATCATCGGCGTACTCGGTCTCCAGCAGCTGGACCGCCCGCCTCAGGAAGCCCTGCTCCATCTCCATCACGTCGTAGAAGGAGTCGATATAGCCCATCTCGAAGTCCATGGAGATGTATTCGTTCAGGTGACGGGTGGTGGCGTGCTTTTCCGCACGGAACACCGGCGCCACCTCATAGACCCGCTCAAAGACGCCCACCATCATCTGCTTATAGAACTGGGGCGACTGGGCCAGGAAGGCCTTCTTGTTAAAGTACTCCAGCCGGAAGATGTTGCTGCCGCCCTCAGCGCCGGCATGGACGATCTTCGGGGTGTGGATCTCGGTAAAGCCCTGCTCCTGCAGATGCTCATGGAAGGCCCGGCAGATGCCCTCCTGGATGCGGAACACGCTGCGGGTCCGCAGGTTGCGCAGCACCAGCGGCCGCAGGGACAGCTCAGTGTCCATGTTCAGCTTCATCTTGTACTTGTTGATGGGCACCGGCATTCCCTCCGCGGGCTGGGAGAGCACGGTGATCTCGGACACCACCACTTCCCGGCCGCCGGGCGCCCGCTCATCCTCCTGGAGCAGGCCGGTGACGGTCAGCGTCGCCTCCTCCATCACCTCGGTCAGGTCGATTTCCTTCCCGCAGACACACTGGATCAGGCCGCAGTCCATCCGCAGCTTCAGAAACGTGACGCCGCCAAAAGGACGCAACGCATGAACGGCGCCATGGACGGTCACGTTCTCATTCAAATGATTCCCCTTCATCACTTCGTGATAGGTCAAGCCGTGTCGTTCCATTTTACCTGTTAAAAATTTCATTTAAAATCACATCCTTCGACTCAGTTCACTGCCTGCGGCAGCATCGATAACAGCCTGTCGTCTGAACAAAAAAAGTCCCGGATCGTATGTCTCCATACAATCCGGGACGGAATTGCGACAGCACAAATTCCGCGGTACCACCCGCGTTCCATTTCGCCATTGAAATGCCAACTTAGCTCCCTTAACGCGGGATCCTCGGGGCAGGCTACCCAATCCATCCAGTGGATGCTCACCTGCTCAGCTCCAGAGTGTTGCGCCTGTCCGTCTCTCACCAATCGGGCTTTCAGCCGGTGACCCGATCTCTCTGATGCGCAGAAAACCGGACGCGGTCTCCTTCTTCGCTGTTCTTCCCTTTTAGTTTAACCATCCTGCCCCCGGTTGTCAACCCGGCAATTTTACCCGTTCTCCCCCACTTTATTCCAGCGCATTTCTCCCTTTTGACGAAATTTTCCCTTTCACAGAAAAACGCCCCGGAGGATTTTCCCTCCAGGGCGTCTGTGTTTTGATGGGAAAGCAGCTCTGCTTTCGCTGGGAACAGAAATTACCGGGCCTTGTACTTCTCCAGCATTTCCGCGTCTTCCCGGCGCTTGGCTTCCAGCTCGTCCTCCAGCATCATATCCTTCACCTTCATCAGGCGAATGGTGTTGTTGCGCTCGTTCTCATCCAGCTTCATGGAGATATACTTGATGTTCTCCTGCATCTCGGGAATCATCACGTATTCCAGCGCGTTGACGCGGCGGCGGGTCTTTTCAATCTCCTCCGCCAGCAGCTGGGTGGTCTTTTCGATCTGCGCCAGCTTCAGCATGTCCTGGAACACCGAGGACAGGGCGTCCACAGCGCCGTCCAGCTCACAGGAGGTGGTGGCAAAGCTGTAGGGATAGATGTCGCCGCTGCCGGGGTTCTGGGTGGAGAAATGATAGACCGGCGTGTCAACCGACATGATGTTCTGGAAGGTCATGTTCAGCTCTACGCTCTGCTTGGGATAGACCAGAGACTGTTCCAGCATTTCAGAGGACATCAGCGCAGAGGCCACGGTGAACGAACCGTGGGCGCGCATCAGCGCCTCCTCCACCCGGGCTCTCAGGGCCCGGTTTTCGCGGATCATGTCCAGGAACTGCTTCATCAGTTCGTCACGCTTGTCCTTCAGGAGCTTGTGGCCGCGGGTCGCTGTTTTCAGCTTTTTCTTCAGCCGGGTCAGCTCCATCCGGGTTGCGTTTACAGTGGTGGAAGGCATCGACTAACCCCTCCTTACTGTTCGTCTTTTCTCGGCATATACTTTTCGATCAGTTCCGGTTTGATCCGCTTCAGCTCTGCCTCAGGCAGAATACTCAGCAGTTCCCAGCCTAGATCCAAGGTTTCAAAGATGGAACGGTTTTCGTCCGCGCCCTGTGCCACATAGCGCTTTTCAAACTCATCCGCAAACTTGGCGTACAGCAGGTCATCGGGAGACAGAGCCGCCTCACCCAGAATGGACATCAGTTCCTTGTTTTCCTTACCGGTTGCGTAAGCCGCGAACAGCTGGTTCATGGTGCCGGAGTGGTCCTCACGGGTCTTGCCCTCGCCGGTGCCCTTGTCCTTCAGTCGGGACAGGGACGGCAGCACGTCCACGGGAGGCAGGATGCCCTTCCGGTACAGCTCACGGGACAGGATGATCTGGCCCTCGGTGATATAGCCGGTCAGGTCGGGAATGGGATGAGTCTTGTCATCTTCCGGCATGGTCAGGATGGGGATCATGGTGATGGAACCAGGTTCACCCAGGTGACGGCCGGCACGTTCATACATGGTGGCAAGGTCGGTGTACAGGTAGCCGGGATAGCCACGGCGGCCGGGCACTTCCTTCTTTGCTGCGGAGACCTCACGGAGGGCTTCCGCGTAGTTGGTGATGTCGGTCAGGATGACCAGCACGTGCATGCCCTTTTCATAGGCCAGGTATTCCGCGGCGGTCAAGGCCATGCGGGGGGTGGCGATGCGCTCCACCGCCGGGTCGTTGGCCAGGTTGACAAAGAGCACCGTGCGGTCGATGGCGCCGGTCTCCCGGAAGCTCTGGATGAAGTAATCCGACTCCTCGAAGGTGATGCCCATAGCGGCGAACACCACCACAAAGGGCTCGCTGGTGCCCCGCACCTTGGCCTGCCGGGCGATCTGGGCGGCCAGCTGGGCGTGGGGCAGGCCGCTGGCGGAGAAGATGGGCAGCTTCTGCCCCCGCACCAGGGTGTTCAGCCCGTCGATGGTGCTGACGCCGGTCTGGATGAACTCGTTGGGGTAGTCCCGGGCCGCCGGGTTCATGGGCAGGCCGTTGATGTCCCGGTACTCCTCGGCCAGAATCTCCGGGCCGCCGTCGATGGGCTTGCCCATGCCGTTGAACACCCGGCCCAGCATGTCGCCGGACACGCCCAGCTGGAGGGGGTGGCCCAGGAAGCGCACCTTGGACTCCTTCAGGTTGATGCCGGCGGA
>OLNN01002865.1_pt1 | contig 11593 bp, 10 predicted proteins | sample 1672141 | NCBI WGS metagenome assembly OLNN01 (sample SAMEA3136652, study PRJEB25190) | human gut metagenome | biome: human gut; feature: human-associated habitat; material: faeces | place: Austria | collected 2013 | reverse complement strand
TTGTAATCAGCAGGTCGGGGGTTCGAGTCCGTCTACCAGCTCCAATCTTTCCGCAGCGCAGCAAAGTGAATATGGGGGAATTCCCGAGTGGCAGATTTCACCTTGTGTTGGTACTTTTCTGCCACGTGCGTGGATTTCTCCACTCCGCTGGCGCTAAAGGCCTGAATGACATGACGGGGGGCGTTTTTTGTATTATCGGAAATAGTTCCGTCCTTTCACGTGCGGAACGGCACATAGGCCGTTCCCTACGGTTTCGCTGGTAGGGGCACGTTTTCAACCAAGGGATTTTAAGGACAGGCGGTGATCATATGGGGCGTTTGTACGGATTCGCATACTGGTTCTGCAATATTTCACGCCCCCCGCTGCCGCATCGGTCAGGGCTACGCCCTGCAGCTTCCCGGTCGGGGAAGCCAAGCCCGGTGGGCGGGCTTGGCTACGTCTTTTGGACTCTATTTTTCTCCCACTGCCACAGAATCAGAAAACCGATGCCCGCAGCGATCCAGGAGGAGATATAGATATCGATGATACATTCCATGGTATGCTGTCTGGGCAGCACCAGCAGGATCCCCAGCACCCGCAGAAGGCAGATGGACAAAAGGGTCAGGATCATGGGCCTGACCGTATCACCCGTTCCGCAGCATGCGCCGGAAAAGCTTTCTGCCAAAGCATAAAACAGGAAAAATGGGGCCATTCGCCGCATAAAAGCAACCGCCTGGGGTACGACTGCCGCCGCATCCTGCACGGGAACAAACAGGCCGCCCAGCGGGGCCGTCAGGAAATACAGGCCAAGGCTTACCGTCCCCACTGCGGCCACGGACATGGCCGCACCGATCCGATTGCCTTTACAGACCCTGTCCCAACGTCCCGCCCCCATATTCTGGGCGGTATAGGTCGTCAGTGCCGGCCCCATGGCATCCGCCAGGAGCCAGATCAGCATATCCAGCTTGTCGCAGACGCCCCAGGCCGCAATGGTGTCTGTTCCCATCGTGTTCACCGCTGCCTGCACAATGGAATTGGCCACCGGGAACAGCACCGATTGCAGTGCCAGCGGAATGCCGGTCCGTACCATGGCCCACAGGTGTTCCAGCCACCGCCGGAGCCGCCGTGCGCCGATCCTTTGCGGCAGTTTTTTCCCTGCCATCCACAGTGCCATTGCCGCACTGACCATCTGGGCAAAAACCGTTGCGATCGCCGCACCTGCGGTTCCCATCCCCAGCCCGCCCACCAGCAGAATGTCTCCCACAATGTTGATAATCGAACTGACCAGCAGAATATACAGGGGACTTTTGGAATTTCCAAAGGCACGCAGGACACCGGAGGCCATGTTGTATAAAATCATGGCCCAAATGCCCCCGAAATAAATTCTCGTATATTCCAGGGTCTGAGCATAAATATCCTCCGGGACCTGCATGAATTGCAAAAGCACAGGTGTCAGCAGAACACCTCCTACTGCGCACAGGATCCCAAGTACCACCGCCAAGGCTCCGGCTGAGAGCATGCAGGAGCGCACTCCGTCCCGGTTCTCCGCACCAAAGTGCCGGGAAATCAGGATGGTCGCCCCGGCAGCAAGGCCGTTCATAAAATTGATGGGAAACCGAAAGAGCGTATGCACGGAATCAATGGCCGCCAGTGCGGTCTTCCCGGCAATGCGCCCAACGATCACCGCATCCGCCGTCACATACAGCTGCTGCACCAGGCTGCTGAGCATCAGCGGCACCACAAAGGCCAGCAGGGCAGAACCGATGGGGCCGGAAATCAGGCTTTCGTTTCTTTTCACGCCATCCTACCTTTCCTCAGGAAACAGATGACAGGCCACGCCGTGTTCTTTGGACAGCCAGCGCATTTCCGGTTTTTCCTGGGCGCACTTTTCAAAGCATTGGCTGCAACGATCCCGAAATGGGCAGCCCGCCGGAATATCCAGGGGGCTGGGTGGCTCCGAGTCAATAACCGTAATAGGCTTCCTCGGGTCCGTATCCAGGTCCAGGACTGCATCAATGAGTGTACGGGTATAGGGGTGCCGGGCCTGAGTGCGCAAATTCTCCCCAGGTAAAATCTCCACCACCCTGCCCAGATACATGACCGCCACCTGATGGGCCACGCTCTGCACCAAAGCAATGTCATGGCAGATAAAGCCTATGGTAAGGCCCTGCTCTCTCTGAAGTTTAACGATCAGTTCGATTATATTTTTCTGTACGGATACATCCAATGCTGCCGTTGCCTCATCCAAAATCAGGATCTCAGGCTGGAGGGCCAACGCCCGGGCAATTGCTACCCGCTGCCGCTGACCGCCGCTCATGCTGTGAGGGTAACGGTCTTCAAAATCTCCGGGCAGCTCCACCATTTCCAGGAGGTTGCGGCATACCGCTGCCCTTTCCTTTGGGGCGATCAGGCCAAAATTCAGCAAAGGCTCACAGACAATATCCCGCACCCTCATTTTGGGATTGAACGATGCGCCGGGATCCTGAAAAACCATCTGAATGTGCCGCCGTGTCTGCCGTAGCTTCTCTCCCCGAAGGGCCGTAATATCCTGGCCCCGATACAGGATCTGCCCGCTGTCCGGCCGGTCCAACGCTACCAGGAATCGCATAAATGTGCTTTTGCCGCAGCCGGATTCCCCTACAAGACCCAGCGTTTTTCCCTTTACCAGATGCAATGAGACATCCTCATTTGCCCGCAGCCATCGGCCGTCAGAAGCGGGATAGCTTTTGCAAACATGCAGGGCCTCCATGATCACTTCCGGCTCAGACATAACGCACACCTCCCAACGTCGGAACGGATTCCAGCAGACTTCTTGTATAGGCATTGGTAGAAGATTGGAGAATGGTGTCCCGGTTCCCCGCCTCCTCGCATCACCAGAATACGGTCTGACAAATAGGCGGCAACGCCCAGATTATGGGTGACCAGCAGGATTGCCGTTCCATAATCCCTGCGCAGTCTGGCCATCTCCCCGACGATCTGGGCCTGGGTCGTCACATCCAGCGCAGAGGTGGGTTCATCCGCCAGCAGCAGCTTCGGCTCATAGCTCATGGCCATGGCAATGCCCACCCGCTGCTGCATACCGCCGGAGAGCTGAAAGGGATAGGAGCACATGATATTTTCAGGGCTTGGCAGTCGCATTCTGGCAAGCATTTGGGTTCCTTTTTTCCAGGCTTCTTTTTTTGTCAGTTTCTCATGGGTTCGCAGATACTCCGCAAAAACGGTACCGATTTTGCGGGTAGGATTCATCATGGCCCCGCTGTCCTGAAAAATCATGGAAATCTCCCGCCCTCGGACGGTGCGCCACTGCTCCGGGGTAATATCCAGAAGATCCTTTCCGTCAAATACAATATTCCCCTGGGTAACAGCACCGCCTCCCGGCAACAGCCCCAGGATCCCACGGATCACGCTGGTTTTCCCGCTGCCGCTCTCGCCCACCAGACTGACGATCTCACCAGGCTCCATATGCAAAGAAAAATCCTCCACAGCCTGAGTTTCCCCATAGGCGATGGTAACATGGTCCAGTTCCAGCATTTTTCTACGCCTCCTTGGGGTCAAGAATATCCCGCACGGAATCTCCCAGCATGTTAAAAACCGTAACGACCAGGAAAATGGCCAATCCCGGGAAGATCATCATCCAGGGTGCGGACTGCATACAGGCACGGCCTTCGTTGAGCATATAGCCCCATTCCGGCGCGGGGGGCCTGGTACCGAAGCCCAGAAACGACAGTGCCGCCAGTTCCAGCATCATGCCGCCAATATCTGTAGTGGCCGTAATGATCAGCGTGGGCAGGGCGTTGGGAAGCATATAAGAAAAAAGCATATGCTTTGTTTTGGAGCCTGTCACAATGGCCGCTGACACATAATCCCGGTCCCGGATCTTCAAAACCAGGCTTCTGGAAAGTCTTGCGTACTTGGTCCAGTTGACCAGGACAATGGCGATGATCGCATTCCGGCTGCCCGCCCCCATAATTCCGGCAACAGCCAGAGCCAGCACCAGGCCGGGAAAGGCCAGCATCATATCCGCAATGCGCATGATCACCCCATCGACCCAGCCCCCAAAATATCCGGCCGTCACGCCTGCCGCAGTGCCAACCAGGAAAATCAGAGCGACCACACCAAAGGTCGCACTGAGAGAAGCCCTTGCTCCGTAAATGATCCGGGTGAAAATATCCCGGCCCATTTTATCGGTGCCAAAAATATGCGCCCGGCTGGGTGCCTCCAGGGCCTCCGTCAGAGAACCGTTCAGGGGATCTGCACCGCCGGTCACCACCGGGGCAAATATCGCCCCCAGGATGATCAGCAGAGCCAGAATCAGGAAAAATGTAAACTGCTTATGGGCAAGGAAGAAATTTTTCTTTTTCATCGTATCTGCTCCTTTGCCCGCATTCTGGGGTCTACGGCCCCATAGGAGGCATCTACCAGAAGATTGATGACCATGTAAATCAGTGCCAGCCAGAGAACGTACCCCTGAATCAGATTATAGTCGCTGGAAGTGATGGCCGAAACCGCCAGATTTCCCAATCCGGGATAGGAAAAAATCACTTCTACCACACTGGTACCACCAAGCAGACTGCCAACGGACAGTCCAAACATGGTGATAAGCGGCAGCAGCGCATTGGGGAACACGTTTCTCCACAAAATCACGGATTCCCGAACGCCCCTGGCCCTGGCCCCCACCACATAGTCCTGGTTCATCTCTTCCAGAACCGCCGTGCGGACCTGCCTGGTATATTTAGAGGACATGGCAAGGGCCAGTGTCAGCGCAGGCAGAAAAATACTGCGCAGATCCCCGGCAGAACTGATGACGGGAAAGACATTTATATGAACGCAGAACGCCAGCATCAGCAGCAGGCCCACCCAGAAATTCGGCATGGCACAGCCTACAAAGGTCAGCCCCCGTACCAGATAATCGATCCACCGATCCTTATAAACTGCGGACAGCATACCAAGAGGCACTGCCAGAAGCAGCATCAGGCCCATGGAAAGCAGGGTCAGCTTCACCGTAGGCCAAAGCCGCCCCAGAAGCAGTTCCGTCACCGGCTTGTTCAGCGTATAGGATTTTCCGAAGTCTCCCCGCAGACAGTTCCGCAGCCAGCGGAGATACTGGGTCGGCAGCGGATCGTTGAGGCCAAGTTCTTCCCTGGTTTCCGCCACCAGTTCCTCCGTGGGCATGATCCCTGCGGCAGTATACATATTGCGCACAGGGTCTCCTGGAGACAGATAGGTCAGCAAAAAAGTCACAAAGCTGATACCCACCAGCACCACCAGGATCTGCGCCAGCCGAAGGGCCAGTTTTTTCTTCTTCAAGGCCGATTCTCCTCTCTTTATACACAGCCGAGGCTTTGGCCCCGGCTGTGCGAGAAACGTTTTTCTTTAGGCAGGTACGATTTCTGTGGTCAGCCAGTAGTAGTCCGCCGTATGGATATGGGCGAAGCCCACGTTTTTGGAGTAGATCATGGAGGAATTGTAGTAGCCGTCCACAATGACCAGGGCGTCGTCGATGACGATCTGCTGCATCTGCCGGATCAGGTCTGCCCGCTTTTCAGTGTCCATCTCACCCTTGAGCTGCTCATAGAGGGCATCGTATTCGGGGTTGCTGTAGCCGCAGTAGGTACCGTCTGTGGTCCAGTTTGCCATATACTCAAAGGGATCGCCGGTGCCCACTGTGGTCCAGTTGTTATTATTGAGATCGTACTCGCCCGCCGCCAGCTTGCTCCACTGATCGTCCGAGCTGCCGAAATCCGCGGTGCAGGCAATGCCGATTTCCGCCAGATACTGCATATGCGCATTGGAAAAATCATTGAGCATCCGGTTTTCATAGGAAACATAGCGTAGGTCGATTTTCTTTCCGTCCAGTTCCCGGAAACCGTCGCCATCGGAGTCCACGATGCCCGCATCGTCCAGCAGTTTCTTTGCCCCCTCAGGGTCATACTTATAGGGGTTTACCAGCTTGTCATAGCCATAGCTCAGTGTGGAGGGCAGGACAGAGAAGCCGGCAGTGTACAGCCCGCCAATGGTCTTGGAGGAGCAGATGGTATCATTGTCAATGCCCATGAGAATGGCCTGCCGGAGGGTCTTGTTGCCCAGAACACCGTTCAGGTTCATCCAGCTGAAACCGCAGCGTACACCGGAGGCAATGTCCACCGTGTAATTGGCGTCCTGCTGGAAGTTCTGGATGTCCGAAACATTGGTGATGTTCTCCACCAGGTCCACCTGGCCGCTCTGCAGTGCCATGGTCTTGGCAGAGGCATCGCCCATAAAGAGAATATGGATCTTGTCATAGGGTACTTTTTCCCGATAGTTGGGGTTGGCTTTCATATCGTAACCCACACCCACGCCGTTGAATTTGTCGATCATATAGGGACCGGTACCGATGGCACCGTTGTCAAAATCCTTTGTATGCTCCACATCCAGGATCGCCATCACCGGATAGGCCAGCTGGCCGGGCAAATTGGCATAGGGCTTGGAGGTCACGATGGTAACGGTATTGGCGGCATCATCGGCAGTCACCTCCGCCTCATATTCCAGGTATTTCTGAGGCTTGGCAGAACCGCCGGGACCCACCTCTTTTAGGTAATCAAAATAGGCCTTTACGCTGGAGGGAGTAAGGGGGCAGCCATCGGAAAATTTGATGTCCTTTTTCAGGGTAATGACCCACTGGGTGTGTTCGTCATTGACCGTATAGCTCTCCGCCAGCCATGGCTCCACATTCATATTGTCGTCAAATCGAAACAGTGCTTCGCTGATGCCATAGCGCATACAGTTCCAGGAGGAACTGATGGCCATAGCCGTGTTGACGGACCCGTCATCATACATCTGACAGCCGAAGTTCAGTACCTTTTGGGATGTCTCCTCTTTGGCATCCTCCTGCTTCCCGGCGCAGCCGGAGAGCAGTAATGCAGCGCACAGGAGCAACGCCATCCATGTTTTCCGATGTTTCATACCTTATCATCCTTTCATAACTTGTTCCCAAAATACGGCGCAAAAAAAAGCCGGACTTCCGTCCGACTAAAAAAACATACGCAAAGGAGACAGCGCCCAAAATGGCAACAGCTACATTTTGCAGAATGATCCCTGTCCGACGCAAGTGCATTCTCAAAAATAAGCAGGTCTCCTGACTTAAGTTACGTCCGCAGCGCCTTCCCAAAAAATCAGTGGCATCATGCTGCATCCTGGCTATCACAGTGACGGGATCGTCCCGGAATCACACCGGCTTCCCTTTTCATCGGGCAAACGCCCGAACTTATTTTCAGCGGCCAAAAGGCCGACTTTGTGAACTTTTCATTATTATTGCATAACATATTCGTCCTGTCAACAAAATAATGATAGAATTAAATACATTTTTATTTGAAAATGTCAAAACCCAGAAAGCAGACCCCAACGATATGAAAAAGTCCGGATTTTTCATGTACGGGTAAGACTACAGGACTCGATGGCCGCTTTGCCCCCGGCAAAGCGTATGGTTGCCACCAGTTTTTGAACTGGTGGCCGCAAGATGCCACTGGCTTCTTGCATTTAGATGGGTTCGAGTCCCGTAGTCTCCACCAAACATAAGAAATCCGAACTTCTTCCCTGTGGGGGATGGGTTCGGGTTTTGTTAATATCAGGGATATTTCCCATTAAATACCGATTGGAAATCCAGACGGCGTAACCCAAGCAAACAAGTTTTTGACCAAAGTGCCCCCCAAAATGATTCCAAATAGCAAATCGTACTATTCCAAGAAACACCTAAAAGTTAGAATCATAACCACCGGCACGGCCGGTGGTTATGATTGCTTTGCTGCCGGTTTATTGGAGCTTCAGAAAGTCGCTGCAGTTGACATACGTTCCGTTTTTCAGCTGAACAGTGAGCGTTTCGGAGTCACTCAGTCTCAGCGTGGTGATATCGTGGAACAGCGTGCCCTGCGAGGTAACAGTTGCATAATCGTACAGCCGCTCGCCCCACGGCGCCAGTGCAGTGAGCGTCATGGCTCCGTCCTTCCCGATTTTCCAGATCCGGTGCGCCTCCGGCGAGAAGTAATAAAGGTCGCTTCCATTCGCAAACAGCGTCATACGGTGGCCGTCTGATGCATCGTCAGGCAGCACCAGCACCGTCTCACGCAGCTCCGGCTGCAGCAGGCTGAACCGGACAATCGACATGGGCAGGTCCTTTCCGCCTTCGAGCGCGTAGCCGGTTGCGCCGTCGAAGGCAACCTCGTCCATGTAAAAATCGTCAAGGTCCACCGCGCGTCCCTTCGCGCCGGTTTCCAGATCGATGGACCAGAGCGGATAGTTATAGAACAAATGACCGTTCGACACGTAGGTGTTGTCGCCGAACAGGAAATACGCCTTGCCGCCGAAGAGATAGAATTTGTCCATATAGAGCTCCTGATCGAAGGTAATGCCATCCATCAGATTGTGGAATTTGCCGTTTTCCAGATAGCCGAAGCGGTAGCGCCACTGGTCGGGGAAATTGGGGTCTCCGGCGTAGTTTTCCAGCAGATAGATTTTGCCGCCGTAGAGCTGGAAGGTGTCGATTTTGCCTTTGGCGATGTAGACGGTTTTGAGCTGATTGGTTGCGGGCGAGTAATGCAGCAGCTTTTCCCAGTTCAGGAAGTAGAACGAGCCGTCCGTATCGAGCCAGAGGTTGTCCGGAATCTGGTCTGCGGTGAAGACGGTCTCTGTGCTGCCGTCCGCCTTCCGCGCCAGAACGCCGATACGGCGCGTTTCGTCGGGTTCCTGATCGTTGCGGAAGGGGAAGTAGACGACACTGTCGGATTCGATGGCAAGGCTTCCCTGTATGTAGTTGCCCATCTGACTGGACATGACCGGATGGACGCGGTTGTCGTGCCCGATGCGCTGCCCGGGAAGCAGCAGGCGGGCGACAATGACGGCAATCTCCGCGCGCGTGGCAGAGCCCTTGGGGTCGAATTTGCCGCCATTTTTGCCGGTAAAGACGCCCGCGGCGTACATCAGCCGGACCGCGCTGCGAAATTCCTCGTCCACGGCGGCAAGGTCCGGAATGGCGCTGTCGTTGATGGCAGGCAGCGACTGCGCGGACAGAACGTTTGCAAACAGTCCTGCCAGCTCCTGCCGGGTGATGGTTCTGGAGGAAACAGTGGCGCCCTCCGGGCAGGTGGATGGCAGAAGCTCTGCCTTTGCGGCGTAGGAAACATACGGTTCGTACCATGCGCCATCCGAAGCGGAGATTTCCACGCCGGTACAGGCGGCGTGAATTCGAGCGGCGATGGTAATTGCCTGCGCCCAGGAAATTGTTTGGGTCGGGGCAAAGGTTTTTGCGCCGGTGCCGGTCATGATGCCGCGGCGGTAGACCGCCTGTACGCCAGCTTCATACCAGCTGCCTGCCGGAACATCGGAAAATGCTGCCGCGTCGTTCGCTGTACGCTGAAAAGCGTCCAGCTCGCCTGCGGCAAGCGCGGGAACGGACAGGGCAATGCACAAAAGCAGCGAAATGATCACAAGAGATGTTCTGCGCATGAGGAATGCCTCCTTCTTTCACATGGACCGGCGTTTTGCCGGTGCTTCTATCAGATGGTCGGTATATCTGACGGGATATATTTGTATGATACACCGGATCTTGTCAATTGTAAAGACAAGGAAAAAGAAGAAACTGGTAGTTGACAGCTGTTAGCTTTTATGATATGCTCGGAATATAACAAACGTTAACTACGGAGGAAACGCATATGGCGCAGATTCGCTTATCGGACGGGGAGTGGAAGCTGATGAAAACGCTCTGGGAGAAACAGCCGCGGACGCTGGCGGAGCTGGTCTCGGCGCTGGACAAGGATACCGGCTGGAGCCGGGCAACGATCTTTATGATGCTCAAGCGACTCATTGCCAAGGGCGCGGTCACGATGGACGACAGTGGAAAATTTCAGAAATACAGCGCAGCGATCACCTATTCTGATGTCGAGCCGGAGGAAACGGAATCGTTTCTGTCCAAGGTCTACGGCGGCAGTGTGGGAATGATGGTATCGAATTTGGTCGGGCGCGGCGCGCTGTCCGAGCAGGAGATTCAGGAGTTAAAAGCCATTCTGGACGCAGCGGAAAAACAGGAGGAATCCTCATGCTGAGAGACATTTTGACCGTTTCTGCGCTGATCGTAGTTGTGCTGCTGGTGCGGACGGTTTTCAAGAACCGCGTGCCGAAGCGGATGATCTATTGCCTCTGGCTGGTCGTGCTGCTGAAATTGTGTCTGCCGGGGACGCTGTTTTCTCTGCCGGTTTTTCCGGCGGCGGAAGGAACTGCGCCTGTGCAGACTGTGCAGACCACGCCGGTGGTTTCAACTGCGTCGACAATTCCAGCGCCGTCGACGACCACTGTACAGCCCGCGGCTCCGGTTCAAACAACGACGCAGCCGGAACAGACGGTGACGCAGCCGGAAACGAAGCCAGAGACACAGCCTATGACGCCTGCCGTACAGGAGACGGCAAAACCGGCGGCAAAGCCTTTGACCACGGCGCGGATTTTGCAAATCGTCTGGTTCAGCGGCAGCGCACTGCTCGGGCTCTGGCTGTTTGGTACATGGCTGACGTTTACGATTCGGCTCCACAAAGATAAGAAATTCCTCGGAAAACGGGGAAGGACGAACATTTACGTCTCAAAACGCATCAAATCGCCGTGTTTAGCCGGACTGATTCCGGCAGTCTACCTGACGGAAGACGTACTGCGAAACGACACGACCGAGCTGATCGTGCGCCACGAACTGACGCACCTGCGCCATCTGGACTTTCTGTGGTCATTCTGCCGGACGCTGGCTGTGATCGTCTACTGGTGGAATCCGCTCGTCTGGCTGGCGGCGATTATCTCGAAGCGCGACGCAGAGCTTGCGTGCGACGAAGCCGTTGCGGCGGGGTTGCAGCCCGAGCAGCGCATCGCCTACGCACGGGCGATACTTGCGCAGGCGCCGCGCAAAAAAGCCGCTTTGAGTCTGGCAGGTCCTCCGGTCAAGGAGCGGATTTTGTTCCTGACGCAAAGGCAGCGCACAAGCGCAATCTGCATCGTTCTGGCGCTGGCGCTGACCGTAACGGCAACCGGCTGACATTGGAAACCGAGTGCCTGCGTTCCTGCACACTTCCCTCCATCGCCTACGGATTGAAGCGGTGTTCGCAAAAGCACAAAATTGGGCCGCAGGAGAAATTCTGCAACCATCACCCGCAATGCCGCGCCGTGTGGCAGGCAGGTGGACGGGTCACACGGTTTATTGGCTACGATGCCGGGGAGCGGAAACGGTATGAGCATTCCAAACAGTACAACGCGGCGGACAAAAAATATGAAAACCGCTACCCGCTGATCGAGGACTGGCACTGGACGCGGGACGATTGCATCCGGGCAATCCAGGAGGCGGGGCTGCCTCTGCCCGGCAAATCGTCCTGCTTTTTCTGCCCCAGTATGAAGCGCAAGGAAATCGAAACCCTGAAACGGCAGTACCCCGACCTGTACCGGCGGGCGCTTGCCATTGAAGAAAATGCAATGCCCCATCTCAAGACCGTCAAAGGTTTGGGGCGAAACTACGCTTGGAAAGAGCGATATGGAATGGAGTGATTGACTATGGCTAAGAACAAAATCGAGCGCATTGACCAGGAGATTGCCAAGGTCCGCGAGAAGATTGCGG
>OLNN01002861.1_pt1 | contig 11610 bp, 11 predicted proteins | sample 1672141 | NCBI WGS metagenome assembly OLNN01 (sample SAMEA3136652, study PRJEB25190) | human gut metagenome | biome: human gut; feature: human-associated habitat; material: faeces | place: Austria | collected 2013 | reverse complement strand
CATATCTTGGCCTCAAACTGGATGAAGAAGCCAACGAGGAAGGCAGAGAAATCATTTCAACCTCCGAGAGTCGTGTGAAGGTTGTTGTTCTGGAAACGGACGAAGAGATTATGATTGCACGTCAGGTGGCCCAATGTCTGTCTTAAAGGCCCATTTGCGAAAACCATCTCTCTGGAACAGAACGATTGTTGGACATGTGCACTCAGTGTTTACACATGTGGTCAATCTTCTGATGAATACACCAGAAGGAGATATACTGCTTACAGTGGTGCCGGAAGGCGAATTGTTGCCGGACAGCTTGGAAGCTACAAGCTATGTGCTTTGTGCACTTCGTTCCTGTCAACTTGGAACGCCTGTGTGCTGGATGCCGGGAAGCCTTTGTTGGTCGGGCCATTTTGCCTCGGTTATGCTGGATGTATGGACAGGAAGAATGCCACGCACACGTTTCCGGTGGTATGGTAAAGATATCTATACGCTCAACGTTTCGGCCGAAAAGGAACAGATGGTAGGAGAAAGTCTTCGTGCAATACTACGCGCGCTTGAAGAAAAAAGACAAGATCAAGCTGTGGAAGCTGCCCATTCCATCATCGGTCTGGGCGGAGGATTAACTCCAGCTGCAGATGATGCATTGACAGGCGCGCTTGCAGTGTTTTGTACGTTTAATGAATGCTTTCCATTTCTGACAGAAGAGTTGCTTGCACGAACAACGATTGTGAGTACCAGATATCTGCAATGTGCTCAACATGGTTTTTTCTCACAACGGGTGATTTCGCTGATGACTGCAGAGCAGGTAGAGCAAAGCACAGCGGCGATCTCTCTTTGTGAATGGGGAGGAACCAGCGGACAGGACACGCTGTATGGCATTGTTTTGGCACAACGTTATTTTTCATCACACAAGGAGTGATTGGACATGGAAGATATCAAATCTAAGGTTCAGACGGCAAATGCATTCGTGATCGACCGTATGCAGGAAAGTGATCCATACTGGGTAGGCATGCAGCCTGCCATCGAATGCGTTCCTGATATGAAGGAGGGTATTATTCTCCATTCCGGTCCGAACATTGCATGGGAGGATATGTGTGAAACCCAGCGTCAGGGCGGCATCAACGGCGTCCTTTACGAAGGATACGCCAAAACCGAGGACGAAGCCCGAAAGTTGCTTGAAAACGGTGAAATCGCCTTTGCCGCCGGCAACGACTATCACATTGTCATTCCCGGCACCGGCATCGCCACGCCTTCCATGGTGCTTAACATCGTCGAGGATCGCAACACTGGTGTGCGTGGTTTCTGCGCTCCCTTTGAAGGCCCCAACCGCGGCGGTCTGGCCGGATGGGGCGTGTACAACGAAGCCATTCACAAGCATCTCGATCACATGCATGACTGTCTTGGCCCCGCTTTTGACAAGGTGCTCAAGGACTGCGGCGGCATCGGCCTCAAGCGTATGATCACCCGCGGCGTGGAGATGGGGGATGAACTGCATTCCCGTCAGGATGCCTGTGGGCTGATGCTCACCAACGAGCTGGCCAAGCTGCTCTTTGATTCTGATCTGGAAGCTGGTGTGAAAAAGGAGTGCATGGATCTGATCTATGGCACAGTGCGCTTCTTTCATCCTCTGGGCATGGCGGCAGGCATGAGCCTGCTGGAAGGCATTCGGGATGTGCCTTATTCTACGGTGGTCACTGCCATGATGGGCAACGGCGTGGAATACGGCATCAAGATTGCGGGCCTCGGTAACCAGTGGTTTACCGCTCCAGCGCCTATGCTGGAGGGTAGCTATGTGAGTGCGGATATCGACCTGAATGATGTGCTGCCTTGGATTGGCGACAGTTGCATGTTGGAGGCCTGCGGCCTGGGCGGTAGTGCAGCCGCCGCTGCCCCTGCTGTGATGCGCGCCCAAAATCTGACGATGCAGGACGGCGTGGAGCGCACCCTCGAGGTGGGTGAAATCACGCTGGCAAGCCATAAGTATTATCTGGTGCCTGCGCTGGATTATCAGGGAACGCCGCTTGGCATTGACATGTGCAAGGTACTCAAGACTGGCATCCAGCCCGTGGTTCATGGCGGCATGATGTCCAAGAGCGGCAAGCGCCTTGGCGCGGGCGTGGCTCATGTACCCATGCTTTGTTTTGAAAAGGCCATCGAGGCATTTGGCGATAAGTATGGCCTGTGAGGAGGGATAGCAGTATGGAACCTGTGAAGGGGATTCTCTGTGCGACGGTCACTCCGCTCCGGGCAGATGAAACAGTCGATACAGAAGCGGTTGGCCGGATTTGTCACCACGTTGTAGACGGAGGCGTAGATGGCTTTCTGGTATTGGGTTCCACGGGCGAAGGGCTAGCTCTCGACCGTGAGGCGAAAAAAGCCATCATTCGCACAACGCGCGAAAGCATTCCTTCCAATATGCCGCTTATTGCGGGCTGCGGAGCGACCTCCACCAAAATGGCGATTGACAACATACACGACGCGGAGGAATGCGGCGCGGATGCGGTGATTCTCACGCCTCCGTGCTTCTATCCCTTTGGGGATGATGCATTGGTAACCTACTTTACCGAATGCGCAAAAGCCAGCCATGTGCCTGTCTATTTGTACAACATCTCCCGTTTTGTGGGAGTGCGTATCAGCCCGGAGGTGGTTCGTCGATTGCTCGACAATCCGAAAATTCAGGGCATCAAGGAAAGTGACCGCGATGAAGCCTATCTGCAGGAGTTACTTAAAGTGTCGGCGGATCGCAAGGACTTTGCGGTGATTCAGGGCAGCGAGCGCATTTTTCTCAAATCCTTTGACTGGGGTTGTCCTGCAGGCGTGACCGTTGTTGGCAACCTTGCGCCGGATATCACCCCGAAGCTTTACAAGGCGTGGAAGGAAGGCGATCGAGCAACTGCGGAAAAGATGCAGGCAAAATCGCTGGACTATGTGAAGGTGATCACTATGCTCGGCATGTTCCCGCAGGAACTAAAGGCCTGCATGGCCTACAGGAGTCTGTGCGAAAGCCATATGACCTCGCCCTTCCCCAAAATGCCTGATGACAAAAAGGAAGAACTTATTCAGGCACTCATCGAACTGGAAAAACAGTACGCATAAACACAAGAGGAGGAAACAATCATGAATCAGCGGAGCAAATGGGATTTCGGCGTAGCCAGCGTCAAGCGCGATGGCATTCTCTACGGTCTGGGCTATACGCAGGAAGAAGTGGAAAAGCGCCCCTACATCGCCGTGGTGAATTCTTGGAATGAATACAATCCCGGCCATGTGCATCTCCGTGAGGTGGCTGAACGTGTGAAGCAGGGTATCCGCGATGCGGGCGGCCTGCCCTTTGAAGTGGTTACCACCGGCCTTTGCGACGGAATGGTGCTCAAGGATCCCCGTTACATCGAACTTCCCAGCCGCAACCTCATCTGTGATGAGGTGGAGTTGAATGTGGAAGCCAATATGTTTGATGGTATGGTGCTGCTTTCTACCTGTGACTCCATTGTCCCTGGCCATCTGATGGCTTGCGCCCGTCTGGATATTCCGGCAGTCGTTGTCACGGGAGGCTATATGCCCCACTGCTTCTGGAAGGGCGAGGAAATTGGTCTGGTGAAGGTTTCCTCTTCCGTGGGCAAGGTGATGGAAGGACGCATGGACAAGGATGAATTCAAGGACATGATGCAGACCGCCCATATGGGCTGCGGCGCGTGCGGCTCCATGACGACCGCTTCCTCCATGTGCTTTATTGCCGAGGCGTTGGGCATGACCATTCCCGGCAACGCCTCCATCAATGCAGCCGACAAACGCCTTGGCACCATGGGCTACGAAGCTGGCGTGCAGGTCATGCGTATGCTGCGCGAAGGCATTACTGCGCGCGACATCATTACCAAGGAAGCCATTGAAAACGCTATTATTGTGGATACTGCCGTAGCCGGTTCTACCAACCTGCTTCTGCACATCCCGGCCATTGCGCATGAAGCTGGTCTTGACGAAGATACCAACTGGTGGGACTTCTTTGACGAGTGCTCCCACAAGATTCCGCTCATCACACATTTGCAGCCTTCCGGCCCTTACTATCTGAAGGATTACGATCAGGCTGGCGGCATGAAGGGCCTTATGGGCCGTCTGTTGCCCCTGCTGCATGAGAATTGCATGACTATTAACGGCAAGACCCTCAAGGAAAACTACGAAGGTGCGCCAGTGTACAATGATGACTGTATCCGCACTCTGGACAATCCCGTCTCTGCCGACGGCGGTATCGCGGTGCTTCATGGCAATATTGCTCCTGATGGTGCGATTCTCAAGACTGCTGCCGTGCCTGAGAATCTGATGGAGTTCACCGGCAAGGCCAAGATCTTCCATGAGGTGGATGACGCCATTGCAGCTCTTCGTGCCGGCAAGATCGTTCCCGGCGATGCCGTGGTGATTCGCTATCTCGGGCCCAAGGGCCGCTTCGGTACTACCGCCTTTACCTTCCAGAAGGAAGTAGCAGGCATGACACTGGCGGATAAGGTGGCCATCATTGCGCTGATTACGGACGGTCGTTTCTCCGGCGGAACCACGGGTCTCTCCATTGGCTATGTCGCACCGGAAGCGGCCATCCGTGGCCCTCTGGCTGCTCTCAAGGATGGCGACGAAATTGTCATCAGTGTCAAAGACCGTTCCATCAATGTCAAGCTGACTGATGAAGAGATTGAGGAACGTATGAATCAGGTGGATTGGAAGCTGGAGGAGTCCAAGTTCAAGCCCTTCCTGCGCCTGTTCGCGCGCAACGTTACATCTACCGCCAAGGGCGCTACCTGGTATTGATGAAGATCGTTCTCGAATTCAACAGGTCCAAGGCAGTAATCAGTTCGCTGGGAGCAGAAATAAAGGAACTGTGTCTTTGTGGCTGCCCGAATATCATCTGGTCGGGCAGCCCTCAAACATGGTCAAGAAGCGCTCCTACCGTTTTCCCGGTGCTTGGTGGTTGGTCGGAAGATCTCTATACTGTGGATGAAAGAATATTTCGAATGCAGAAAAACGGCTTTGCCCGTACCGCTGAGTTCTTTGCGGATCAGCACTCCCCGAATACTGTGCAGCTGATGCTGAAAAGTACTCCAGAAACGCTGAAAGTCTATCCATTTCACTTTTGTTTCGAAGTATGGTACACTTTGACTAATGAATTGGAAATTCGCTATCGCATCCTGAATACTGGCAGCGAACCAATGCCTTTCGTAGTAGGAGGGCATCCCGGATTTCGCTGGAATAGACGTGAAGGTTGGAAACTGCGATTTCTTCATTCAAAACACTTGACAATGTATCGGCCTGATGGACAGGAAGCGTTTTGTCTGCATAATGCAAGCGAGTTGGAACTGTTCGAATCTTTGTTCAGTGAGGGGGCTCTGTGCTGCCGCAACTTCGAATCTCCTTGGGTGGCAATTGTGCCGCCAGAAGGGAAAAGATGCATTCAAATGACGCTTCATCAAATGAATGCTATAACGCTTTGGACGATGACAGATGATAAAGCGCGTTTCCTGTGTGTCGAACCATCTACTGGTGTTGGTGCGTATGGAGGAGACTTGAGGCAACGCTATGGTATACATGAATTGATGCCTGGTGAAACAATGAGCGCAGGTTTTGACATTAGAATGATTTCGGTTGATGATTTGCCGAAGATAACAGAAACGAGGTAAAAATGATGAGCCGATCTGAAAAACCCGTGGTTCTGGTAACAGGAGCCACCCAGTATACCGGCCTCACCGTAGCCAAACTGTTTGCAAAGCGCGGCTACAACGTGGTGGTTACATCGCGCAGCGTAGAAAAAGCTGAAGGTGCTGCTGAACAGGTTCGTGCGCAAACGCCGGATGCAGAAGTGCTCGCTGTTGGGATGACGCCTGCAAGCGTTCAGGAGACTCAGGAAGCATTCCAGAAGGTGAAGGATCATTTTGGCAGATTGGATTGCTTCGTAGCCAATGCAACTGCTATCTGCCGCTTCAAAAGTATTCTGAGCACCACCGAAGAGGACTATGATTTTGTCATGGACAGCAATACAAAAGGATACTTTTTCGGAACACAGTGTGCAGCCAAATTGATGATCGAATGCGGCATCCATGGAAGTATCATACTGATCGGTTCGGTTCATAGCAAAGGTGCGCTGCCCAACCGTATTCCCTATGCTATTTCGAAAGGCGGCATTGAGGTGCTGGCGCGCAATGCAGCATATGAACTCGGAAAATACGGCATCCGTGTCAATTGTCTTGTGGCTGGAGCGATTGTGAACGATGGCTTCCTGAAACAGACGGAGGAAGAAAAAGAAGCACGCCGCGCCAATTGGCCTATCGGTAGAGAATCTTATCCTGAAGATATTGCCAAATCGGTTTATTTCCTAGCAAGCGATGACAGCCGTACCATTACCGGAACCAATCTGGTTGTGGACAGCGGTGTAACGGCATGCCTGCTGAAATATGAAAAGAACTGGGAATCCATTGGATGAATAACGAACTGCTTCGGAAAGGAGTTTCCATATGCTCACAGTAGCCATCATTGACGATAACAAACCTTTGGCAGACCGCATTGCCAATACTATTCCTTGGCATGAAATGGGGTGTACAGTGGTTCTGTTAGCCTATGATGGTCTGGTGGGCAAGAAGGGAATTGCGCAGCATCTGCCGGACTTGATCATTATCGATGTTCGGATGCCCAACATGAACGGGTTGGAAACGATTGAACTTACTCGCAGCCTGGTTCCTCATAGCAAAGTGATTTTTATTTCTGCCTATGACGAGTTTGAGTATGCCCATAAGGCAATCAAGCTAAAGGCTTTTGACTACCTCATCAAGCCGTTTTCACAGACGGAATTGCTTGGTGTTGTAGAAAAAGCTGTCAAGGAGTTGAAGGCTTCACAGAAGCAGCCTGCGAAAGAAACTGAAGAAGATGACGGCCCCGAACACAGCGGGGTGGTCAGCCGCGTCCTTTCCTATCTGGACAGGCATATCAGTGAAAAGCTTACGCTGGATGATCTGGCCGGACTGTTCGGTCTGAGCCCAAATCATCTGGGAAGGCTTATCAGGCAGGAAACCGGGAAGCGGTTCATTGAGCTGGTGGCAGAGCTCCGCATTGAAAAAGCCAAGGTGCTTTTGACCGGCAGCGAGTTCAAGGTGGGGGAGATCGGCGAGATGGTGGGCTATAAGAACTATTTAACCTTTTACAAAGTTTTCTGTAGAATGGAAGGTGTTCCGCCAACAGAATACGCACGTCAGTCTGCGCGCCGGGAATAGTATGCGCACGGATTGACCCAACAGCACGGTCCATTCGCCAAAGCGGCAGCCGTGCTGTTTTTTCAGTGCAAAGGCGAAAGGAGCAGGCCTATGAAGATCAAATACAAACTGATGCTGGCAATGCTGGGCATGATGCTCATTCTGTTTGTGTTCAACGGCTATTCCATGCTGAATACCACCTATTCTGAAATGCTTCAGGAAAAGACGGTTGTTTTTGCAGAGCTTGTCAGCCAGACGCTGCGATCATTTGAAACAGTATCGGATAATATCGAGTACGGTTTTTTTGATTTCTTCCGTACGGAAGGCGTGGGCAATATACTATGGCAGGTGAAAACACCAGGTCAGAAGGATGCGCAGCTGCGAATGAAGCTGACCACGCTGAAAACCACGCAGGGAACTTACGTGGAGGAAGCCTGTATTGTAGATCTTGAAGGCGAATTCTGCTTTCCTCTGCGCTGGCCTGAAAACGAAAAAGAAGCGTTTCGCAATGCTTTTGCGGCGCTTCCTCTGGACAACGATGTACAGTGGTATGCTGATGAACAGGGGAATCTCTTCCTGTGGACATGGGGCCTGGGGACGCTGTCTCCAGCGGCACGGTAAACCAGTTCGGCGCCTTTGACATGGAGGCCACAAAGGTGGGAGAGGACAGCTCTATCCAGCGTATGATTCGGCTGGTTCAGTCTGCGGATGCAGGGAAGGCCAAAATTGTGGGGATCGCGGACCGGTGGGCCACTTGGATTGTGGTGATTGCCCTGGCTGCGGCGGCGCTCACCTGGCTTGTGACGGGAGAGCTCATCCGCTCCGTGACCATCCTGGTGGTATTCTGTCCCTGTGCCCTGGTGTTGGCGACTCCTACGGCCATCATGGCGGCCATCGGCAATGGAACCAGACATGGTTTCCTGGTGCGGGAAGGCGATGCTCTGGAACGGCTGGCCGCTGTCTCACGCTGCACCTTTGACAAGACGGGGACACTGACCTACGGGACGCCGCGGGTTGTGGCGATGAAAAGCGTTTTGCCTGGCATTTCTGACGAAGAACTCTATTTTTACGCGGCCAGCGCGGAACTGCGTTCGGAACATCCCCTTGGGAAGGCCGTCGTGACCTGCTATCGTGAACAAATGGGCGCAGACTTGGCGGATGCCGCAGCATTTCAGATGCTGCCGGGACGCGGCGTCAAAGCGCTGGTAGATGGGAAAGAGATTGTCGCCGGAAATGCGGAGCTGATGCGGGAAGAAGGCATAATTCTTCTGCCGGAGATCAGCGCCGGCGCAGAACCACATTTAAATACTGGCTGTACGGTGATTTATCTGGCGATCGACAGACAGGCGGCTGGATTTCTGGCCCTGTCCGACACCCTGCGCCAGGAAGCGCCGGAGATGATAGGCCGGATTAAACAGGCCGGTGTGGTTCCGGTGCTGCTGACCGGCGACCACAGTGATGCCGCGCGTCACATTGCGGGCCAGCTCTCCATTGAGGAAGTCCACGCGAATTGCCGGCCGGAGGATAAACTGAACTATATTGACGCGGAGCAGCAAGCCGGAGAACTGGTCTGTATGATTGGCGACGGGATTAACGATGCCCCGGCGCTGAAAAAGGCCTATGTAGGCATTGCCATGGGCGGCATCGGAAGCGATATTGCGGTGGATGCCGCGGATATTGCGCTGGTAAACGACGACATTCAGGAACTCCCACACCTGTTCCGCCTTGCCAAACGGATGATGCGGACCATCAAAGGCAACCTGACCTTTTCCATGGCTCTGAATTTTGTGGCAATCGTGCTGGCCATGACTGGCATCCTGAATCCCGTTGTGGGGGCATTGGTCCACAATACTGGTTCCGTCTTTGTAATTATCAACTCTGCATTGCTGCTGAAGTGGCGGCAGAGACAGTAGATCATTCACCAGTGGGCCAGTCGCCGGCCATCCCGATCCCGAAAGCTGCCGAACAGGATCACAAGGAGATCGATAAACGTACCGATGCCGAACCAACCGAAGGTCAGCAGCCAGAGAAGGCCGGTTCCGATCTTACCGACATAAAACCGGTGGATGCCAAAACCGCCCAGAAGGAGACAGAGCAGCGCTGCGATGCCCCGTTTTTTCGGGGAGTGGAAGGGATTGAACCCGGAACAGTTCTGGCAACTGGCCGGCGGGGATTGCCGGTCATAGGAGGTACGTTGTTGCCGGTTTTGTTGGACGTTTGGAGGGCGATAGGGCTGAGGGCCTTTTGGGGGAACGGGTTTTCGCTTCTCCGGCTCCGACTCCGCGGGATTCTGCTGACTTTTTGGGAAATAGGTTTGACAGCCGCAATGGGGACAGCAGACGGTGTCGCTGGAGATCTCTTCCCCGCAATTAAAACATAACATGTGCTCCCCGCCTTTCTTTCACAGTTTGCTCTATTGTAACATAAAAAGGCCAGGCAGACAAAATTCTGTGGCAGGGCAGCGGAAAAGCGCGGTAAAGGAGGCGCTGTAATTTACTTACATCTTACGTAGATTTGAAGTAAATTTTACGCTTTTTCTGCTATACTGAGCTTGTCGGCGGGCAAAACTGACCGAAATAATCGGTTGCCGGTTCGAAAAACGCGGATTCACAGGCGCGTGAAACGAAACACTTACCTTGATTTTGTAAGAAAGGTACAGGAGCGATGAAGTCAGATATCTATTACAGAATCCGTAAGAAATATATGCAGCTGCGCCCATCGGAGCGCAGAGTAGCGGATGTTCTGCTGAATCAGCCACACACGCCCCAGGATACGGCGGCTATGACGATCGAGTGGCTGGCCCAGGCTGCCGGGGTCAGTCAGCCCACGGTGATCCGTTTCGCGAAAGCCCTGGGCTTGGACGGATTTCGGGAGCTGAAGACCGCACTTCTTTTGGAGAACACCGCAAGTGGCGGGAGCGTAGGTGCCGGAGAGGCGCTCTCCTTTCATGTTTCCCCAGACGATAAGATGGTGGATGTGCCCGCGAAAGTGATCTTGACCAACATCCGGCAGCTGGAGGACACGCTGAAAAACATATCCACCTACGAGCTGATTCGGGCGGTAAACGCCATTGCCCAGGCCCGGCGTGTATTCCTGATCGCCGCGGAGAACTCCTGTGCGGTGGCGGAGGATCTGACCACAAAGCTGGTTTATCTGGGCATCCCGGCCGTGTTTTACACCGATCCCTTTCGTCAGAACGTCGGCGCCCGGACCCTGGGAGAACCGGATGTGGCGGTTGCCATCTCCTACACCGGCGTGTCCAAAAGTTCCATGGATGCGCTGGAAATTGCGAAAACGGCCGGCGCCCAGACGATTGCGGTGACCAATTTTGAACAGGCGCCGCTCAATCGCTACGCTGACATCATCCTCTGCGCGGGAAATCAGCAGTATCTCTATGGCGGCGCGGTGTTTTCCCGTACAGTGCCCTCCCCCGCGCGGGCCGGAGCGACGCGCCGCATACGCGTCAGCCCTGCGCCTGCTTCCAGCGCTTGAGCGTGGGGTACCACGCGCGCATGGCGCGGCGGGCGTCCTCCTTCATGGCATGCTCCTTAGCGAGGTTCCTGACAATGCAAAACGGGCATTCGCGGGTCGGATCCGCGTGCCGACAGTCTATCATCGAGACGGGTCGCCGGCGGCGAGCCAGTCATCAAAAACTCTCATTATTCGTCCCTTGGACGCGAGGACTGCGCTACCTTGTTGCCCCATGCTCTCTTTTCGGAAGGACGGTGACCCGATGGGCTGGATAGAGGGCCTCAACGACGCGATGGACTACATAGAGGCGAACCTCGAGGGTGATCTCGACCTCGCCCACGCGGCGCGGCTCGCCGCCTGCACCGAGGGGCAGTTCCGGAGGATGTTCTCCTATATCGCCGGCATCGGCCTCACGGAGTACGTGCGCCGGCGCCGCATCTCCCGCGCCGCGCTCGACCTGTCCCGCGGCGAGCGGGTCGTCGATGTCGCGGTCAGGTACGGCTATGGCTCCCCGACCGCGTTTAACCGAGCGTTCAGGGACGCTCTCGGGATCTCGCCCAGCGAGGCGAAGCGCCCGGGCGCCCCGCTCTCGGTCTTCCCAAGGCTCTTGTTCTCCCTCACCGTCACGGGCGCCGAGCCCCTACCGTGGAGGATCGTCCCATGGGGCGGCATGCGCCTCGTCGGGGTGTCGCTTCCATGTGGGCCGTCCGAGACGGGCCTCCTCGCCCCGATGGGGGGGGGGGGGGGGGGGGGGCTCGGGGGGGTCTGGGGAGGCGCCTCGCGCTCCGGGAGCATCGAGGCCCTGCTCGCCCTCGCCGACGGCTCGGGACCCGAGGGGGTCCTCGGGGTCAACGTGTCCGAGGGCGGGGAGTCGAGCTACCGGATAGCGGTGGCGTCCTCGGGGGAGGCTCCCGGCTGGGCGGATGAGATCCAC
>OLNN01002856.1_pt1 | contig 11638 bp, 10 predicted proteins | sample 1672141 | NCBI WGS metagenome assembly OLNN01 (sample SAMEA3136652, study PRJEB25190) | human gut metagenome | biome: human gut; feature: human-associated habitat; material: faeces | place: Austria | collected 2013 | reverse complement strand
GGCGTCCAGATTGACCTTGTCCCGGTACACCACCAGAAGGATGGCGCCAATCACCAACGCAATTGTGACAAGAAGAGCCCCAATTCGCATGGCAGGCTGTTTCCAATTCAGCCGCTTTCTCTTGGCTTTCGCCTTTTTCTTCTGTGCCATATCCTTCATTCCTCCGGATCCGTATCCAATCCCACCGGCTCCTTGTACCACAGTTTGGTCATATACAATCCGTCCGGCGGTACAGTCGGTCCCGCCTCCGTCCGGTTGCCCCGCAGGAGAATCTCGCTGATCCCATCCGGCGTCAGCTTTCCCTCCGCGGCATACAGAATGGTTCCCACCATGGCACGAACCATATTATACAGAAAACCGTTGGCGCAGACCTTCATCTCAATCATCTCGCCCTTACGGGCCACATCAAAATAGTGGACCGTCCGCACGGTTGTCTTGGTCGGCGTCCCCACATCCCGCACCGCTTTAAAGTCGTGGGTGCCCACAAAACGCTGGGCCGCCTCCGCCATCACCTGCTCGTCCAACACCTTGGGATAAAAGTAGGCCCGATTCACATAGAAGGCGTTCCTGATCCGGGAATTGTATACGCGATAGGTGTACTCCTTTTTCAGACAGGAGCTGATGGCGTTGAACTGCTCCGAAACCTCCCGTGCGGACACCACTACAATATCATCGGGCAACCGCGCATTGAATGCCAGCGGAATCCGGTCACAGGGTATGGTACAGTCCGTGCGGAAATTCGCAATATAGGTCTCCGCGTGGACGCCGGCATCGGTACGTCCCGCACCCACACAGCGCACCGGATGCTTGACCACCTTGGCGATACCCTGCTCCAGGGCCTCCTGGACGGTAATCGCGTTTTTTTGAATCTGCCAGCCGTGATAGGCTGTGCCCACATACATCAATTTCAGCGCAATATTTCTCATATGACTCCTAAATCACAGTCCGAAGCCTCTCGCCGCCACAACTACACCGCTGAACAACACCACACAGCAGACCAGTGCAGCGATGTCCCGCCGGTGGTACTGTAACTGAACTAGCTTGGTTCGTCCCTCGCCGCCGTGATAGCAGCGGCACTCCATGGCGGTGGCCAGCTCATCCGCCCTGCGGAAGGAGGAGATAAACAGCGGCACCAGCAGCGGTACCATGGCCTTTGCCTTTTGCAGCAGGTTGCCGGTGTCAAAATCAGCGCCCCGCGCCTTCTGGGCCGACATAATCTTATCGGTCTCCTCAATCAGGGTGGGGATAAAGCGCAGCGCAATGCTCATCATCATCGCCAGCTCATGGACCGGCACACGGAACCGCTTCAAAGGTCCCAGCAAGCTCTCCAGCCCGTCGGTGAGGCGAATGGGCGAGGTGGTGTAGGTCAGCAAAAAGGTGCCGGAAATCAGCAGCATCACCCGCAAAATCATGAAAAAAGCGGACAAAACGCCTCCTGTGGTGATGTGGAGAAACTTCCACTCCCACAGCATAGTCCCTTTATCGGTGTAGAACAGGTTCAGGACACCCGTGACAATCAGGATCAAAACCAGTGGTTTCATGCCGCGGAAAACCGCTTTCATCCCCACTTTGGACACCGCAATGCACCAGAGCAGGAAGAGCACCAGAATACCGTAACTGACAAAGGACTTCGCCAGGAAGAGCACCACAATATATAACAGGACAATAATCAGCTTGCTGCGGGGATCCATCCGGTGAATCAGCGAGTCGCCGGGAAAATACTGGCCTAAGGTGATATCTTTCAACATGTCTCTTCACCCCTTCTTGCCAGGGCAAGCAGCGCCTGCTTTGCCTCTTCCAGCGTATAGACTCCCTCCTGAACGGGCAGGCCCAACTCTTTCAGACGCTGAAATACCTGGGTCACCTGGGGAATGCCCAGTCCCATATCAATCAGCTCCTGCCCGTGGGAAAAGACCTCATGGGGCGTACCATCCAGCGGAATCACGCCGTCATTGATGACGACCACCCGCTCCACCGTCTGCGCCATCTCCTCCATGGAGTGGGAGACAATGATAATCGTCGCGTTCTTCGCCTGATGGTAGGCGTTGATGTTCATCAAAATATCCTCGCGCCCTACTGGGTCCAGTCCGGCGGTGGGCTCGTCCAGGATGAGCACCTCCGGCTCCATGGCAATGACGCCGGCAATGGCCACCCGGCGCTTCTGTCCGCCGGAGAGCTCAAAGGGTGATTTCTCCAGCAATTCCTCGGGCAGCCCCACAAATGCGGCGGCTTCCCGGACCCGGCGATCTATCTCCTCCGGCTCCAGCTGCATGTTTTTGGGGCCAAAGGAGATATCCTTGTAAACCGTCTCCTCAAACAGCTGATATTCCGGGTACTGGAACACCAGTCCCACCTGGAATCGTGCCTGACGGGTCATTTTTTTATCCGACCAGATATCCTTGCCCTTTAACAATACCTGCCCTGAAGTCGGTTTCAGCAAACCGTTCAAATGCTGGATCAGCGTGGATTTGCCGGAGCCAGTGTGCCCGATAATGCCGATATATTCCCCCGGACAGGCCGAAAAGTTCACTTTGTCCAGGGCTTTATGCTCAAAAGGGGTACCAATGCTGTAAGTACAGCACAGGTCCCTCGTCTCAATAATGGGTTCCAATTTATTCCTCTCTATCTGCTCACACGCTCCGCTTTTCCACGGTTCAGGACCTGAAAGATAGCCTGCGCACACTCCTCCACGGACAGCGCATCTAACGGAACATCCCAGCCGCTCTGTTTCAGCTCATACAGCAGCCCCACGGTGTCCGGCACAGCCAGTCCCACCGAGCGCAGGTACTCCACCTGCTGAAACACCGCCTTGGGCGTGTCATCCGCAATGATCTTCCCGTCATTCATCACCACCAGTCGGTCCGCTTTGGCCGCCTCGTTCATGTGATGGGTGATCAGAACCACCGTCGTCCCGTAGGTTTGATTGAGCCGCAAAATGGTATGGATGACCTCTTCCCGGCCGATGGGGTCCAGCATGGCGGTGGGCTCGTCCAACACAATACAGCGTGGCTGCATGGCGATGACACCGGCGATGGCCACCCGCTGCTTCTGTCCGCCGGAGAGCAGATGGGGCGCGTGGGTGCGGTAATCACTCATCCCCACGACTTCCAGCGCGCGATCGACCCGCTCCCGAATTTCGGCAGGCGGAACGCCCAGATTTTCCGGCGCGAAGGCCACGTCCTCTTCCACGACGTTGGCGACGATCTGGTTGTCCGGGTTCTGAAATACCATTCCCACCGTGCGGCGCACGTCCAGCCACTGCTCATCGCTGCGGGTGTCGATGCCATCCACATAGACCGTGCCGCCGCTGGGAAGTAAAATCGCGTTCATGTGCTTTGCCAGGGTGGATTTTCCACAGCCATTGTGTCCCAGGATCGCCACAAAGCTGCCCGCTTCAATGGACAGCGTAACATCCTTCAGCACTTCAACCGGCGCTTCCTCTTCGCTGGCGTAGGAAAAGGTGATGTGCTCCATCTCGATGATATTCTTTTTTACACCGTTTGCTTCCATGCGTTTTTCCTCTTCCCGTCACGGCTCCGCTACCCAGCGCCCTGTGGCACCGCAGGGCAGCGCGAGACCGGAAGCCGTCACCGGCAATCCCAGCTCTTGGGAGTCCGTATGGCCTCCATACCGTCTGGTCACCAGCGTATCCAGCAAATAGGTCAGCACTCCTGGAGCCAGGCCGGTGGTGTAGGAGTTGACCAGAATAAACAGCGGCTGATCGGACAGCACCTGGACCACCAGCTCTAAAAACGGGTACAGATTCTCCTCCAGCTTCCAGATCTCGCCGGAAGGACCCCGGCCGTAGGAGGGCGGGTCCATAATCAGGGCATCGTAACGCCGGCCCCGTCGGATCTCACGCTCCACAAATTTGGCGCAGTCATCCACAATCCAGCGAATAGGCGCCTGCTCCAGGCCGGAACACTTGGCGTTTTCCCGGGCCCAGGCCACCATGCCCTTGGCCGCATCCACATGGCACACCTTCGCTCCCGCAGCGGCGCAGGCAATGGTGGCGCCGCCCGTGTAGGCGAACAGATTCAGGACATTGATCTCCCGCCCGGCGGAGCGAATGCGTTCCATGGCAAAGTCCCAGTTGGCCGCCTGTTCGGGAAACAGCCCCGTGTGCTTGAAGTTCATCGGACCCACCTGGAAGGTCAGATTCCGGTACCGGACGTGCCAGCGCTGAGGCAGCTTGTCCTTCTCCCAGTGGCCGCCGCCGGACCGGCTGCGCAGGTAGCGTCCATCCGGCTTTTTCCAGCCCGGCATCCGCCGCGGGGTATTCCAGATGGCCTGGGGATCCGGGCGCACCAGCAGCTTATTGCCCCAGCGCTCCAGTTTTTCTCCTCTGCCGCAGTCCAGCAGCTCATAGTCTTTCCAGCCATCTGCAATCCACATATACACTACCCCAGTTTCATGTTTTCATTAGCACTTTATTGTATCATCGTTGCCCTCTCCCGTCAACCTTAACCCATAAGCACAGACGGTTCTCCCGAAAAACCGGAAAAACCGCCTGCATACAGCCTTTTTCACTTGATTCAGCACGGATATCTCACCCACGCGTCCACCAGCGATGCGTCGTGGAAGAGCATAAAATCCGGCGGCATGATGGTAAAGGTCACCAGCAACCCTACCAGCAAAACTGTTCCTCCCAGTACCATGGGGATCCAGGACTCGGAGACCTCCCAAAAGGCTGGCAGGACACATCCCACCGCCATCAACAGCACATAAAACGCGATGTCCGCAAATCCCGCCGGATTTTTGAGGACGATATGGTACAGCCAGCCAAACACCAGCATTGCCCCACTGCACACCAGCAATACAGTCAGACTGCTGGCCAGCTTTTTGCCGCCATAGAGTACAATCAGCCCCACTAGCAGCGGCCAGAATACAATTTTGACATGCTCCCAAATGCTCTCATTGACTGGCGCCACAAACTCTGTCAAGATACTGGGCCACAGATCAAACAGGCCGTGGAGAATGGCTCCGGCGATGGTCACACATACGAAGATGCGCAGCTGATCCCATCTAAGGGTCCCTTTGCGTTTCATTTCCCGCTCTCCCCTTCCAAAACATGGTCACCTGCTAAAATGCTATGCCGGAACCTAAAAAATATGCGGGAAGGTCCTTCCCGCACACTTTTAGCCATTTCAGTTTACTTCATTTCAATCAGTTCATACTCCCGGGTGCCCAGGCCGATCTTTTCGCCGTGCTCCAGGCAGGCCCGCCACTCCGAATTGGGGTTCGCGTCCAGGAAGTGGTCGTGGTGATGCTCACAGTCGCACTTCAGGTTATCGCTGAGCTGGGAGTTGGGCAGCGGCTGCATTCTGAGACAGGCGTCGGCACAGGCCTGGTCGATGGCCACCGGGTCGAAGGAGGCAAACATGCCGATGTCCGGCAGCATAGGCGCATCGTTGAAACCGTAGCAGTCACAGACCGGGGACACATCCTGCACCAGGCTGATGTGGAAATGGGGCCGGCCATAGCAGACCGCCTGGGTGTACTCCGCCATCTTCTGATCCAGCAGGGTTACTGCGCTGTCCTCCACTGCGTAAATTGCGTCAAAGTTACAGGCACCGATGCACCGGCCGCAGCCCACACAGTGCTCCGTATCGATGTTGGCCTTGCCCTCGCTGTCATAGTAGATGCCGTTGTTGGCGCAGCTGCGCTGGCACTGCTGACAGCTCCGGCACCGTTTGTGGCTCACTCTGGGCTTGCCGCTGGAGTGCTGTTCCATCTTACCGGCCCGGCTGCCGCAGCCCATGCCCAGATTCTTCATGGCGCCGCCAAATCCAGTGGCCTCATGGCCCTTGAAGTGGCTGAGGCTGATGATAATGTCCGCATCCATAATCGCATGGCCGATCTTTGCGTTTTTCACCAGCTCACCGTTGTGGACCGGCACCTCCACGTCATCGGTTCCCTTCAGACCGTCTCCGATGATCACGGGACAGTCGCAGGTAATGTAATTGAAGCCGTTTTCCGCCGCAGCGTACAGATGCTCCAGGGCGTTCTTCCGGCGGCCGGGATACAGGGTGTTGCAGTCGGTCAGGAAGGGCTTTCCTCCCAGTTCCTTGACCACATCCACCACGGCTCTGGCGTAGTTGGGACGCAGAAAGGCCAGGTTACCCGGCTCGCCAAAGTGCATTTTAATGGCGACGAACTTGCCCTCAAAGTCGATGGAATCAATGCCCGCCTGACGGATCAGTTTCTTCAGCTTCTCTGCCAGGCTCTGGTTGTGAGCGGTCCTAAAGTCTGTAAAAAAAACCTTCGATGCCATAGAATCCCTCCATTTTTATCGTATGCCTTCCTCATCAATCCAGTATAACACACTTTTGGAATCGATGGTCCCCTTTAATTGAGGAAATCCTTCAGCTTTTTGGAACGGCTGGGATGACGCAGCTTGCGCAGCGCCTTTGCCTCAATCTGACGGATCCGCTCACGGGTGACGTGGAACTGTTTTCCCACTTCCTCCAACGTCCGGGTCCGGCCGTCCTCGATGCCAAAGCGCAGCTTCAGCACCTGCTCCTCCCGGGGCGTCAGGGTGGAGAGGACCTCGACCAGCTGCTCCTTCAGCAGGGTAAAGGACGCGGCCTCCGAGGGCTCAGAGGCGTCCTCATCAGGGATGAAGTCTCCCAGATGGGAATCTTCCTCCTCACCGATGGGCGTCTCCAGCGAGACCGGCTCCTGGGCGATTTTCAAAATCTCACGGACCTTTTCCACCGGCATGTTCATTTCCTCGGCGATTTCCTCCGGCGTCGGGTCGTGTCCCAGCTCCTGGAGCAGCTGTCGGGAAACCCGGATGACCTTGTTGATGGTCTCCACCATGTGAACCGGGGTACGGATGGTGCGGGCCTGGTCCGCGATGGCGCGGGTGATGGACTGGCGAATCCACCAGGTGGCGTAGGTGGAGAACTTATAGCCTTTGGTGTAGTCGAACTTCTCGACTGCCTTGATCAGACCCAGGTTGCCTTCCTGGATCAGGTCCAGGAACAGCATGCCGCGGCCTACATACCGCTTTGCGATGGATACCACCAGACGCAGGTTGGCCTCTGCCAGCCGCTGCTTGCAGTCCTGGCCGTAGCTCACCTGACGCTTGAGCGCCTTGATATCCTCGTCGGTCAGCGCCAGCGGCTCCCGCTCTTCCTCGTCTTCCTCCAGCTCTTCTTCAAAGTCCTCCGGATCCTCTCCGTTGGCAATCCGCTCTTCCCGCTCCAGCTGCTTCTGCCAGGCATCCAGCGTCGCCTGGGCATCGTTGCCGTCGGACATGCCCTTCGCCAGACGCAGTTCCTCCTCCGCCGTCAGAAGGGACACCTTGCCGATCTCCTTCAGGTACATCCGGACCGGGTCGTCAATGCCAAAGCTCTCCACCATGGCATTGGTATCCACAACCTCTTCCTCTTTCAGATCTGTGAGTTCCTCCACCGGAGCGTCATCGGTCTCCGGCAGCTCATACTCCGTCACCAGAGCAATGCCCAGGTTCTCCAGGATAGCATAAAACTTATCCAGCGTGCTGCTGTCCAGCTCCACGCCGTCCAGTTCCATCATCTCGTTGGTGGTCAGCTTACCATTCTTCTTGCCCCGCTCGATCAGCTCGTTGAGCTTTTCCGCGCCGGAGATACTGTCCGGAATCCGATTCTTTTGATTGTTTGCTTCTGCCGCCTTGGAAACTCCCACGACTTTTTTCTTTTCGCTCATTGAGGCTCCTCCAGTTTTTTTCTATTTCGCAGGGAGAGTATATCTCCATCTTCTGTAATTTCCCGCTTCATGCGCTGCCTGTGAATCAGATTGCTGTAATCCGCAATCGCCTGCTCTGCCGTTCCCAAAGCCTGCGGCTTTTGCAGGATGCCCGTCAGCCAGCTCATCTCCGCCGCCGTCAGGGTCTGCGCCAAAACGGTCATGTGTACGGCTCCGGTCTCCCGCCACTGTCTGCGGGCCTCCTGATAGACCCGGCCCAACAGCGGTACGGAAAAATCCTCCGGTTCCAGCCCGTGAATTTGCTCAAACAGCGTCGGGTCCATCAGCACCAGCTGGACAATGCCCTCCTCCGCCTTAGCGGAGCGGACATCCTCATAGCGCAGCTCCCGCTCTCTGGGCTGGGACTCCAGCGCCGGCGTCAGCGCCTTTCGCTCCAGCTGTTTTTTCTGTTTCCAGCTCTGTTTGCCGCGCTGGCGCCTGATCTCCTCCAGCATGGTATCCCGCTCCACGCCGGCGATCTCCGCCGCACGTCCGCCGTAAACCTCCCGTTCCACCGGGCTGGACAGACGCGCGATCATCTCAGCGGCCTTTTGCAGGTAGAGTACCCGCTGGCCGGGATCCTCCAGGTTGAACTGATTTCGCAGCTGCATGAGCCGGTACTCCATCTGGTTCTCCGAACCGTCCAGCAGCTTTCGGAACGCATCCGCGCCGTATTTCCGGATAAACTCGTCCGGGTCCTTTGCCCCGGTCATCTGCAACACCCGGACCTGAATGCCGGTCCGATTCAAAATGGTAATGGCCCGCTGGGCCGCCTTGACACCGGCCTGATCCCCGTCATAGGCGATGATGACTTCCTGCACATAGCGGGCGATCAGCCTGGCGTGGTCCTCGGTCAGCGCCGTGCCCAGTGAGGCCACCGCGCAGTCAAATCCCGCCTGGTGCAGGGCGATGGTGTCCATATATCCTTCGGTCAAAATCAACCTGCCCGCTTTGGATCTCTTGGCCAGATTCAGCGCAAACAGGTTCTTACTTTTATTGTAGATCAGTGTATCGGGAGAGTTTAAATACTTCGGTGTGCTGTCATCCAATACCCGTCCGCCGAAGCCGATCACATTGCCCCGCACATCGATAATCGGGAACATGACCCGGCCCCGGAACCGGTCATAGATACCGCCCTTCCGGCTCTCCACCGCAAGTCCCGCCTCCAACAGCTCGCCTTTGCTGTAGCTCTTTTCCTGCATGGCCCGGATCAGACCGTCCCAGCTGTCAAAGGCGTAGCCCATGCCGAAATTGGTCACCGTTCTCCGGGACAGTCCCCGGCGCTTCAAATAGGCCACTGCGTTCCCGGCCTGAGGCGTCGTCAAATTGCCGTGGAAGTACCGGGCAGCCTCTTTATTCAACGTCAGTAATCGCTCCCGCTTCTTTCGGGTGTCCTGACCTTCACCGGCATTGGGCACCTCCATCCCCGCCCGCTGGGCGAGAATGGCCACCGCGTCCACAAAGCCAACGCTCTCCATCTCCATGATGAAGTTCACTGCTCCACCGCCCTTGTGGCAGCCGAAACAATAGCACATCTGCTTGTCCGGCACGACGGAAAAGGACGGGGTCTTTTCGCTGTGGAAGGGACAGAGCCCCCAATAGCGATTTCCCTTCTTCGTCAATGTCACATAGCTGGACACCAGGTCCACAATATCCGTCCTGGCCTGGAGTTCCTCTAAAAACGATTGCGGAATTGCCACGCTATTCCCCTTTCTCACATCGTTTTTGCTCTGTTTTCTGTTATGTACTTACTTTACCGTCCACGCCCGGGGAATAAACAGCTCTTCGAACTTTTCCACCGCATAGGAATCGGTCATGCCCGCGATATAGTCGCAGGCGGCGCGCTCCACACCGTCCCGGGCACGTATATCCTGAAAGTCCGGCGGCAGGTCGTCCGGATGCTCCACATAATAGCAGAACAGATTGCGGATCATGTCCTGGGCCTTTCCCTCCTCCCCTTTGGCCATGGGATTGTGGTAGACCGCCTGGAAGAGGAAGTTCCGCAACTCATCCATATAGCCACCGATTTCCTCGCTCTGACCAATCTTCGGCTGGTCAATGCTGGCCGTGATGACATCGTTCACCAGCGTGTTAATCCGCTGGGATTTGGTATAGCCCAGGGCCTGCTGGAGATGAATGGGGATATCCATGGGATAGATGATGCCGCCGCGCATGGCGTCCTCGATGTCATGGTTGATGTAGGCGATACGATCCGCGAACCAGAGAATCTGTCCCTCCAGGGTCTCCGCCTTCTCGCTGCCGGTGTGGCACAGGATGCCCCGCCGCACTTCGTAGGTCAGATTGAGCCCGTCGCCCTCCTTCTCCAGGACCTCCACCACCCGCAGAGACTGGACGTTGTGGGCAAATCCGTTGGGCATGATCTCGTTGAGGACGCGCTCACCGGCGTGCCCAAAGGGAGTGTGTCCCAGGTCGTGCCCCAGGCCAATGGCCTCGGTCAGGTCCTCATTTAACCCCAGCGCCCGGGCAATGGTCCGCGCGATCCGAGTGACCTCCAGCGTATGGGTCATCCGGGTGCGGTAGTGATCCCCTTCCGGCTCCAGAAACACCTGGGTCTTGTGCTTCAGCCGTCGGAAGGCTTTGGAGTGGACAATCCGATCCACATCCCGCTGAAAACAGGTTCGGATGGCGCAGGGCGGTTCCTGCCGTCTGCGCCCCTGAGAGTGGATGGCCAGACAGGCTTTCGGTGACAACAGCATCACTTCACTCTGTTCGGTACGTTCCCGGATCGTCATGTCAAGTGCCACTCCTTTTCACAGCTTCTATATTGATTATACGAAAATGGAACCGGAAATCCTCTTTTTTCCCCGCTACTTTTTTAAAAATGTTGGATTTACTCAACTTCCCCTTTATTTTCCCCGCTCTTTCGGCAAAAATACACAGCGATTTTCACCGCTGTGCATTTTATTCTCATCATTCGGGTTTTACTGCGCCTCATGGCCGCGGGCCCGGATCAGCTCGATGATTTGATCGACGATTTTCTCGCAGATCTCCTGGGATTCGGCCTCCGCCATCACCCGGATCAGCGGTTCTGTTCCGCTCTCCCGCAACAGGATCCGGCCCGTATCGCCCAGCCGCGCCTCAGCCTGCGCAACAGCAGCTTTGACCTCCGGGTCATTCTGGGCCACTTCCTTGTCCTTCACCTTGATGTTTTTCAGGACCTGGGGATAGATCTTTACCGGTTCCGCCAGCTCGCTGAGGGTTTTCTTGCGATCCAGCATCACCTGTACCAGCTTCAGCGAGGTTAAAATGCCGTCGCCGGTGTTGGCGTACTTGCTGAAAATAATGTGGCCGGACTGCTCACCGCCAATGCGGTGGCCATGCTTCTCCATCTCCTCGTAGACGTATTTGTCGCCCACCTTGGTCTTGACGTAGTTGATTCCAATCTCGTCCAATGCCTTGTACAGGCCGAAGTTGGACATGACCGTGGTGACGATGGTGTTGTTGAGCAGCTTGCCGCGCTCCTTCATATAACGGCCATAGATGTACAGAATCAGGTCACCGTCAATGACGTTGCCCTTTTCATCCACTGCCAGGCAGCGGTCTGCGTCGCCGTCATAGGCAAAGCCCACATCCAACTGGTTCTCTACTACAAATTTTTGCAGTCCTTCCATATGGGTGGATCCACAGTCCTGATTGATGTTGGCGCCGTCCGGCTTGTTGTTCATCACATGGGTTTCCGCACCCAGCGCGTTAAAAATACCCGGCGCGATGGACCAAGCACTGCCGTTGGCGCAGTCCAGGCCCACCTTCAGGCCCCGCAGGGAATAGACCGCCTGAGAGATCAGGTAGCCCATGTAGCGGTTTCTGCCCTCTACATAATCGACAGTTCTGCCGATATCTGCCCGGGTGGCCAGCGGCACCTCCGGCCCCTTGCCATCCAGATAGT
>OLNN01002851.1_pt1 | contig 11664 bp, 9 predicted proteins | sample 1672141 | NCBI WGS metagenome assembly OLNN01 (sample SAMEA3136652, study PRJEB25190) | human gut metagenome | biome: human gut; feature: human-associated habitat; material: faeces | place: Austria | collected 2013 | reverse complement strand
TTTTACATTGTTCCCCTTTTGTACTCTTGTAAGCTAAATTTCCACACATAGCGTAAGAAAAAAGAGGATTTTCTCTTTGAGAAAGTCCTCTTTTTCTATCAGCACGCCTGTTGGGCGTGCTGCCCAAAAGCCTTTGGCTTTTGGGTTTCAGGCCCGGGCAAAAGTCCGGGCCTTTCGCTTCGCAGAGACAGGGCAAGGGCTCTGCCCTTGCATCCCGTCAGGGGCTCTGCCCCTGAACCCCGCCACCCTTTGAAAAGGGTGGACGGAAACTTTGCTTGCGCTACGCGCCCCACACTGGGACGGCAGTTAATATTCGGCGGCCTGAGCCGCTTTGAAGTCCGCCAGCGTGAGCCCCATCAGATCCTCCCGGGTAGGCGCCTCCAAGGCCGCCACCCGATCGCTCTGGGCGGAGATCAGCCGTTCAAACAGGTTCCGCACCTCTCGGGCGTTGCCAAAGTTGGCGTCCCGGTTCTGAAACAGCTCCTCAAAGAAGCCGGGCGCGAACTGCTCCAGCTCCTCGTCGGGCTGATAGCCGTTTTTCCGGCACAGCGAGTGGAAAATCTGGTTCAGCTGCGGGCCAGTATAGTCCTCAAAGTAGAAGTACTTGTTAAAACGGGACTCAAGGCCCGGGTTGGACTGCAAAAAGCGCTCCATGGGTCCGGCGTACCCGGCCACCACCACCATCAACTCGTCCCGGTGATCCTCCATGGCCTTGAGGATGGTGTCGATGGCCTCCCGTCCGAAGTCATTGGTCCCGTCACCGGGGGCCAGTGAGTAGGCCTCGTCGATGAAGAGCACGCCGCCCATGGCGGACTGGATCACCTTCTGGGTCTGGATGGCGGTCTGACCCACGAACCCGGCCACCAGTCCGGACCGGTCCACCTCCACCAGCTGACCCTTGGGCAGCACGCCAATGGCCTTGTACAGCCCCGCCAGCAATCGGGCCACGGTGGTTTTACCGGTACCCGGGTTGCCCAGAAACACCAGGTGCAGGCTGATGGGCGGCACCGGCAGCTGCTGTTCCTGGCGCAGCTTGCGGATTTTCATCAGGTTGATGAGGCTGCGCACGTCCTTCTTCACGTTGTCCAGTCCGCACAGCTCATCCAGCTCTGCCAGCAGCTCTTCCACGGTGGGCTCGGGCGTTTCTTCCTCCTCCGGCTTGGATTCCGCCGGAGCTTCTGATGCCGCCGGAGCTTCTGATGCCGCCGGAGCTTCTGATGCCGCCGGAGCACTGGCCGGCGGTACATCAGCACCGGACGAGCCACCGCCCATCATGGCCTTCAACTGACCCTCACAGCGGGCCACATAGGCCTCCTCCTCCGGCGTAATGGCTCCATCCACCGCGGCGAACAGCCGCATCAGCAGTCCGCACAGCTCCGCGAACTGCTCGCCCCGCCGGCGATTGGTACCCCGATCCTGGGCGGCCAGCTCCAGGAAAAAGCCGGGCGGCTGGAACACCGGCGGGGCGGCGGCACTGGAGGCCACCTCAAAGTAGAGGGCCTGGGGCGGCGGGTTACTGCCCGAGCGGATGGCGTTGTACACCGCCACATGCTTCTCGGTGATGGGGCCGCCCTGGGCCCACACGCCCAGAGCACAGCGCCGAAAAAAGGGGTCCGCCTCCTGGGTAAAATTCAGCCGCAGGGACGGGTCCGCCAGCTGCCGGGAAAAGGCCCGGATGGCCGCCTGATATTTGTTGCCGATCCACTCGGCGGAATCATTTTGTCTGCCCATAAACACATAATCCTAATCTTCACGGCTTGGAACCGGTGTTTTTTACTCCGACCCGTACCGCTGCCCGTTGGGCTGGACGCGGCCGGGAAATCACTTCCATTATAGAAGAAACCCGGTGACCGGTCAAGGAAAAGCGGTGGGGACGGTTGACGGTGGCGGGAAAAGACGGTATGATAAGAAAACGAAAGTTTCTTGTCCATTCCTGGCGGAATGTGACGTATTGGCGGGCAGTTTGGGTACCGCCGGACAGAGAAAGGCGGGAAGTCCATGGCAAGGTCGAAACGGAGACCGGAACTACAGCGTGAGGGAGAGGTTCGCTGCCGTTACTGCGGCGGATTCTATGACCCGTCGCTGCCGGAGTGCCCCAACTGCGGCTACCAGACGGAGGAAAATCAGAGCTACACCACCGACTGGCGCACCATCGGCCCGGAGGAGTGTGCCGGTGGCTTCGGCGGCCCCAAGAGCCCCATTCAGATCGCCGCCAAGTGGCTGAGCGGCCTGCTGGTGGGCCTGCTGGTAGTGGTGGCAGTGGTCAACATCGGCAAGGGCCTGACGGCGGCCAGTCCCACCCAGCCTGTGGCATCGGCCTCTACCTCTGTCCCGGAACCGTCAGAGGACGCCTCCAGCACCGGTGACGTCTCGGAGCCCGAGGGAAAGCAGCCGGACGAGCCCCAGAAAAAAACCGAGCCGGAGCAGACTCCGCCGGAGTCTCTGACTTTGAACTACACGGACCTGACCCTTCAGGTGGAGGAAGAGCTGGCCCTGGAGCTGACCATCCAACCGGAGGACTGGAAGGGCACGGTCCAGTGGAGCACCAGCGACCAGTATGTGGCCTGGGTGGACCAGGCGGGCAAAATCACCTGCATGGGCGGCGGCCAGTGTACCATCACCGCCGCAGTGGGCGATGTACAGGTGACCTGCCGGGTGCTCTGCCACGGCGCTCAGGCGGACCGCACCAAGGTAGATACCTGGATCGCGGAGCAGACCAAATCTGATGAGGATGAAAAAAACGAGCCCACACAGGAGGGCAACACTGACGACTCTGCGAAAGAGCCACTGACACTCAACATCAGCGACATGACCCTGATGCGTCCCGGTGACGCCTACAATCTGGTGGCGGACGGCGGCGGCGGTCACTACACCTGGACCAGCGGCAATCCTTCCGTAGCGGACGTCAACGACGGCGGCGTGGTCACTGCTGTGGGCAACGGCACCACCACCATCACCTGCACCGGCGAAAACGGCGAAACCGCCACCTGCCGCGTGCATGTCACCTACGGGTGATCCCTTTTCCGCTGTACCCGTTTTAACGGGTATAGGGACGTAATCCAACACAAAAGGAGCCTTTTCGATCTGAAAGGCTCCTTTTCTATTGATAGATTTCATTTCCATATTCACATTGTCTTTACGCCGACGGTCCTCTGTGTTGTTCCCTTTCCCTATGCCATCACATCTCCTCGGAAGCGAAGAAGGACTCGGGCAGGACGTCGCTGAGGGCTACCAGTGCCGGCGGAAATCCGCCGGTATAGTCCACGGCCTTGCTGTGCAGGCTGGGCGCACTCCTGCCGTCGTCCACCGGCAGAGAGAGGGTGACACGGGTCCCACCCTTGCCGGAGAGCAGCACCAGGGCGCCGCCGTGCAGAGCGGCGATCTTGCGGCAGATGGGCAGGCCCAGACCCAGCGGTTTCAGCTCATTCTCATTGTACTCCGGCTCGAAGGCGGTCATCAGCTCCCGGTCGTCCATACCGGTGCCGCCGTCCTCCACGGTCACCAGGGCCTGATTGCCCTGCCGGGTCAGCTTCAGGCAGATCCCGCCGGGACAGCCCTTCATACTGCGCAGAGCGTTGGCGATCAGATGATAGATCAGCGTCGTCAGCAGCTCCTCACTTCCCTTCACCAGCACACTGCTCTGCGTCTCCTCATAGCAGAGCTGGGCGCCGGCGGCCTCGGTCAGCAGATCGGTCTCCCGGTAGATCTTCCGGCACAGGCCCGCCAGATCAAAGACCACCGGTTCGTACCACTGTTCCGCCTGCTCTTCCCCCAGCTGGCACAGGATCTCCACATTGCCGGCCAGCCGCAGCATACGGTAGTAGCTCTTCTGGAGCAGCGCCAGGTAGCGCTCATTGCGCAGCCGCTCGGTCTCCACCAGACTGCGCTCCAGCACCTGGATGGCGGCGGTCATGGAGGTCATGGGGCCCCGCATCCGCTCGGACAGCTGACGGAGCAGTGCCTTTGCCGTCTCATCGTCCCGCTGTTCCTGGCGCAGGAGATACAGGATGCCCGCCGACACCGGCTGGCTGGTGATGACCCAGTCCTGACCGCCCAGTCTGTGGGCGGAGATCCCCGGGCCCTCCTGGAACTCCAGAGGTTCGGGCACCCGCGCACCCTCCACCAGCGGGATGGCCTGACTGCGGAACAGCTCCTCGGCCGCCTGGTTAAAATACTGCACCGTCTGATCCTGTGCCAGCAGCACCGGATAGGAAACATGATCGAAAAACTCGTTTCCCGACAGCGTAAATTTCTGCATAAAATCACACCCTCCCTCGCGTGGGACACAGGCTCAAGCTGGTCCCGGCACACCGTCCCCGGCAACTCCACACCGGACCAGAACTTACCCTGTTTAGGGTTGCCCCGACCGGCCTGTTTCACTCGATGATCGCCAGTATAACAAAATTTGGCTGCTTTCTCAAGGATTTCGACAAATTTTGTCAATGGTTTACCGGGGAAAATTTTTATCATTTTAGTGAAAAATATCACAAAAGCCTCTTTCGCATTGTGCAAAAGTGTATTATAATGTACGGAGATATTTTATGTTATGTCTCAGGCTGTTTCTTTGGTTCCCCTACGCCGGAGAAAACCGGCGCCTTTTTTCGGCCCGCGCTCCGCGGAGACCTTTTCCGAAAAACAACCTGATCAAAACCGCACTTTCAACAAAAACAGGAGGTCCTACTTATGGATTACAAAGCATTGTATCAGAGCAAGCTGACCACACCGGAAGAAGCTGTCAAATGTGTTCAGAGCGGCGATTGGGTCGCATGGGGCTGGGTCACCAACACCCCCAAGGCCTGCGATCACGCTATGGCCGAGCGTCTGAAGGAACTGCATGACGTCCAGTTCCGCGGCGGCATCCTGATGTGGAAGCCCGAGATGTTTGATATTCCCGATGCCAAGGATCACTTCACCTGGAACAGCTGGCATATGAGCGGTGTCGAGCGCAAGATGATCGACCGTGGCTTCTGCTTCTATGCTCCCGTCCGCTACTCCGAAGTGCCCAAGTACTGCCGGGAAACCGAAAACCCTGAGCGCGTCTTCTTTGTGCAGTGCGCTCCCATGGATAAGCACGGCTACTTCAACTTCGGCCCCAACGCCTCCCACCTGGTGGAGATCGCCAACCGCGCCGAAGAGGTCATCGTGGAAGTCAACCCCAACATGCCCCGTTGCCTGGGCGGCTATCACACCGACCTCCATGTGTCCCAGGTGACCAAGATCATCGAGACCAACAACCCCATGGCTGAGATGCCCGCCGGCGGCAAGCCCTCCGAGGAAGAGCTGGCTATGGCCCGCCTGGTCGTGCCCATGATCCCCGACCACGCCTGCCTGCAGCTGGGTATCGGCGGCGTGCCCAACACCATCGGCGCTATGATCGCTGAGTCCGACCTGAAGGACCTGGGCGTTCACACCGAGATGTACGTCGACGCTTTTGTCGATCTGACCATGGCCGGCAAGATCACCGGCAAGTACAAGGAACTGGATCCCGGCCGTCAGGTCTATGCCTTCGGCGCCGGCACCAAGAAGCTGTATGACTTCATCGACGACAACCCCGAGTGCATGAACGCTCCCGTGGACTATGTTAACGACATCAGCACCATTTCCTCCATCAGCAACTTCATCTCCATCAACAGCGCCGTCGACCTGGACCTGTTCGGCCAGATCAGCGCAGAATCCTCCGGCATCCGTCACATCTCCGGTGCAGGCGGACAGATGGACTTCGTCATGGGCGCATATCTGTCCCCCGGCGGCAAGAGCTTCATCTGCATGTCCTCCACCGTCAAGGGCAAGGACGGCACCGTGAAGAGCCGTATCCGTCCCACTCTGGAAGAGGGCACCGCTCCCACCTGCACCCGTCCTCAGGGCCAGTACATCGTCACCGAGCACGGTGTGGTCAACCTGAAGGGCCTGGCCACCTGGCAGAGAGCGGAAGCTCTGATCGGCATTGCTGATCCTCAGTTCCGCGACGAGCTGATCGCCGATGCGGAAAAGATGAAGATCTGGAGACGCTCCAACAAGCGCTGATCCCCGGATTTCCCGTATTCCCAAGCGCCGCACGCCCGTCCGCCGCTTTTCCCTGCCCATTGATAAAAGGGAAGCGCCGTCTTCACAAAGGAAAAGATGAGATGACTGACCTCAAGGAAACAGGAACGTGAAGACGGCGCGGAAGAAACTGATGTTATATGTTCTGACCGCCAGCTTATTAGGAGGAATCACATGGATTACCAGCAACTCTATCAGCAGAAGCTGATGACGGCGGAGGAGGCCGTGGACTGCGTCCGGGACGGAGACTGGATTGAATTTGGCTACGCGGCCTGTACGCCAGTGGCCCTGGACCGGGCGCTGGCCAAGCGGATGCCCCAGCTCCGGGACATCAACCTGCGGGGCAGCATTCTGCTCTGGAAACCGGAGATTTTCAACATCCCCGACCCGGCCGGGCACCTCACCTGGAACAGCTGCCACATGACCGGCATCGACCGTCCTCTGGTGAAGGAGGGCTTCTGCTTCCACGTACCGGTGCGCTACTCGGAGCTGCCGCGGTACTGCCGGGAGCATCCCTGCCGGGTCTTTATGGCCCAGGTCACGCCCATGGACCGGCACGGCTACTTTAATTTTGGCCTCAACGCCTCCCACCTGAACGCGGCCATGGAGCACGCGGAGGTGATTCTGGTGGAGGTCAACGAGAACATGCCCCGCTGTCTGGGCGGCCGCCGGGAGGGCGTCCATATCAGCCAGGTGGACGGGATCGTCCTGGGGGACAATCCGCCCATCGCCGAGATGCTGCCCGGCAAAATCACCGAGGTGGACCAGGCGGTGGCCCGTCAGATCGTGGCGGAGATCCCCGATGGGGCCTGTCTCCAGCTGGGCATCGGCGGGATGCCCAATGCGGTGGGCTCCCTGATCGCCGAGAGCGACCTGAAGGACCTGGGCGTCCACACTGAAATGTATGTAGACGCCTTTGTGGACCTGACCCGGGCGGGTAAGATCACCGGCCGGCGGAAGGCTCTGGATCCGGGCCGCCAGGTGTATACCTTCGGCGCGGGCACCAAGAAGGTCTACGACTTTCTGGACAACAACCCGGTGTGTATGGCGGCGGACGTGGAGTATGTCAACGACATCCGCACCATCGCCGCCCTGGACAACTTTATCTCCATCAACAACGCGGTGGAGCTGGACCTGTTCGGCCAGGTCAACGCCGAGTCCTCGGGCACCCGGCACATCTCCGGCGCCGGCGGCCAGCTGGACTTTGTCCTGGGAGCCTATCTCTCCAAGGGCGGCAAGAGCTTTATCTGCCTGTCCTCCACCTACCGGGCCAAGGACGGCACCCTGCGCTCCCGAATCCGACCCACGCTGGAGCCCGGCTCCATTGTCACCGACACCCGGGCCAACGTCCACTACGTGGTCACCGAGTACGGCATGCTCAACCTGAAGGGACTGACCACCTGGCAGCGGGCGGAGGGCCTGATCGCCCTGGCCCACCCGGACTTCCGGGAGGAGCTCATCGCCCAGGCGGAGCAGATGCACATCTGGCGCCGGAGCAATCGCCGCTGACGGCATAGGACAGGGGGAGCGCCGGGTTGGGGTGATCCGGCGTCTCCCTGCGGCTTTCATCGTTGAAACGCTTCTGAATCAAGAGAGAGCGGTAGAGCAGAAGAAGGAGAGCCGCCTGAACTTCCTGTCTTGGCCTGAGTATACCAGCTATTCCTGCAAAATTTTGTCGAATCGTGTTTGATACATCCAGATTCTTTCAAATTTGGCAGAATTGACAGTTTCCATAGGGTTTTCCAGTTGAAAATGACGCAAAATGAGACGGAGGCGGAGTTTGACACTCCGTCTCCGTCTTTTCGCAACTTTTTTCGACAGATATAGCCGCCGCTTACTCCTCCATCAGGGCCTCCAGCTCGCCGATCAGCTCGTCGAACAGGGCCAGTGCCTGGTTGATGGGATCTGCAGTGGACATGTCCACGCCCGCCATTTTCAGCAGCTCGATGGGCGGCATGGAGCTGCCGCCCCGCAGGAACTTCAGGTAGTCCTCCACTGCCGGTTCCCCTTCCTTGAGGATCCGGCGGCTGAGGGCGATGGCCGCCGCATAGCCGGTGGCGTACTGGTACACGTAGTAGTTGTAGTAGAAGTGGGGAATCCGGGCCCACTCCAGGGCGATGGCGTCGTCCACCACCAGGTCCGGTCCGAAGTAGTCCTCATTCAGCTGCCGGTACAGGGCGCAGCACGCGTCCGCCGTGATACCCTCGCCGTTCTGGGCCAGCTGGTTGATCTTCTCCTCGAACTCGGCGAACATGGTCTGCCGGTACAGAGTGGTGCGGAACTGCTCCAGGAAGTAGTTGATCAGATAGGCCCGCTCTTTCTTATCGGTGGTGTTTTTCAGCAGGTACTCCATCAGCAGGGCCTCGTTGCAGGTGGAGGCCACCTCGGCCACGAAGATCACATACTCCGCGTACACCGTGGGCTGGTTCCAGTTGGACAGCTCGGAGTGGAGGGCGTGGCCCATCTCGTGGACCAGGGTGAACAGGTCGTTGAGGGTGTCGTGGTAGTTGAGCAGCACGTAGGGATGGACTCTGGCGCCGGCGCTGTAGGCACCGGAGCGCTTGCCGGCGTTCTCATAGACGTCGATCCAGCGGCTCTCAAAGCCCTCTTTCAGGATGTTGCAGTAGTCGCTGCCCAGGGGCTCCAGGGCCTTCAGAGCGATCTCCTTGGCCTCCTCGAAGGTGAACTTCATCTCCACGTCTCCCACCATGTTGGCGTACAGGTCGTAGCAGTGGAGCTCCTCCACGCCCAGCAGCTTTTTCCGCAGCCGGACGTACCGGTGCAGCTTGGGCAGGTTGTCCCGGACTGCGGCGATCAGGTTGTGGTAGACCTCCTCGGGGACCTCGTTCCGGTCCATGGCCGCTGCCAGAGCGGAGGGATACTTCCGGGCCTGGGCGAAGAACCACAGCTGCTTGGCCTGAGCCGCCAGGGTGGCCGCCAGGGTGTTCTTGAACTGGCCGTAGACAGCGTACAGGTTCTCATAGGCGGACTTGCGCAGGGTCCGGTCACTGCCGTGCATCATGGGGATATAGGTGCCGTGGGTCAGCGGATGGGGATTGCCCGCCTCGTCCACCGCGTCGGCAAAGGTCATGTCCGCGTCGTTGAGCATGGAGAAGATGTTGTCCGGATTGTCGCTGAGCTCACCGGCCATGGCCAGCAGTTTCTCCTCAGCCGGAGACAGGATGTGCTCCCGGCGGTGGCGGATCCGGTCCAGATAGCGGCGGTACACCTCCAGCTCCGGCTCCTCCTGGTAGAACTGCTCCAGGGTCTCGTCGGGAATGGCCAGAATCTCGTTGGTCTCAAAGGCGGATGCGGTGCTGAGCTGGGTCAGAAAGCTGCTCAGCTGGGCGCACATGGCCTGGGGACCCGAGTCCCGGGTGTCCTCGTCCGCCCGCCGGTAGGCGTAGTTGCCCAGCTTGTCAAACACGCCGGTGATCTCGTCGCTGAGGGCCAGGTAGTGCAGCAGCAGTCTGGCGCTCTCGCCCAGCCGGCCCTCGTAGGCCTTCACGATCCGCAGGTAGTCCTTATCCCACTCAAACTCCGCCTCCCAGGCCTCGTCACATCTGTACAGATCCTCCAGCGCCCAGGTGTATTCGGGGTTCAGTTCATTTCGTTCCGGAATTGCCATAATGTTACTCCTTATTGTCGTATTGTCTTTGCTCACAGATTGCGCACCAGCTGTACTGCCACCCCTAAAATACGGGCGTTGCCGGTGATAAATTCCTCCGCGTGGAGGATGCGGGGCTGTCCACCCGCGTGCTCGGGCTGGAGGATGATGAGATCGCCCTGCTCACTGTACCGCCGCAGTGCGCCCGGCTCCAGTCCCACCTGACAGGCCACAATCTGACCGGTCTTGGCGCTCTCCTGCCGCCGCAGCAACACCAGATCGCCGGGCCGGAATCCGGCGCCGGCCATCTCCTCACCGGCCACCCGCAGGTAGCAGTACCCGCCCTGGTCGGCCACGTCGGCGGTGGCATAGCCCTCGGGCTCCTGATCCTCCAGATCCCGTCCACCGCCGGGAATGGCGCCGTAGATGGGAAAGCGGCCAATCTCCGCATCCCGGGCCCGCTCCCGGGCCACGTCGCAGCCCAGCAGCCACAGGACGTCCACCCCCAGCTTGGCGGCCATCTCGATGACCACCTGTGCCTTGGGCTCCCGCTGGTCCAGCACATAACGGTTCAGTGTCTGGGGCCGCATGTCCAGCAGCTTGCCAAAGGCTTCATAATTCAGGCCGCGCTCCTGCATAATCTGCCGCAGCCGCTGCCCGAAGGTCTCCTGCTGTTCCATCCCCACACCTCCATTGTCCCATTAATGTAACCATTCGGGAAATATTTTATCACCATTCGGTTTTTCGCGCAACATCGACGGGTTTCGCCCTTGACCTTTTCTCCATTTGGTGGTAATATACCCACTGTCAGACGGAAACCGACCGTAATCTCCCCCTGTTATCACCATTTGGCGTGTGCCGTTCCCTTCCTGACGTGACAGGTGGACGGTGCCGCCCGGTGAGCAGTCCCGCGGGAACGCGGTCAGGCCGGTCCGTTCCGCCGACGGAGAGGAGGTATTGCGCGCAGGTACGTACAGACAAAACAAAAAGACGACACCGAAAACGATGTCGCCTTTGGTGGAGGATTGTGGATTCGAACCACAGTAGGCGGTCGCCAACAGATTTACAGTCTGCCCCCTTTAGCCACTTGGGTAATCCTCCGTATACAGCTTGTCCCGAACCTAGAGTCCTTTCGACCGGCACACATGGAGCTGGTGGACGGACTCGAACCCCCGACCTGCTGATTACAAATCAGCTGCTCTACCAACTGAGCTACACCAGCGCGGGTGGTCTCTTGATTCAGCCCGTTTATAATACCAAACCGTGCCAGTGATGTCAAGGGTTTTTTCAAAAATTTTGCGAAAAGAAGGGATATGATGACCGTCTATCTGCTGCCCCGGGATCCCCAGCTGATCCCGCCGGTCTGCCACTGCGCCTTGTGCGGCGGTGAGCTGTACCGGGAGGACACCCTCTATCTGATTGACGAGCAGGTGCTCTGTCCCGACTGTCTGGGCACCTTCGCCGCGGAGTATTTCCGCCACTGCCGGTTGACCGCCGGTGAGCTGGCGGACGCGCCGCAGCTGTAAGGGCCTGCCCGGGACAGCGTCTCACAGCCTATGACAGGAATTGGAAAGGAATAAGGAGGCATTTCCATGAGTGAAAAGAAGTACACACCAAAGACCAACTACCGCCGGGGCTCCGACTACGCCCGCTCCATCTCCGAGTACATCCGGGCCATTGTTGACCCGGAGCGGGAGTTTATGCTGCCCCGGCTCCGCCGTGCTCTGGTCCGGGCCATGCGGGAGGATGTCACCGCCCGGGAGGCCCAGTGTCTGGAGCTGTACTACGTCCAGGGCTTCAACTACCGCCAGATCAGCAGTCAGCTCCACATCAACGTCTCCACCATCTCCCGCAACATCCAGCGTGGCGAACGGAAGCTCAATCGCATCCTGGATCTGGCCCGGGCCATTCTGGGACAGGATTTCCCGGCTGCGTAGGGCCAAGGGCCAAGGGCTCTGCCCTTGGAACCCGCAAGCCTTTTTGGAAAAAGGCTTGACCCAAAAACGCATTGCACT
>OLNN01002840.1_pt1 | contig 11696 bp, 9 predicted proteins | sample 1672141 | NCBI WGS metagenome assembly OLNN01 (sample SAMEA3136652, study PRJEB25190) | human gut metagenome | biome: human gut; feature: human-associated habitat; material: faeces | place: Austria | collected 2013 | reverse complement strand
AGTTGCCGATGAGCGGATAGGTCTGGGTGATGATCTGGCCGTAGTAGCTGGGGTCGGTCAGGGTTTCCTCAAAGCCGACCATACCGGTTGCAAAGACGACCTCACCGATGGTGGTACCGGGGCAGCCTACGCTGACGCCGCGGAACACCCGGCCATTGGCCAATATCAGATATGCCTGCATAATTATCTCCTAATAAAAATAAGAAATAAGAAATAATAAATAATAAAGAATGTGGAGTTTTCTCCCTATGGTCGAAAACAAAATCCGTAGGGGCGGATTCTATATCCGCCCGTGCAGCTGTGCCACGGGCAGTGCTGCACGGACTTTTTTGAGCGGAGCGCAGCGACGCGATTCACCGCATTTATTATTTATTATTTATTCTTTATTATTTGCACAAGCAGCGCTTACAGGGTTTGCTTCGCAGCTTCTTTCATTTTGCGGCTGCCCAGGTGCACCAGCGGGAGCTTGCCCTCCTTGCAGATGGGGCATTCCTCAGGGGCGTAGTTGGGCAGGTCGAGCTTGAGGGCGCTGGCGACGATGGGGATCGGGGACGGGGCCTCGGCGCGGGTGCGGTCCACGACGCAGGCAATGCCCACGCAGATGCCGTCGTTTTCCTCGATGACACGCTTGGTCTCGAGGCTGGAAACACCGGTGGTGACGACGTCCTCCGCGATGATGCAGCGCTCACCCGGGTTGATCCTGAAGCGCTTGAGGGTCATGACGTTGTCGACGCGCTCGGTGAAGATGGCGCGCTTGCCCATCTGGCGGCCCAGCTCGTAGGCGTAGACGATGCCGCCCATGGCGGGGCCGACCACGACGTCGATGTTCAGCTCCTTGAGCTTCTCGGCAACCGGGGCCATGACCTCGGCGGCCTTGTCGGGGTACTGCTGCAGAAATGCCATCTGGCAGTAAGCGCCGGAGTGGCGTCCGGAGGAAAGCAGGAAGTGCCCCTCTAAAAATGCTTCACATTCCTTTAAAACTTCAAGTGCTTCGCGTGCCATAATTTGTTCCTCCTGTATGTTATTCAACTTATAGTAGCATATTTTGTATAAAAATGCAAGTAAAATGTATATGGTTGGGCGGCTTCCCCCGCGGGGGAAGCTGTCGGCGGCCCGCCGCCGACTGATGAGGGCCGGGCTTGCCGTTATAGCCCGTGAACGGGCGGATGAGGGGAAGGCAGCCGGTGATTTACCGTGCGCACCCTCTGATCTCATCCAGCGTCTTGACGCTATGGGCGTCCATCCACTGGCCGATCTCGTTCGTGATGCGGGTGCAGGCCTTCGGGTCCAGGAAGTTCGCGGTGCCGACCTGTACCGCCGCTGCACCGGCCATGATGAACTCCAGGGCGTCCTTACCCGTCAGAATGCCGCCCAGTCCCACGACGGGGATGCTGACGGCCCCCACGGCCTGCCAGACCATGCGCAGGGCGATGGGACGCACCGCCGGGCCGGACAGGCCCGCAAACGTGTTGTTGAACACGGGACGGCGCTTTTCCAGATCGATCGCGCACGCCTGAAAGGTGTTGCACAGGCTGATGGCGTCCGCGCCGGCAGCCTCAACGGCCTTGCACATCTCGGGGATGCTTTCGGCCTGCGGGCTCAATTTAACGATGAGCGGCACGGTGCAGACCTTGCGCACCGCGCTGACGACCTCGCCGGCGTCTGCCGCGCGGATGCCGAACGCGAGACCGCCCTGCTTGACGTTGGGGCAGCTGATGTTCAGCTCAATAAAATCCACGCCCGCGGCGCAGAGCATCTGTACGCCCTCGACGTTTTCTTCAATCGTGTGGCCACCGAGGTTTGCCCAGACGGTGGTGCCGCACCGGCGCATGGCAGGCAGCTCGTGGTCGATAAAGTGCTGCACACCGGGGTTCTGCAGGCCGATGGAGTTCATCAGGCCCGACGGCGTCTCGTAGAGGCGCTCACCCTCGTTGCCGGGCTGGCCGTTCAGGGTCAGCCCCTTGCCGGAGATGCCGCCCAGCACGCGCAGATCCTCAATGCCCGCGTACTCGGGGCCGAAGCCGAAGGTGCCGCTGGCTGCGATGACCGGCCCGGCCAGCCGCTTGCCGAGAAAATCAACATGCAGGTCTGCCATCAGTCAAACACCTCCTGTGCATTAAAGACCGGGCCGTCCTTGCAGACGGTGACCGGGCCGATTTTCGTATGGCAGGTGCAGCCCAGGCACGCGCCCAGACCGCAGGCCATCTTCTTTTCAAGGCTGGCCAGGCAGGGCACGCCAGCGGCGGCGCAGAGCTTAGCCACGCCGCGCATCATGACCATGGGGCCGCAGGTCAGCACAATGTCGTACTTGCTCACGTCCAGCAGGTCGGTGACCAGGCCGTGGTGTCCCTCCTTGCCGGAGTCGGTTGCGGCGTAGATGTCGCGGCACCAGGGCACAAAGCGGTCCATGCCGTAGGTCGTGTCGCGGAAACCCACGAACAGGCCGGGGCGCACGCCCGCGCGGCAGAGCTCCTTGCAGAGCAGCAGCAGCGGCGCGGTGCCGATGCCGCCGCCGACCACGGCAATGCGCTTGTACTGCCCGGCCAGTGCGGCAGTGTCAAAGCCGTTGCCGCAGGGGCCGGTCACGGTCAGCGTGTCGTCCTTTTTCAGCGCGGCCAGCTTGTGGGTGCCCTCGCCCTTGACCTGATACAGGAAGGTCAGTGCGCCGGTCTGGTTGTCAAAGTCGTCAACGCTGATGGGGCGGGAAAGAATCGGCGTGGCGTCCGCGGCCCAGGCGCGCAGCATGTAAAACTGCCCGGCGTGGGGCTCACGGCTGCGGTCCTGCCACTGGACCGTAAGGCGCATAATATCCTCTGCGACGGTTTCCTGACGCAGGACCGTCAGATTACAGCTTGTTGCATTCACCCTGAATATCCTCCCGCATACGCACGCACTCGTTGTAGGCAGCCTCGTCAAAGGCAACGCCGGGCTGCTTCTTGTAAGCCAGCAGGATGCCGCGGCTGGAGTTGACAACGCCGCCGTTGCCCTTGGTCAGGTACTGCGCGATGTCCGCCGCCTTGCCGCCCTGTGCGCCGTAGCCGGGGATCAGGAAGAAGGTGTCCTTGTAGGCCGCGCGGATGGCGGTGGCCTCCTCGGTGTGGGTGCCGCCGATGACCAGGCCGATGCTGGAATAGCCGTGCTCGCCCATGTAGTCCTTGCCAAGGGCGGTCAGGCTGTCGCCGACGAGGTCGTACACATGGCGGCCATCGTCGAGCTTTTTGTACTCAAAGTCCTTCGCGCCGGGGTTGGAGGTGCGGCAGAGCACGAACACGCCCTTGCCCTGCTCGGCGCAGTACGGCAGATACGGGCTGATGGAGTCAAGGCCCATGTAGGGGGCCAGCGTGATGATGTCGGCCTCGAAATCACCGGTAAAGTGCGCCTTGGCGTACATTTCGGCGGTCTTGGCAATGTCGCCGCGCTTGATGTCGGCAATGACGGGCAGGCCGGTGGCGCGGGCCAGCTTCAGCGTTTCGGCGTAGGCGCGCATGCCGTCCAGGCCCAGGGACTCATAATAGGCGATCTGCACCTTGTAGCAGCCCGCGACGCCCTTGGTGGCGTCGATCAGCGCACGGTTGAACGCGACGACGTTCTCCCCTGCCGTCTTGGCGGTGTCGGTGGTGGGCAGGTAGCTGATCTCGGTGTCCAGGCCCACGCAGACCGGGCCGTTTGCTGCGACGCTCTCGTAGAGCTTGTCCATGTTGGTAAGCATGCTGATTCCTCCGTTTGATGTATATAAATTGCGGCTCTAATATATAATGTTGGGAATCGTAGGGGCGGATTCCATATCCGCCCGCGGGACTGTGCCGGCGGCAGCCTGCACGGGCGCATATAGAATGCGCCCCTACGGGTGTTTTGTGCGTGAAGGGATGTTATTCTTCAATCTGGAACGTAACCTTCCCGCCTTTGATCGTGGTTACCACTTTTCCGTACAGCAGTGCGCCGTCGTAAGGGCAGTTCTTGCTCTTGCTGTGCAGCTCGTCGGCGTGGACCTCGTACATGTGGTCAAGGTCAACCAGCACGATGTCGGCGTCGTAGCCCGGCTCCAGCATGCCCTTGCGGTCGGCCAGGCCCAGCACGGCGGCGGGACCGGCGCTCATCAGGAAGCTGAGCATTTCCAGCGGCAGACGCTGCTCACGGCAGAGCTTGGTGTAGCAGACGCCGAAGGCCGTTTCCAGACCCACCATACCGGCAGCGCCCTTCTCCTTCTCCTCGGCGGTGTGGGGGGCGTGGTCGGTGCCGATGCAGGTCACGGTGCCGTCCTTGATGGCGTCGATCAGCGCGGTCACGTCGTCCGCCTTGCGGATGGGCGGGTTGACGCGGTAGGTCAGGCGGCTGTCGTCAAACCACAGGTGGTGCGGCGTGACCTCGCAGCTGACCCGCGCACCGCGCATCCGGCTCATGCGGACGGCATCGACGGATTCCCTGGTGGAGACGTGGCACATGTGCAGCCGGGTGCCGTAGTACTCGGCCAGATGGCAGTTGCGCACGGTCTCGATGTTCTCGGCCAGGCGGTAGTCCCAGGGGCTGATCTCGCGATCCTCGGCGTGGGACATGATGGTCAGGCCACGCTCGGTGGCAATCGCGAACGCGCGGGCCATGACGGCGTTGTTCATGACGCCGTTGCCGTCCTCGGTGATGAACTTGATGTCCTCGGGCAGGGTCAGCAGATGATCCAGCGTTTTGCCGTCGAAATCCTTCGTGATGGAGACGGTCTGGTTTGCGTCGCACAGGCCGACGCGGGCGGCCTCGGCCTCGACGGCGTGGGCGATCTCGGCACTGGAGCAGACCGGCTTCGTGTTGGGCATCAGGTTGACGAAGGTGTACCCGCCCGCGGCAGCCGCGGCGGAGCCGGTGGAGATGTCCTCCTTGTACTCAAAGCCGGGGGTGCGCCAGTGGCAGTGGGTGTCGATGAAGGCGGGCAGGACCGTGCGGCCCTTCGCGTCGAGCACCTCCTCCCCTTCCGGGACGAGCAGCCCCAGACCGACAGCGGCAATTTTTCCGTCGCGCAGCCAGACCTCAATGGCCTTGCCCGCGCTGTCCTTTGCGTTGCGGATCAGCATGGTGGGAACCTCCTTAAAAATAGGAAACTTTGTCATAGCTGAGAGTGTAGGGGCGAACATTGTTCGCCCGTCAACTTTGCGTGGTTGAGCTTCTGCGGGAAAGCCGCGCATGAGGCAAACGGCCTGCGGGCGAGCAATGCTCGCCCCTACAAAGCCCCATGCAAAAACATCCCGCAGGGATATTTTTGCAAAAAAAAACTTTTCCCAAAAAGGGAAAAGTCAAAAAGTCATACACAAAGCAGCGACGGGAAAGAACACTGCGCTGTGATTTTTAAAGACAGAAATAAAACGCATCATCCCGGCACACTCTTTCCTATGGCTTTACCTAAGTTTTACTTATTGTACCATGCAGGGGCGGCGGTGTCAATGCAAACGGGCTTTTTGCAAAAGTAAGGATTTTATAGATTTTTGCGCTGACTTTTGGAGGATTTGACAAAATCCGCAAAAATCCGCGCGCGGCGCGTACAGCATTGCACTTTGTCCGGCTTTGTGGTATATTTACAATAAGTATGGTAAATAGGAAGAGGAACGAACTATGGGCCTTTGGGAAGATGCAAAAAATATCCGCGATAAGGACCCCGCCGCGCGCAATGTGGCGGAGGTCATCGTCCTGTACCCCGGCTTTCATGTGCTGGTCACGCACAAGATCGCACATTTTCTGTACAACCACCGGTGTTTCTTCCTGGCCCGTTTTGTCAGCCAGCTGGCGCGCCACCTGACCGGCATCGAGATCCACCCCGGCGCCAAGATCGGGCGCAAGCTCTTTATCGACCACGGTATGGGCATCGTCTTTGGTGAGACGACGGAGATCGGTGACAACTGCACGATCTACCACGGCGTCACCCTGGGCGGTACCGGCAAGGACACCGGCAAGCGCCATCCGACGCTGGGCGACAATGTGCTGATCGGCGCGGGCGCGAAGGTGCTTGGCCCGGTCTACATCGGTGATAACGTCCGCGTCGGCGCGGGCAGCGTTGTGCTGAAGAACCTGCCCGCCAACGCCACTGCCGTCGGTGTACCCGCGGAGATCGTCCGCGTCGGCAATATCAAGTGCTGCCCGGCGGACGATCTGGACCAGCAGGATCTGCCGGATATTGTCAACCAGCGCATCTCCGAGCTCGAAGCCCGCCTGAGCCGCCTGGAAGCCGAAAAGCAGGGTGAGTTCCCGCCGGATAAAAAAGAATAATAAAAACGCACGCCGTGAAATTTACGGCGTGCATTTTTTGTCAGTATGGCTTCCCCAGAGGGGGAAGCTGTCAGCGGCCCCGCCCGCTGACTGATGAGGGGCAAACTTACCGGAAATTTCCCACTGACGGGCAATAGGGCAAACCCGCCCCTCATCCGCCCTCGGTCGGGGCCTCGGGCACCTTTCCCCACGGGGGAAGGCAATCAACTCATTTCAGATTTCGCAAATCCCCGCTCTCGCGGAAATCCTCATAATCCAGCGACAGCGATGGGCTGTAATAGGGGTCGTGCAGAATATTCTCCCGCCCGTGCACGGCGTAGAGACGTTCATGCTCGGCGTCAAAGCGTGCTTTTTTGGCGGGATCGTTCTCGTCGGAGCCGCGGGACTTGCTTTCGTAGTGGTAGAGCTCGGCGTAGGGCGTCCAGACAATGCGCCAGCCCGCGTCGCGCACACGCAGGCAGAAGTCCACATCGTTGTAGGCAACCGTGAACTCCTCATCCAGGCCGTGCAGCTCGTCGTAAACAGCGGTGCGCACCAGCAGGCAGGCCGCTGTCACGGCGGAGAAATCCTGCACCGTGGCCAGCCGGAACATATACCCGCTGCCGCCGCGCTTGTGGTACTTGTGGCTGTGCCCGGCGTAGCCGCCCAGCCCCGTGATGATGCCGGCGTGCTGGATCGTGTCGTCGGGATAGTAGAGCATTGCCCCGCAGAGGCCGACGCCGGGCTGGCTGCACTCGCCCACCATCTGGGTGAGCCAGTCGCCGTTGATGACCTCGACGTCATTGTTGAGCAGCAGCAGGTACTTGCCCGCCGCGTACCTGCGGCCAAAATTGTTGATGCGGCTGAAGTTGAAGCCGCCCTTGTAAGTCACGACCCGCGCACGGTCATACCGCTCCGGCAGTTTTTTGTAGTAGGCCGCTGTGGCCGGGTCGGTGGAATTGTTCTCAATGACGATGACCTCGAAATTCTCGTAGGTCGTTTTGACGTAGATGCTGTGCAGGCATTTTTCCAAATCGTCGGTGTGGTCCTTGTTGGGAATCAAAATTGACACGAGCGGCTGCGGCTCGGGAATGTCCCACACCACATGGCAGGTGCCCGGGAATTTGCCCGGCTCCACCCTGCCCTGCCGCCCTGTGGCGGCCAGATGGTCGGCCACGGCCTTTTGCGCAGCCTTTTCCACATAGGGCTTGGCCGCCGTGCCGCCGCTGGTGGACGCCGCGTGCACGCGCCAGTAATACAGCACCTGCGGGATGTGCAGCGGCTTGGCTTCGGGGTCACGGCGCTGCATTTCGTCGATGAGACGCAGGAATAAGTCGTGATCCTGCGCGCCGTCACAGGCCGGGCGCTCACCGCCGACGGCGTCGAACAGTGATTTTTTGAACACGGCCAGATGGCAGATGTAGTTGACGGCCATCAGGTACTCGGGCGCATAGTCGGGCTTGAAGTGGCCGACGCGCGGGTGCTCGGGCGTTTTCTCAAACAGGGCCTCGTCGCTGTAGGCAAACGCCGCGCCGCTCTCGGCCAGCGCTTTGCTTATGCAATAGACGGCATGAGGCGCGAGCATGTCGTCGTGGTCGGCAAGGGCCAGATACTCACCCGCTGCGAGTTTCGCGGCCTCGTTCGTATTGGCGGCAATGCCCTTGTTCTCGATTTTGGCGTAGACGATGCGCTTGTCCTGCGCGGCGCGGGTGCGGACGGTCTCGCCCACGTCGGAGTGGGCGCCGTCGCTGGCGTCCACCAGAACCAGCTGCCAGTTCGGCGCGGTCTGGGCCTGCACGCTGTCCAAAAATTGCTGCAAAAACTGCGGCGGAGTGTTGTACAGCGGCGTTAGAATGCTGATGGTCGGCCAGCCGTCGGCGCGGGCGGCTGCGTCGGCACGCTGGGCCTCCAGCGTCTGCTTCGACGGCAGATACCGCGCTTTTTTGCCGAAGAACCGCCGTTTGAAAAAGCCGACGGCGCGCCCGGCCATGACGCCGACGCCCTGTTCCTTCGTCAGCGTCCGCGCATAGCCGAACAGTTCTTTGATGCGTTTCGTTTCAAGGCTCATGGGATGGCTCCTCATAAAAGCAGTCTTTGTGCCAAAGGCGGGGGTTGGATTGAATGTATTCCGCAATCATGCGGTAATCGGTTTCATTGCGGATGACGTGGTCGTGAAAGGAACGCTGCCAAAGGTGCTTATCGAACGGTGCGGCTTGCCCGCGCTTGACAAGATGGATGTACTCGACGGTAGAATACCGTTTGAACGCCTGCACGATGCTGATAATCGTAGGGGCGGATTCCATATCCGCCCGTGCCCGTTCAATCTCGACCAACGCGTGAAAATGATTGGGCATCACCACAAAATAACGGCACTGGACCGCCGGATACTGGCCGATGATCTCTCGGAAAACGCGCGCCGCCATGCGGGCGGATATGGAATCCGCCCCTACGGGAGCCCGGTTCGGGCCAAACAACATTCTGCGTTGGTGCGTGCATATTGTGATAAAATAGGCGCCGTTTTGGCTGTAATCGTAACCCTGCAAATGGTGAGACTTGCGCTTCGGCAATACGGTTTCCATCACTTCAACCCGAAATTCTCAAACAGATTGTTGAAATGGGGGTTGTAATAGGGGTCGTAATTGTCGATATACTGCTGATATTTCGCGTAGAAATTCGCCTTTTCGCGCTCATACCGTTTGGCGTTCTCGCTTAAGGTATCCAGACCGCGGCTCTTGCTCTCATAGTGATAGGCCTCGGCGCGCGGGGTGTAAACGTTCAACAGCCCCTTCTGCCACAGCTTTAAGCAATAATCCACATCGTTGTAGGCGACGGCAAACTTTTCCTCGTCCAGACCGCCAAATGCGCGGTAGAGCGACGCTTTTGTCATCAGGCAGGCACCCGTCACGGCCATATAATTCTGCGTCGTGACCAAGCGGTACATGTCACCTACGGCGGTGCGCGGGTAGCTCTTGTGGCTGTGGCCCGCGCTGCCGTTGATGCCCATCAGCACGCCCGCGTGCTGGATCGTGTCGTCGGAGTAGTAGAGCTTCGCGCCCACCGCGCCTACGTCGGGCCGCTGGCTGTAGCTGAGCAATTCCCGCAGAAAGTCGTGGGACAGCACCTCGATGTCGTTGTTCAGCAGCAGCAGGTGCTCGCCCTCGGCGAAGGTCGCGCCGAAGTTGTTGATGGCCGAGAAGTTAAACGCGCCCTTGTAGTAGGCGACGCGGCAGTCGGCAAAGCGGCTGGGCAGTGTTTCGTAATAGGCAAACGTTGCCGGGTCGGTGGAGTTGTTCTCGATGACGATGACCTCAAAATTGTCGTAGCCCGTGTTTTTGTACAGGCTCGTCAGGCAGCGGTCCAGGTCGTCAATGTGGTCTTTACTGGGGATCAGTACGCTGATCTTCGGGTGGCCGGTCAGCTCGTACCGCACCTGAAATGCGCCGGGCGCGTCGGGCACGGCCATGGCGTGGCCCGGCAGACCGAGACGCTTGAGCTGCGCGTCGATGGCGCGCTCCCCCGCCGCGACGGCGTAGGGCTTGGCCTCCATGCCCGCGGCGGTGGAGCCGGCCGCGGCACGCCAGATGTAGAGCACCTTCTTGATATGCTCGATGCGCTGTGCTTTTTCTGTCAGGCGCAGGATCAAATCATGGTCCTGCGCACCGTCAAACTCCTTCGACTCATACGCGCCCGCCGCGTCCAGCAGCGGACGGCTGAACACCGCCAGATGCGTGATAAAGTTGACCCCACGCAGGTAGTCGGGCGCAAAGTCGGGCTTGAAGTGGTAGCCGCCCAGCTCCTTCAAATCGGCGGAGAGAACGATTTCATCACTATAGACAAAATCCGCTCCGGTGTTTTGTATCGTCTGCACAACCTCGAACAGCGCGTTCGGGTAGAGCACGTCGTCGTGGTCCAGCAGCGTGATGTACTCGCCGTGCGCCAGCGCAAATCCGCGGGTCGTGTTGAGGGCAATGCCGCCGTTTTCAATCGGCTCATACACAATCGTGCCGGGCACAGCCTTGGGCAGACGGCGCTCCAGCCGCTTGTCGGCGTCGGATGCGTCCACCAGCACCAATTCCCAGTTTGTGTAGGTCTGCCTGACGACGCTTTGCAGCATCTCGTCAAACAGCTTGGCGGGCGTGTTGTACAGCGGCACGATGATGCTGATCTTCGGCCCCTGCAGGTGCGCGGCGCGCTGGGCCTTCAGCTCCCGGCGCAGCGGAATGTCGGCGCGGTGCCGCCAGTCGTCGTGGTGCATCGCCAGCCCGACGCGGAATTTCACATCGCGCCAGAGCTGCTCGGCCCCCTGCTCCCGCAGGGTCTTGACGCTGCGCCCCGCGAGGTCCCGCAGGTGGGCGGGGTTCAAAAGCCGCCGCGCCATGCCGCCGACGCTGTCCTGTACGGCCAGGTCGGCAGGACGCTCGTTGTTCGGTTTCGTGTTCTCGGACATAGCTTATTCCTCGGTGACTTTGGCCGGCATGGCGTCCTTTTTCTCGAACCTTCGGTACTCGGCGGTAATTTCCTTCGTCGCGCCGATGCGGCGCAGATGGCCGTGGTCGAGCCAGGCGACCTTGTTGCACATACGCTCGATCTGGTCAATGGAGTGGCTGACCAGAATGACCGTCGTGCCGCCGGACAGCAGCTCGGCCATGCGCTTCTCACACTTCTCCTGAAACAGGAAGTCACCGACGGAAAGGATCTCGTCGGCAATCAGGATGTCGGGCTTCGTTATCGTCGCCACGGCGAACGCCAGACGCGCGACCATGCCGGAGGAGTAGTTTTTCAGCGGCACGTCGAGAAACTCCTGCAATTCGCTGAATTCGACGATGTCGTCGAACTTTGAGTCAATGTACTTGGGCGTGTAGCCCAGCACGGTGCCGTTTAAATAAATGTTTTCCCGTGCGGTCAGGTCCATGTCAAAGCCCGCGCCCAATTCGATCAGCGGCGCAATCGTACCGTTGACCGTGACCTTGCCGGCGCTGGGCTTGTAGACGCCGGAAATCACTTTCAGCAGCGTAGACTTGCCGCTGCCGTTCAGGCCGATGAGGCCGTAGAAATCGCCGGGCATAATATCAAACGATACATCGTCCAGTGCGAAGAACTCGTCAAACCGCACACCGCCGTGCAGCAGTGCGACGAAGTACTCTTTCAGGCTTTCGTGCTTTTCCTTGGAGAGGTTGAAGCGCATCGAAACATGGTCGATGGAGATGATGGGTTTCTGCTCTGCCATTTCGATGCCTCCTTACATGTACAGGACGAACTTGTCCTGATTCTTTTTGAACACCCAGACGCCGAGGCCCAGGCTCAGCGCGGCACAGAGGAACGGAATCAGCACCATGTTGGGGGTCAGCCCCTCGCCCCACATGACGCAGGAACGCACGGCGGTGATGTACCAGTAGATGGGGTTCAGGTTGATGACGTACTGCATCCAGCTTTCCATCTGGCGCGGGTCGTAGAAGATGGCGCTGCCGTAG
>OLNN01002838.1_pt1 | contig 11703 bp, 6 predicted proteins | sample 1672141 | NCBI WGS metagenome assembly OLNN01 (sample SAMEA3136652, study PRJEB25190) | human gut metagenome | biome: human gut; feature: human-associated habitat; material: faeces | place: Austria | collected 2013 | reverse complement strand
TGGTAGACGATGTAGCCGTCGTGCACGTGGCAGCTGTCCTTCAGGTAGGGATTGTAGCCGCAACGCTGCTGGCGCATGTAGTTGAGCAGGAAGTCGGCCGTGCCGTCGTAGACGCGGGTGTTGATGGGGAAGCTGGGGGAGAGGGCTTCTCCGGCCTTCAGACGGTAGGTGCCCGGGCGGGTGAACTGGCTGAAGTTGAGCCGGTAGGTAGACTGCATGTTGCCATAGCGGCCGGTGGGCTGGGGGGCATGAAAGGTTTCTACCACCTGGCCGGTGTAGTCGTCTATCAGACTGTACTCGTGCAGGTCTACAGCCTCTTCGCTCATGAATACGGCCACCTTGACCGACTGGGGCAGGTAGCCAAGCTGGTTGATGCGTATCCACTCGTCGGCGTTGGCCGTCAGTGCCAGGCACAAGGCCGACAGGGCCAAAAGCGTTTTTCTGTTCTTCATGTTTTTCATTTGTTTTGTTATAAAATAATACTATGTGTTAAGTGTGTTCGCCGTCTCATGCGCGTCGGCCTGAAAGTGCTTGCTCGTCCGGTCGGAAAAAGACGCCTGTGTTTTCACTGAAAGACGCTCGTGTTTGTCCAGCAACACAGGCGTCTTTTTCAAATGCCCCTCCGGCCTCCTCTTGGCAGGTCTCCCGAGTAAGTCGCATTTCTTGGCATATCTTTCTTATATACAGTGTATTACGCTGATTTTTCGACGCTTTTGCTTCATAAGCCTCCGTACGGCTACAAAAATAGGAAATAATGGCTTTCGGCCGAAGAAATCGGGGTAAAACTTCGGCTTTCGACCCCTGAAAAATGATGCAGGCACCGGTCTGCGTGGAGCATGACCGATGCCTGCGAGATGACGAATATGTAAAATTTTCAGTAAATGAACTCGACGTCGGACTTGACAAAGCGCAGGATGCGCGTGTCCTTGGGGCCTCCACCGTTGAACTGTAGCCCCCACTGCCCGTTGTACCAACCGCTGCCGTTGGCCGCATAGCAGGCAAAGAGCAGCTTGTTGTGGTTGATGCCGGCCGTGCTCCACTGCGCGCCGGGGCCGTAGAAGGTGACCGATTCGTCCTTCAGGCCGTTGTGCTTGTTGTAGACCTCGAAGTGGAAGGTCTGGGGCAGGGTGATGGTGCCGAGGCTGATGTCGCTGCGGCTGCCCGACTCCACGAACACCTGCTTGTTGCCCTCCCAAGGGCTGTAGACGTTGTAGGGGCCTCCGTTGCGGTCGATGTACATCCACCATTCCTGGAAGATGCGGTTGTAGTATTCAATGGGTGGCAGCTCGTAGCCGTCAGGGGCCAGCAGATGAGGGTCGAGCTGGTTGGTGTTCGATATGCCGCCTGGCACAAATCCGTCGTGCGTAGCCACTCCGTCCTTTTCCACCACGCGCATCATCTTGTTGCCCTGGCACGACCATGGCCACAGCTCAAGATACTCCTCGGGCGTGCATTGGTTGAGGTACTCCAGCACGCTGAGACCTTGCTGTGCGGCAGGGTCGCTGACGGGCGACAGCTGGTCGTCGAAGTTGCGCGAGTCGCCGCGGGCATTGTACTTGCACCAGTAGACACCGTTCATCAGAGTGACGGGCAGGCCGTAGTTGCGTCTGACGATGGTATATTCCTCGCGTCCGGTGCCATCGGGGTTGCTCAGTACGATGCGCGCCCACTGCTTGCGTCCGTCGGCCTGCTGGTCGTTGGGGCGCCATCCGGCCACGATGCGCCAGGTGCCCGGCGTTTCGGCTGACTCCATGGCCTTGAGCCAGGGCGAGTTGGGGTCTTCGTACTCTATGCTGACCTGTTTGCCGGCTACGGGGGTCAGGGTGCCCAGTTCGTTGTCTATGTAGCGGTCGAAGTCGCAGGTCAGGCCGTCGGTGAAGGTCAGCTGTCCGCCAAACTGGTTTTCATTGGGCTTCAGACGGAATTTGATGCGGTCGGCATAGACGTTGTCCAGCTGCTTGAACTTGATGGGGCAGGTCACTTCGGCTATCGCCTTGCCGGGTGTGCGCAGGGGAGTGCTTATGCGAAAGCTGTTGTTCAGGTATCCGTTGCTGCCGTCGGTCAGCGGCTCGATGCTGATGCCCTGTGCGGCTGCCTCTTGGGTCATAAGCTCTACCTCGGTGTCGGCAGTGAGGGCAAGGAGCAGCTGCGTTGCGGTGTAGGGTATCTCGATGATGTCGAAGCTGTCTTCCTGGATGACGTTGACGCCGCTGGGCAGTTGCGAGCGCTCACGGTCGATGCGCACTACGCCCGACAGGTTGGCTGTCGCTCCGGGCTTGTCGCCCTCGTTCCATTCTTCTATTTCCATTTTCAGCTCAATGTCGTTGCCGGTGAGCTTGATGGCATAGACGGCGTTTCGCTTGATGGTGGCGGGCAACATGCCGGTCAAGGGTTTGGATTGCCCGTTCACCGTAGTGTGGATGGTCACTTCCAGCTGCTCGTTTTGTTGTTCGCACAGATAAAAGAGGCCGTTGACGCTGGTGGCCTGGGGCGTGTCGAATTTCTTGTTCAGGTCTTCGTAGGTGGTTTGAGGAGCTGTTTGCACGTCGGCTTTTTCGTAGAGGTAGCCGCTTTGTGCCACGTGGGCAATGTTGATGCTGTTGACCGCAGCCATGTTGGTGGCCATCAGCAGGTCGACGCGTGCCACCCCGTGTTTCATGTCGAGGCTCACTGCTCGTTCGTTGCCTTGCAGGGTGGTTCGTCCGGTCATGAAGCACGAGGGCGCCTTGCCCGCCTCCGAGGTCAGCTCCAGGAAGTCGTCTTCGGCCATGCCGGCGTAGATTGGCTGCTTGTTCACAGCTTCTCGGCTGTTGGCCATGAAGTAGACGTTACCCTTCATGCCGGTCACGTCCAGTTGAAATTTGTTGCCATCGTAGGGAGTAAGTTCGGTGAATAGGTGTTTCAGTTTGCCGCCTTCAAAGTGGTAAGCCGACATTTCGTTCAGTACGTTTTCGCCGGGCAGGTCCGATGGCGAGCCTTCGAGGTTGTATGATTTGGGCGACAGGGCCACGGTGGTGGTGCCTTCGGGCAGCGCAGGTTCATCATGTTTGTCCGAGCAGGCACCGAGAGCAAGGCCCAGCAGCAGTGTGAGTGCAAGATTCTTTTTCATGTTGTTACGGTTTTTGATGCAAAAAGGTTTAGGTTAATAAATATATTCCACTTCCGACTTGATACAGAATTTCACTCGAGTGTGGCGGTTGTCTCTTGATACATGCCAGTACTCTCCACGGTTGGCTTTCTTTTCTATCAGCCAATTGTCGTTAGCGCTGCCGGTGTAGGTGGCGTAGATGACGTAGTTGTCTACAATGGCCGATGCGTCGTTAGGCTGGTAGCCGGGGCCGTAGAGGGTGATGGACTGTCCGGCACTGTTGGTAAGCTCGTAGTGATAAACTTCGGGCAGGGTGTATCCGTCTACCTCAATGTCGGTACGTCTGTGAGGAATGGCAACGATGGGGTTGCCGCTGTCCGAGGTGTACGAACTTTGGGCACGGTCGTAGTAGATGGCTGCTCCGTTGCGCATGATAGCCTTGAACTCATTTACCGAGGGTATGCGGTAGCCGTCGGGGCAATGCTGGCTGTGGGGTAAGGCCGACATGTTTTGCCCTACGTTATTGTTATATCCGCTGTATTGCAGCATATCATTCACGTAGACGGGCTTCAGGCCTTGCGTATTGGCTCCCTGATATCCGTCGCCCCACACGGCCAGATATTCCTGCGGAGTGCAGGCATCCAGATACTGGGTCATGGACAGTCCTGCCTTGGATGCCGGGTCGTTGGCCGGAGACACTTGGTCTGCAAAGTTGCGCGAGTCGCCCCTCAGGTTGTACTTACACCACCAGTATCCGTTCATTTCGACCACGGGCAAGCCATAGTTCAGGCGCGAAACAATATAAGTTTCTGCAACGCTGCCGTCATTGTTGGCAATGACCAGGCTGACTGCCTGATGGCGTCCGTTGGCTGTGATGTCGTTGGGACGCCATCCGGCCACTACGCGGTAGCGGCCGTCTTCCTCAGTTACCAGGGTTGCCCACGGGTCCTCGCCTTCGTCAAAACGGAGGGTTAGTTGCTTGCCTGCTGCCGGTGTGACGTAGCCTAAGGTGCCGTCGATGTAGCGGTCGTAGTGGGCCTTGTAAGTCTCAGGGTCCCATTGCGGGAAGCCGCTGAACGTATTGGCATTTGCTGCGATGGAGATGACGATGCGACCCGTATGGTCTTCCTGTCCGTCCTTGTCGCGCACATTCAGGTAAAGGTACTCATGCAGGGTTTGAGGAGCTCGCAACACTGAGGTGATGCGGAAGCGGTTGCCACCAACCTCGGTAGCACGGGTGCTTGCCTGCTCAGTCAGCTCTACGCCGTCTACGTGGCCTTCCAGACTATAGGTGGTTTGCGCGTCGGTGTTCAGCACCAGGCTGACATCGCTTGGCGTGTAGGGCAGGTAGAGGGTATCGCCAGCAGTGCTGATGCGGGCACCTTGGCTCAGCTGCGACTGCTGGGCGTCTATGCGTATGAGCCCCACGGGGTCGGTTTGTACCTGGTCGCCGTCTTCCCAGTCGGTTTCTTCGCTGATGACGGTGGTCAGGCTACTGCCTTTGCCCAGCACCCTGATGGTGTAGCGGGTGTTGCGCTGTATGTCGGCAGGAAAGTAGGCATGCTGTATGTTTCTTATGCCGTTGACCTTCAGATAGATATTGGCCTGTACTTTTTCACCCTTCTGCTCGTAGAGGCGAAATAAGTCGGGGCAGCCTTCGGTCAGAGCCGTCGTGAAGTGCCGGCTCAGTGTGCCATAGCGTGCGTCGGGGGCATTGGCAATTTCCTCTCCTGCAAAGATGCGGCCCGAAAGGGCGACGTTGGTCAGCACAACGCTGTCTACCTCCAAATGGTCGACAGCCAGCTCCAGGTCGACGCGCGCATGGCTTCGTTGCAGGCTGACGGTGTTTTGTGCCTGCGCCTGGCTCAGGTCGAACGAAGTAGAGAAGAAGCGGGCTGGCTCTTGTCCGTCAGTGACTGGGGCAGAGAGAGCCAGAAACTCGTCTTCGGTAGTGCTGCCCGGCTCAAGCGGGGTGGTGAGCACCTGGCTGCCATTGGCAAGGAAGTAGAGCGTGCCGGTCAGTTCGCGCAAGGTAAGCTGGTAAGACTGGCCGTTGGCAGGGCTCAAGTTCAGGTATTGCCCGGCCAGCATACCTCCTTGAAAAAGGTAGGCGTTGAGTTCGCTTATTTCGGTCGTGGTGCCTTCGCCGTCGGCCTGTCGGGTGGCGATTGTAAAGGTTCGTCTGTCTGCCTGTCCGTCGAGGGCATCCATAGGGTCGCTGCAACTGTAGGTGGCAGGAAGCAGGGCAAGCAGGGAGAGGTATATATAGGTTGTTCGTTTCATGTGTGCGAATTATTTGTTGCTAATCAGTTTGTATTTTTTTCTCCGTTGGGAAATTATTTTTCTCTCGTTGGATGGTTATTTGTACAACGTTGGGTTTTGCGAACTGTTCAGGTACTTGGACGAATCGATGGGAAACTTATTCAGGTTGTTCACGTAGAAGTTGTTCATCAATTGTTCGGCCCAAGGTCCGTAAGTGAATGCGCTGCTATGTCCGTAGCCCATGACGTGCCCCAATTCGTGAAACATCAGGTTGCAGGAGTAAGCATTGGTGTAGTGTTGCAAATAAGCCTGCTGGTAGACACCCCACACAGAGCCTCCTCCCAATCCAAGGACGCCGTTGCCCGGATAGACAAGGCCTACAATCAGTGTCCGCTCGATGCGCATTTGCTGCAATACCCTTTCGGGGGTGACAGGGTTCTTGTTGTCGTCGTATAGCTTGTCCACGTTGTCGGCAAGGATTTGTTCGTGCTCGGGCATGTCTATCATGTAGGTGAAGTTGATGAGTACGGCCACCACTTCGCGGCAATGCACGGGGCGTATGCCCATCCAGTTGCCTGCAGGGCCTCCGTCGGGCAGGTCGGGGTCGCCGCCATAAAGGCCGAAGCTGACATTCCATCCGTGCTTGATTTTTTGCAGTTTGGCCCAATAGTCGTCGTCTGATACGAATTTGAATTCGGCATCGGCCAGCAATTCAGGTCGCATGGGCGGTATTTCAATAATCTTGCCCGACTCGGTGCGGCAGGTTGCCGCGCGGCTGCTGAAGGGGACATCGGCGTAGAAATCGGCAAAGGCAGGTATGGAGTCAAAATAGGCAAGGTCGAAGAATTCGTTGTTTACGGCTGGCAGGCGGGTCATGATTTTCATGCGACCGACGTGGCGCGGCGAGTAGAAGCGCACGTGCAACTGGCCATTGTCGGTGAACTTGGCTTGCAACGTGCGGCCTGTGTGAAACGAGCGTTGCTTGGAGTCAGTGTAGACGGTTTTCGGTTCGCCGTCTTGCAATATCTTGGCGTGGTTGCCTTCGTCGTAAGCCATGGCGGTGACAAAGAGCGTGCCCAGGTTGTCGTCAGGATGTGAGACTTGTGTATTTATGGTAGTTATGCAGTTGGGGCGTATGCTGATTTGCTCAAATCCATACGTTTGCTTTTGTCCTCCGCCTTGATAGCTACGTGTGCGCAACTCGATGTTTCCCTCCAGTGTTTCTTCTTCCAGTGTTGGCATGAACAAGCAAGCGGATGAGTGCAGGAGGTCTTCCTCGCGCATGACTCCGTCGCTGCTTCCGGCAAAGACGCTGTCGGCGGCAAAGGAGGTGTAGAAACGTCCGCCTTGCCAATGCACTTGGTTGGATGTTACTGCCGTGCGCACGTAGGAGTTGTTGTAGCTGAAGCTGAAGTCGGCCCGCCCTACAATGCGCCGCTGCACGATGGTTTGTTGGATGTGCGCCACTTCTTCACGTCCGCTGCCTGCGTCGGTTACTGTCACGCTGAAGGGGGTGCGTGAGTAGAAGTATTCGGCCTGTAGCGGGCGTTGCAAGTCTTCGGGGAAACTCAGCCAGGTGTCGGAGGCGCGTGTCAGGGTATGGATGGTAGCCTGGTCGTCGTCGGCATTGCCCTTCACTCCCAGCACCAGTAGCTGGTAGTCGCCTTCGTGCAGACCCTCCACCGATATTTCCGCTGTAGCCGGATTGTAGGCTATGCGCATGTTGCTCACAAGGCGTCCGTCGGGATAGGCTATGTAGTAGGCCACTTGGTCGTAGCGTGCGTCTTGCGTATCGTCGTTGGCTGCTCGTGTGCCGATGCCGTCGTAGGTTTGGCACTTCAGTTTGAAAATGGCGGTGTTGTCTGTCTCTTTTACGTTAGGGCTGTCCCACTCATCGTTGCTGCATGAGGTAGCCAGTAAGGCACAAGCAGCAATGGTAAATAGTTTCAGATGCTTCATAATCAGTTTAATCTCAGTATTTATGTTTCTTTTCCTGTTTGTTAATCAGTTTCTTTTCCTGTTTATATCTCTATGTTATTTATCTATCCTCTAATTGCTGGGCTTAGAGGCATTGTTATCCTGAAAAACTACGCTTATAACAATGTTTTATGGGCAATGTTTGGGCGTTAGCTTTTTTTAAGAAAGGAAGGAGAAGCCAATGGAGATACTTTTTATTGCGGCAATTCAAGGCTTGTAAATCTTCAGGATTTCGCTCAAGTAGCGTTGCCCGCTGAAATGACAGATAGCTTCGTCGGCTATTCGCTGGTGGTCAAAGGAGATATCCCAAGCGCGTACAATGGCTTGTTGAAGTTCGTCGGCATCTGCCGGGCGCACAAGCAGGCCGTTGGCTTCTGTCAGCAGTTCGGGTATTCCGCCCATGCGGCTGCCTACTACAGGAGTGCCATGCGCCAAGGCTTCTATGAGGCTGAGCGGGTTGTTTTCATACCACACCGAAGGGATGACAAGCAAACGAGTCTTGGCCATCAGCTCATCTACTTTCTGCGGATTGCATTGCCCTAAGAAGCGGATGTGCGCATGCTGGCCGAAGCGTTGGCGTAAGGTTCCTTCCTGTGGCCCCGTGCCTGCAATGAGCAAGGGAAGATGGGGTAGGTGGATGGCGGCATTGAGCAAGGTGTCCACACCTTTTTCGGGCGAAAGGCGGCCGACGTAGAGGTAATAGTTTCTTGTCTCACAAGGTTGTGGCGGCATAGCTGGCGCGGTGGTAAAATTATGCACGACATGCAGTTTGGATGCAGTAAATCCGCCTTGCTCCATTTTTTGCTTCATGAAGTGGCTGGGGCAAACGAAGGCGTCGGTTAGGGCAAGTAGTTGCCGGCGGCTCCATCGGTTGGCTTCCAGATAAGCCAGCAGGCTGGCGGGCAGGCTTTGCTTCATGCAGCGGTGGCTCACTACGGGCCATTTTCCTGCAAAGCAAGCTTCGCAGGGTTGGGTATTTCGCAGGCAATTGTAGGTGGGGCAGAGCAACTTATAGTCGTGCAGCGTCCACACCACGCGGATGCCCCGTTGGCGAGCCAATTGCGCCAGGTGGGGCGACAGGTAGGAGTGTATGTTGTGCAGATGCACTACATCGGGGCGGAAATCATGGAGCAGACGGGTAAAGCCCTTGTCGGTGCCTTGGCCGAAAAGTGTGCGCCCGGCTGCACGCAGCAATGCCCCCAAGCCGCCGGAGAAGCTGACAGCAGGGGCAAAGTAAGCCTCGTCGGCACAGGGCAAGTTTTCGGGATAGCTCATGGCATAATACCTGACCTCATGCCCGGCTTCGGCCAACAGGCGGCCTACAGACAGGGCGTGGATGCAATCGCCACCCCGCGGATACAAGAACTTATTGACAATGAGAATCTTCATGGCTGTTGCTCTTTGGATGAGGAAAGGGAGGCTGAGGAATATAGGCGTGTGTTGCCTTTATCTCGCCGCAGGCAGATGAGGACTGCCAGCAGTATCAGCACCTCGGCGCCTACCGACACGGCGGCAAAACCATTTTCTTGCCACTGGCCGATGGCTATGTAGTAGGCAACGCAGGCCAGCAGGTTGGCACACGACATGATGCCGACGTAGAGGCGGATGCGCCGCTCGGTGAAGTAGACTCTGGTGTAGGCCATGCACACGGCCGTGGCAGGCATGGCAAACGATAAGAAGCCAATCAGGTGCGACAATTTGTCGACGGCATCGAGTGGCATTTTCCCTAATCCGTAGAGCGTTTCGGCTATGAAGTTTCGCAACAGGAAAATGGCGGCAGAGGTGCAGACGGCAAAAGCCAGCAAGCGCAGGGCCACGCGAAAGGTGGTGGCGTACATCTGAGCACGCAGGTGCCTGTGGTAGAGGTTGTTGAGCTTCACTTGCAGCACGGCGGCTATCTGGGTAATGATGGATAGCGGCATTTGGGTGAATTTCTGGGCATAAACCACTACGGTGACAAGCCCCGGGTGGAGTTGCGACATGAAGTAGAGCGGCAGGGCATTGGACAGCAGGGTGATGAACTGATTGAACAGCAGCCCGCCTATGGCCTTCCACTCCCGACGCAGCAATGCCAGGTTGACAGGCTTGAATTGCCAGTGCAGGCGGCGTTTCATCAAGTAGAGGAAAACGGCGGCATTGAGCAGGCAACCTATGCAGGCGGCATACATCAGCAGGGCAACATCGCCCTTGCCCCGTCCGGCCAAAAAGATGGCTACCACGCAAGCCAGGTTCATGGAAAAGTTGCACAGCAGGCCCAGGGTGAAGTATTTGAACGATATCAGTATCTCGCCTAAGTAGAGGTTGAAAGTCAGCAGCAGGGTAAACGGGAAAAACAGGTAATAGAGCGTCAGGTGCCGGGCGGTATCTTCGGGGCGGAAGTTCATCAGCAACGAAGGAGCCTCGTTGCCCGCCGCCAGATTGAACACTACCATGCTTGCCAGCAGCAGGAGCAAGACGGTGTAGAGAAATGCGTTGTGCAAGCTCATTTCGGCCACGCTTTGGCCACGGCTGCGCAACTCCATGGCGCGGGGTACCAATATGGAAGTGCAAACCGTTTGCACCATGCCGGCAGTCAGGACGGCCAAGTTGAACAGATAGAAATAAATGTCGGTGCCGACATTGGCGCCGAAGTGGTAGGCAATGAGCAACTGGAGCACGAAAGCCAGCCCCTTGCACACTATGCTGAAAGCCGACGAACTGAGCGCGCCTCGGGTGTAAGAATCTGCCTCCTTTAGCTTCATGCCTGCCTCCTTTCGCTTGTCTGTGGCTTGACCTGCCCTAAAATCATGCCCGCCAAGGTAAGCACGAAAAAGCCCCGGTTGTGGGTGAAGGTGGCATCGGCAATGCCCTCGATAAGGAAAAACAAGAATACGCACCAAGCCAGGTAGTAGCCCTTCAGGTCGCCCTGCCTCAGCAACGCAGGCGTGCGCCGCAGGAAAAGAAACCAGAAGAGGATATAAAGTCCTACGCCCACCACGCCAAACTGGGCAAGCTCAGGATAAAACGCGTCGCATACAAACACCGGATTGTCCTTGCTCAACCCCCACAGCTTGTCGAGCCCATACTGCGCATAGATGGAAGAGTATTGCTCGGCCGAGGCGAACGTGCCGAAGCTGGCCAACCCGCTGCCCAAGGGAAAATAATCGCCCAAGATATTGACCGAAGCCAACATCATGGCCGGACGGCTCCACATTTCGCGCGAGTTCATCATGCCGTTCACGTAGTAAATCACAATCTTTTCATAAGCCATCCACACGGCTCCGCCCAAGAGCAGGCAACCCAGCGCCAGCGTAGTGAAGTTGAACCGCAGGCGCAGCCCGCTCTTCAGGTAGACGAGCAACAACACAGCTACCAGCCAGAAGCCGTAAAACTTGGAGCGCGTGGACAGGAAGCCAATGCTGAGTAGCAGTATAAAGGCGGCTATGTCGCTCCACGAGAAGTCGCTGCAATACAGCAGCAGCAAGGCAGTGGCTACAGCCGCCGTAGCCAGTCGCGAGGGATGGCCGAAAAAGACGTAGGTCAGCCCCGACACGCCAATAATCAGGATGAAAGCGCCCATGGCCAGGCAGAGGACGGACAATGTGTGCTTCTGCCGCCCATTCAGTTGGGGAGCCACGATGTAGGCGCCAAAGAAGCCAATGAAAGGCTTCAGCTGGATGACAAAGTCCTTCAGGATGGCGCTGGGCGTATTGGAGGCGATGAGCAGCGAATAGGCCACGTAGAAAACAAGGATGCCTCCCACCACCACCAGCGGTCGCAGGTGCGACAGGCTGCGGCGTTCGTAGGCCATCTGGGCGGCAAACAGCAGCAACACCAGTGCCAGCAGTTCGTCCGTGAAGCTGAAGGGGAGGCAATCGTAGAAGATGACTCCAAACACATAGCTGACTATCAGGTAGAGATAAAACAAGCTATTCTTCGACAAAGCCAGGGACGAGAGTTGCACGGCAGATTCAAGACTTTTCAGAGGGTGATGGATGCGGACAGGCCGTATGCGGACGAAGCAGGCGGACGGTGATGACGCCGACCGACAAGATAAAGGCTACCAGCATGGCCACCAGCAGCGTGATGGACTTCTTGGGGAAGACGGGCTTGGCCGAGCAATAGGCGGCGTCGATGACACGGGCTGCCTGCTCGTCGGGCGAGCTGACCAAGATGTTTTCCTGTAGCTTCTGCATCAGGAAGAGATACATGGTTTCCTTCAGCTTCTGCTGGCGTTTCATTTCTATATATTGGCGTTCGATGGTAGGCAATACGTCGAGCTGGGCATCGAGCGAGCGGTTTTTCTTCAGAAACTCGTCGAGGCTGGCGCGCAGGCTGCTGCGGGTAGCGGCCAAGGCCTCGGCCAGCATCTTCTGCTGTTCGTCGAGCTGCTCCTC
>OLNN01002835.1_pt1 | contig 11724 bp, 10 predicted proteins | sample 1672141 | NCBI WGS metagenome assembly OLNN01 (sample SAMEA3136652, study PRJEB25190) | human gut metagenome | biome: human gut; feature: human-associated habitat; material: faeces | place: Austria | collected 2013 | reverse complement strand
TGGCTTGATATGTCAAGCCACAAATTAACGCAGTTAATTTGTTCTGACAGTGAATCGGAAAGATAAATCCGATGGCTTGTTTGCAAGTTACAAATTAACAAAGTTAATCTAAAAAAATAATGCCCATTTCCAAAAAGAGGAAATGGGCAATTTTTCTATTTTTCTATAATGCTGTAATCTCTATCGCTGAAATAACTATCTTTTAATCCGTCAGTAACATATATTTTTCCGTCAGTTGTAATAAGTACAGCTTGGAAATCTTGATTTTCTCTCCAATATTCCGTAGCTTTATCAAGTCCCATTACAAATAAGGCTGTTGAAAGACCGTCACCCTCAATACCTTTGTCTGTTACTATAGTTACAGAACTTAAACCACTTGTTGCCGGTTTTCCTGTTTTAGGGTCAACAATATGTTCATAAGTTACACCGTCTTTAACAAAGTATCGTTGATAACCTCCAGATGTTATAACAGCTTTGTCAGATACTTTTACACCGCCAACATATTTATTTTGGTCAAAAGGGTCTTGTATAGCGACTTTCCAAAGATTGCCGTCAGGCTTTGTACCTAAAGTTTGAACATTACCGCCTAATGAAATAATAGCTGATGTTACACCCTCGTCTTTGAGGAGTTTTATAATGGTATCAGAAGTATAACCTTTAGCAATACCACCCAAATCCACTTGTGTTTCCTTAGGTTTGGAAATAACATTATCTTTGATTGATACCTTGCTATAGTCTACATTTTTTAAAGCATTTTTTATCTCATCATCTGTAGGTACATAGAAATTTTGGTTATAAAAACCCCATAAATCCATAACAGGAGCAATGGTAATATCAAATGCACCACTTGTCTTTTTACCAATATTAAGTGCTGTTTCAACAATGTAAGCTGTTTCATCAGTAAGCTTAGTTTCTTCATTGTTGTTTACGGCATATATTTCACTTTCTTGACTTCCACGCCTTAATTCTTTATCTATTTCATTAATTTTCTTTTCAGCATCATTTAAAACATCGGAATTATCTGTATAGGCTGTTAAATCCATAATTGTATCCATAGCATATACAGTTTTCTTTTGTTCTTGAATTTTATTTGAACTACATCCTGTAAGCAGTAATGAACCTACAAGTAATGGAAGTAGAATTTTCTTTGAAAACAATCTCATCTCAAGTACCTTTCTATTATTGCACAAATTTAGTTAGAATTAGCTAACTACACCTAAAACAATCTATCATATTATTAAATTAATGTCAACAGTTTGGCATAAATTTAAACAATAATTAAGGGTGTGCATATTTGCACACCCTCTCTAAACTAATAAAATTTATTCAGCAACTGTTTCGCTTTCAGTTACTTCTTCAATAGTAGTTTCTTCAGATATTTCCTCAGTCACTTCTTCAGTAGTTTCTTCTGTTTCATCAACAGTAGTTTCATCTACTACTACGGCCTTAGTTTCGTCAACTTCTGGTAAAGATACAGCAATTACATCAGTTATATCTGCTGTATTGTCCTTTACAACATCTTCGAAAACTGTAGTGTTGTCTTCTGTTTCAGTAACAACTACCTTTTCTTCGTTGTTTTCTTCAGCAGTTGTGCTAACTGCATCAGCAGGAGCATAGTGAACAGATGCAGTCATACCTAATTTGTCAGCATCGTTGTAATCTAAAGTAGGGAAAGTTACAGTATACTGTGTATCCTTTACAAGGCTGTCCTTAACATTTTCAAAAGTAAGTGTAAGAACACTACCGTTTACAACAACCTTACCATTTTCAGCTACAGTATTTCTACCTTCGCCAATAGTGATGTTAGCAGTACCGTTGGCAACAGCATTTACAAGGCTTTCAGCATATGTAGCATTGTTAATATCGTAGTTTAATACTAAATCAGTACCGTCTGTAATTTCGTTTACATCATCGTCATCACCCTGCATTTTAAGAGGAGAGTCAAGGTCAAATCTAGCACTAGATTCAAGGACAACATCCTTATAACCATCAGCCATTAAAGTAATTCTATACTTACCATTACCGAAGTCCTTAAATCTGTCATAGCTGTTAGTTACAGCAACTTCAACAACAGGACCATGGTTAGGAGAAATCCATAAGTCAGATGCGAACTTAGCACCAGCAACAACAGGAGTAGCAGTACCGTCTTCGCCTAAGTATTCAATCTTAGCACCCTGAACATTGTAAATATAATCCTTAAATTCGCCAACCTTACCGGCAACAGCTTCATCAGTATTGATATTCTTGTGAGCTGGGTCATCAGCTTTCATATTAGCATAATCATCAAAGTAAACAAGGAAAGTAACATCGCCAAATCTCTTAGCATACTTTGTGTTTACAGTAAATTTATTGTTATCATTTGTGTTAGCTTCAGAATAGTTACCAACATTCTTTACAGAAACATTGTCATTAACAACTCTCTTACCGTAAAGACCGTTAGCATTTAATTCCTTGTAAGAATAAACATTGCTTTCGTTTAAGTCAGCATCAAAGTTTAAAGATGCAATTTCGTCAGAAACTTTCTGAGCCTGTGCTTCATAGCCAGAAACATTCTTTAAGATTTCAGCATTAACAGCCATATCCTTAGAAACAGCTACAACAACATCTTTAATACCAGTAGCAGTTATTTTACCATTGCTACCTCTGTTAGAAGAACCGTCATAACCAAAGTCAGCCTTTGCATTGTCAGGTCTTACAACAGTATAAGCACCATTTTCGTACTTGATAGAGCTAGAGAAAGGAGCCATTTCACCAGCACTGTTTAAAGCATTAACAGCCTGTGTAAATGATAATCTACCTAAACCGTAACCAGTAGTAGCTCTTGAAACAGCATCGTACATACCGGCATCAGTATCAGCACCAGTAGCAGCATACTTATCATCAGCACTCTGAGTAGCAGTATAGCTGTCAGGAATTTCAGCTACAGTACCATTCTTAGCAAATTCAGTAGAAAGAGTACCGTTGAAACCATCACTTGTTTCAGCATACCAGTATTCGCCATAAGTTAAAGTCTTTTTAGCAAACTTGTAACCAGAAAGGGCATTGTCGCTATACTTAACAATAGTCTTTTCAGCATTTACAGCAGTAGGTGTAACAGCAGTACCGTTGAAAGTAAATGTGTAATCAGACATTGGATTTTCAAGTGTAGCAACATAGTAGTCAGCACCGTCAACTGTTACCTTATTCTGGCTTTCAAGAGCAATAGCTGTAGTAGTTTCAGTAGTTTCTTCAGTTGTAGTTTCTGTAGTAGCCTCTGTTGTCTTAGTATTTGACTTTTTGCTACTGCTTGAAGATGAACCACCACCAGCAGCCTTTAATGAGTTTTTGCCAACGAAAGTAGTAGTTTCAGTTGAACTTTCTTCTGTAGTGTCTACAGTAGTATTTTCTGCATCAGTAGTTATTTCTGTGCTTTCTTCATCAGCACCAAATTTATTCTGACAGTTATATAAAAGCTGAGCAAATTCTTCTCTAGTGATATTGTTCTTTGGATTTAACTTGCCATTACTACCGTTTACAATACCATTTTCAACTAAAGCTGAAACAGCATTTACAGCCCAGCTTGAAACATCTGAACCGTCAGTAAAAGCTGAAAGATTAGCATTTTCGCCAGTAAGGTCATATGCTCTAGCGATTATTGCCATTACTTCTTCTCTAGTAATGTTGTCATTTGGTCTAAGCTTGTTGTCTGAACCTTTGAAAAGACCAGCATCTACAGCCTTAGCTAAATCATCATAGTACCATTGACTAGCATTAACATCAGTATAAGAACTAAGGTCTGCCTTGTTTTCTAACTTTAATACTCTTGCAAATATAGATGCTATCTGAGCTCTAGTTGCAAGACCTTGAGGGTTTAATTTACCGTTACTACCCTGAATGTAACCGTTGTTTACTGCATAAGTCATAGCAGCATTAGACCAACCAGTAGGCATATCTGAATAATCTTCTGCAAAAGTCTGCATTGAAGATGCCATCATAGTAAGAACTATGCCTAAAGAAAGCACTCTCTTTTTCATATTTTCCTCCTTTAAATAGTTAGCAAAAGCTAACAATACATCAAAAAAAATAAATGCCTATTTCTAAGCATTTTATTATTAAAAGTAGAAAAAATTTTAAAAACTATAAGTTGTTTTTAATATTTTTTCTACTAAAAATTTGACTAAATAATACAATATTTAATTAATGTATGTCAACCAGCTTTTTGATGTTTTATTTTCAATTACTGTAGTATGGTATATAATTTACCTTTATTGAAAAATCTTATCAATTTCGGAGAAAAAATTTTAATTATGCTTGTATTTTGTTTCAAGTCTTTTTATTAAAAGCTGTGCTACAATACCTGTAAATATACCAGATACAATACCAGATATAAAAAGAAGTGGAAAATAGAAAACTATACGCCAAGTACCTGTTAATATAATAGCAACAATAATCTGACCCAAGTTATGACCAATAGCACCAAAGGCACTTATTACCCAAAGTTTGTCCTTCTTTAAAAATAAAGAGAAAAGGGACATAACAGCAAAACTGAAAATACCACCGGCTATGCTGTATAAAAAGGAAGTCATTTGACCGGCAAATATACTGCTTATAACTATACGAAGTATAAGAACCGTAAAGGCATCTTTTTTGTTGTAGAGTAGTATTATTACAAGGGTAATAATGTTTGAAAGTCCCATTTTTATCCCTGGTATAGGAGTAAGAGGTGGAAGTTGTAATTCCAAAACAAATATTATTATTGCTATAGTCAAAAGAACTGATAATTGAGTTAATCTTCTGACATTATAGCTTGTTGAATTATTTGTTTCCTGCGATTGCATCAAAGTCACTCTCCTTATCCACTATTGTAATTGATAATCTGTGAGGTAAACACACTATAGGGATTACACCGTCAGAAATATAGCCAGTATTTACACATATTTTATCAGCACAGTCAGCATCAATAATGGCAATTTTCCCTTGTTCTACTCTTATTGTATTGCTGTGTCCGTCACTTGTTTTTATTTCAAATTCGTAAGGTTCTTTTACGGCATTTAAGTCTATTTCTTTTATTATTTTACCGTTTTGGCGAATAACAGCATTTTTATGTTCTCCACCCAAATTGTTCATTACTATCCATACTGTAGCTGAAACAATGCAAAGAACAGCAAAAATAATAATCCATTTTAAATTATCTTTCATATATAATCAATCCTTATTGTTAGCATTGACTAACATTCTATCATTACTAAAAATCAATGTCAATATTTATGGTTATATTTACGGTTATAATTAAATAAAAAAATATTGACAAGAAAGTTCAAGTGATGTAGACTTAGTTAGCAAAAACTAATTAAGTTATAATAAGCTAATTATGTAAGGAGAATTGTATATGCGTTTAGGTTTAACAGAGTTAATATTTATTTTCGGCATTATTTTAATCGTATTTGGTCCTACAAAGTTACCTACATTAGGTAAGTCTATGGGCGAGGCTATTAAAAATTTCAAAGATGGACTTAATAAAGTTGAAGTAAAAGATGAAAACACAAATGAAACAAAATAATGATGGAGTAATGCCAATTACTTCCCATTTATTGGAACTGAGAAAAAGGCTTGTAGTTATATTTCTTACGGTGTTGGTATTTTCGTTTATTTCCTTTTTGTTTTCAGAGGATTTAATAAAAAATCTTATGTCATTGTCAAAGGGTTATAAATTTATATATAATACACCGGAGGCATTAATAATTCAAAGTCTTAAACTTGCTATAATGTCAGGAATTGTACTGTCTAGTCCAGTTATATTTTTTAATATTTGGATGTTTGTTTCTCCAGCTCTTAAAGTTACTGAAAGAGTAGTAATAACTATTATTTTTACATTGGGAGTGGTTTTATTTTTAATGGGTTGTATCTTTGCCTATTACATAATAATTCCCTTTGTGCTTAAATTCTTTGTTGAGTCAAACTCTATATCAGAACTTCAAGCCTATGTTACTTTGGAGGGGTACATATCCATAATTGTAAGTTTCTTTATAGCCTTTGGACTTGTGTTTGAATTGCCAGTAGTTTTGTTATGCCTTGATATAGCCGGAATAGCAAGACGAAAAACTTTTGTAAATATGAGAAAATTTGCAATAGTTATTATTTGTATAGTGTCAGGTATTATTACACCACCTGATGTATTTTCTCTTATTGTTACAGCAATTCCAATGGTTATTTTATTTGAATTAAGTCTGTTTATAATGTATTTATATGAAAAAATAACGAAAAAGAACTAAAAAAACACCTGTACTGAATTTGTTTCCAGTACAGGTGTTTTTTCTATCTCTTTGTATAATAAGTGTGTAAATATTTGTGGGCAGTGTTTGAACAAGGGAGAGTAAGATACTTTTCGTATATAGCTTTAAGGCTTGAATTTTCGTGACATTTTCTAATTTTATTACTTCTGTCACTTTCGTAAAGCCCCTTGCTTCTCAATGCTGTATTGCCACTATATAAAGGTGTACCGCCACCACCTACACAGCCACCAGGACAAGCCATAATTTCAATAAATGTATATGGACTTGTACCATTTTTGACTTCATCTAATATTTTTTCAGCATTTTTAATACCATTTACAACACAGGCTTTTATAGTTTTATCTTTTATTTTGATTTCAGTATGCTTTATACCGTCACTACCTCGTAATTGCTTAAACTCAACATCTGTAAGTATTTCTCCGGTCATAAGTTCGTATATACTTCTTATGGCAGCCTCTGTAACACCACCACTTGCACCGAATATTCTACCAGCACCAGATGTATTTCCGAATAATGAATCGTATTCGCTATCTTGAAGTTTTGTAAGGTTTATGCCTTTTGACCTTAAAAGTTTTGCGTATTCTCTTACAGTAAGAACAGCATCTACATCACGACCACCCTCTGTATACATTTCAGGTCTTAAAGCCTCGTGCTTTTTAGCTGTACAAGGCATAACAGCTATGTGATATATGTTATCCTTTCCAAGATAATTTTTAATAAGTGCACCTAACATTTGCTGAGGGGATTTACAACTTGAAATATTGTCAAAAAGGCTAGGGTAGTTAAGCTCAGCATAGTTTATCCAACCTGGGCAACAAGATGTAATCATAGGGAGAACGCCACCAGTTTTAATTCTGGTTATAAGTTCAGTTACTTCCTCCATTATTGTAATGTCAGCACCAAAATCTGTTCTAAAAACATAGTCCCCAAGCATTTTAGCTGATGTAGCAATTTTGCCGGAAACATTTTCTCCGGATAAAAGCCCAAATTCTTCGCCTAATATGTTTTGTGAAGACGGTGCAAACTGCCAAACTATTGTTTTTCCGCTGTTTAAAGCTGTTGTTACCTTTTGGAGGGCGTCGTTTTCAGCAATAGCACCAGTAGGACAGACCTTGCTACATTGACCACAGCCAATACATTTTGTCTGGCTCAAATCGTACCCACCAATAGTGTCAGAGTAAGTTTTGCCATTTTCAGTTTTTAATTCTAATATGTTTATGGCTTGAGTATTTTTACAGACATCAACACATTGACCACAGCCAATACACTTTGAAATATCTCTTATTATGGCATTACTTGAAGTATCAGCAATAGTAGAAACAGTAGATTCGCTGTCTACAATAGTATCGCCAAATACATTCTTACCAAAAGCCCATAGAGATGCAAAGCCAGCAGCATTAATAGCTCCCAACTTCAGAAACTCTCGCCTTGATATATTTTTACTCATACATTACCTCCGTTAGAAAACTAGCATAATTCCATAGTTTGCCTATGCTAACTTAGTATATTTTAACTATTCTTAATACCTATGTCAATAATGCTTAATCAACAAAACTTCTCAATTAGTCGTGTTGACATAATAAATGTATTATACTATACTCTAGTGTGGTTACTGTTAGATAACTAGGTTAGTAGAACCTAACCTTAATTCAAAAGTAGTTTGTTTAATATGGTATTCTGTTATTTTTTAATAGATGTTTTATATTAAAAAACTAAATATAGTATATTTTAAAAGGAGGAATATTAAATGCTGTTTAAAAATAAAAAAATGAGCAGAATAGTTGCTTTATTATTAACAGCAGCCTTGAGTTTTTCCGCTAATTCATTTGTTTTTGCTGGAGAAAATTCAAGTTCAGTTCTTTTAGGCGATGTTAATGGAGATGGCAAGGTAAATTCAGATGATGCGTCATTAGCACTTAGTTATGTACTTAAACCTAATGAAGTACAGGGCTTTAATCCTGATGTAGCAGATGTAAATGGAAATGCTGTTATTGACTCTGTAGATGTTGCTTTAATTTTACAAAAGGCTTTAGATTCTAGTTTTAAGTTCCCTATTGAAGATGTGCCTACAGTAACAAATGTTACAAACTGGAAGGAATTTAAGACAGCTGCCGCGACTGCAAAGGAAGGCGATACTATAAGTCTTTCAAATGATATTTCAGCAGACGGTTCAGCAATATTTGATGTAGACGGTGTATCAGGTGCAACACTTGTAGTAAAAGAAAAGAATGTAACAATTCTTGGTAACGGACATACTGTAAAGTCAGACGGTACTAATACATTTACATTTGACTTTGACGGTGAAGCAAATGAAACAGCTGGTACTTCAGGTGCAAAGGGTGTTAATGTAAAGGACCTTACTATTGATGGTGCAAGCTTTAAGCATAAAATCGGTGGTGGTATGTTCCTTGAAGCCGATGCAGATGTTACACTTACAAATGTAACAATGAAGAATTGTAATGCAGGAGCTACATCAGCATTCAATGGTGGTGGCGCAGTTTATGTAAACTACCACAGAGGAGAAACTCCAACACTTACAGCTGTTAATTCAACTTTCGAAAACAATAGCGTAGGCGACGGTACAACTGGTCGTGGTGGTGCAATTTACGGTTCTACAGGTAATGTAGTATTAGAAAATTGTACTTTCAAGGGCAACAAGGCAGGCTACGGTGGTGCAGTTGCTATGGACGGTAAGCATGGAAATTCAGGCGAAGAAGTAAATGGTTCACTTTCAGTAACTAATTGTACATTTATTGACAATGACGGAGTCAACGGTGGCGATGATATTTATGTATTTGAAGGTACATCAGCAGGTAAGAAGGGTAAGGCTATTACTTCAAATATTGATGTTAAAAATATCTCTGGTACTTTTAGTGGCGAAACTACTGATGATTTCAAGGATTATGATGTTGTTTATTCAAGATATTATGCAGATACATATGTTGGAGATAAGACAAAGACAGCACCAAAATTTGACGGTGTAACTGTTCACGATATTACATTCCCAACACAGGATAGAGATACTCTTGAAGTTCCTACTACTACAACAGAAACAACAACTACTACAACTACTACAACTGAGAGTACAACAGAAACAACTACTACAACAACAGAAACTACAACTCAGACAACTACAACAACTACTACAGAAACAACGACTGAATCTACTACAGAATCTACAGAGGCAACAACTGCTGTATATAAGGGTAGTGAAACAGTTGATGTATATGGTTATGATGTTAAGGTAGCTGTAGCAGTAGACGGAAATGGCAAGATTATTTCTGTATTAGACGACAACACAGATACACAGGATATGTTTAATGAAATGTTCTATAGCAAGGCTATAGCTATGTTTAAGAATTTCATAGGCAAGACAGCTAGTGAACTTGATGATGTAGATGGTGTATCAACAGCAACATATTCTTCAAATGCCATAAGGGGAGCTGTTAAGAATGCTCTTAGCTCTATACCAGCATCATTAGACATTTCTTCTAGCTTTGTATCAGGTGGTGTTGTAAATGCAAATAGTAGCTTTGCTGAAGTTGCATTAAAGAGTAGTAATGATAGTGCCAATATATTCTATACAACAGACGGCACAGAACCTAATGAAAATTCAAACAAGTATGACGGTAGCATAAAATTAACTGCTGCTGATATAACTTCATCATCAAAAAAAGTGGTGGACTGATTACTTTAAAGGCAATAGCTGTAAAGGATAATGCAAAATCTTCTGTTTTGGAGCAAAAAGTAATTTTTGCTGATGAATTAGACGGAAAATATGAAGACGGTACATATGGCAGTCCTTTGAGAAGTTATGTTGGAAAGGATACAGTTTCAGTAACTGTATCTGACGGATTAATAAGGTCTATAAATGTAAAACCTGTTTCAGGGGAAGCAGACCAAGAACTTATTGATGAATTGCTTATTAACCAATGTAGAGATATTAACTATAGTAGTCAAAATCAAGACTATGTAAATAGAATTTACGAAGTCTTGTATGGTCATTTTGAAAATAATAGTTCAGAGCCTACAATTCCAGAAATAAGCTATACAAAAAACAATGACATAATAACAGTTACCATTACAGGAAGTAATGTGTATTACTCTGTTGATGGCTCAACACCATCAGTGTTGTACACAAAGCCTGTAGTTATAAACACTTCTGATTATAGTAATGTGGATAAAATCAGAGTGCGTGCTGTAGCTGTTGACGGTAATCAGTCCTCCGAAGAAAAACAGTTGGATATTTATACAAATACCAATGATATATTAAATTCAATAAGTTTTTACCAGAAAGCTTTTGAATAAAAGGCATTAAAAAAATCACTCCGAATAAAATAGTTTCGGGGTGATTTTTTATGTTACAAAAATTAAAAAAAGTAGTAAAAAAGTTGCTAAACAATAAGAAAGTTCCAGTTGTTACACTTGGAATAGTAGCACTTTTAATTTTAACTGCCGGACTCTTTACACCAATGACACAACCAACAACTGCATCGAAGAAAAAATTGCCTATATACTGCGTGGATACACAGGGTAAAAAACAGGTTTCTATATCCTTTGATGCTGCTTGGGGAGCAGGTAAGTGGGGAAGATGTTTACTACCATATGAAATTACACTACTCTCAAACAGTTCAACCCGTTCGCTTATGTCTTTTTTTGTTTTACTACCATATGAAATTACACTACTCTCAAACCCTACTATAAGTGTTTCTGCTACTATGTTTGTTTTACTACCATATGAAATTACACTACTCTCAAACAGGTATTGCTAAATTACCTTTAGAAGCTATGTTTTACTACCATATGAAATTACACTACTCTCAAACACCATCTCTATCCTCCTTGTCGTATTTGATGTTTTACTACCATATGAAATTACACTACTCTCAAACAGCTACTTCACTATTCTTAGAAAAATTAGGGTTTTACTACCATATGAAATTACACTACTCTCAAACTTACTAACTTCTTCTGATTTGCCTTGCTCAGTTTTACTACCATATGAAATTACACTACTCTCAAACCTGTTGAAATTTCACCAAATTTTTGAACAGGTTTTACTACCATATGAAATTACACTACTCTCAAACTGTATACGGTTTAATTATCTGCATTTTCTTCGTTTTACTACCATATGAAATTACACTACTCTCAAACCATATTGGTGGAAAGTGCTTTGCTGTGGGTGTTTTACTACCATATGAAATTACACTACTCTCAAACAAGTAATGTAGCTGTAAAATCATAATCTGAGTTTTACTACCATATGAAATTACACTACTCTCAAACTCATTATTGAATCTCTTTATAATATCATTAGTTTTACTACCATATGAAATTACACTACTCTCAAACTGCATCTTCTGTTGTTATGTAATTCATTCTGTTTTACTACCATATGAAATTACACTACTCTCAAACCTCAAATAAACTGCGCCACTACAATGCACAG
>OLNN01002830.1_pt1 | contig 11733 bp, 9 predicted proteins | sample 1672141 | NCBI WGS metagenome assembly OLNN01 (sample SAMEA3136652, study PRJEB25190) | human gut metagenome | biome: human gut; feature: human-associated habitat; material: faeces | place: Austria | collected 2013 | reverse complement strand
ACAAATATAGATGATTTGATTCTCAGACTTCGTCTGTTTACTCACCCCGGCAAATTCCAATTTTTAATAGTAGAATTCCCATAAGGATGTTATAATACAAATGATATCTTTTAAGAAGGGACGGTGATATAATGGGTATCTTTTTAAACAGTACTGCACCATTTGAAGCATATAAGATAACAGCCCTGGATAAATACTTTGTAGATAAAACGATGTTAATAGAAGAATTGATTCCATCAATAGGAAGAGAACAAAGATTTTTGTGTATCACAAGACCCCATCGATTCGGAAAGACCGTAATGGCAAATATGGTAGCGTCATATTTTGGCAAGGCAATAGATAGTAGTTTTGTATTTGAACATCTTGCGATAGCAAAAAGCCCGGTATATGAAGAATATATAAATAAATATGATATTATCTATATTGATTTCAGCAGGCTTCCAGAGAATTGCCAAACTTATGAAGAATATATTAATAGAATCAAAACAGGAATAAAAGAAGATTTGCTTGAAGAATTTCCCGAATTAGAATTGAAAGAAGAAATGTCACTTTGGGATATCCTGGCAAAAATTTTTCAAAAAACAAATCGTAAATTTATGTTTATAATGGATGAATGGGATGCAGTATTTCATATGCCATTTATTTCCCAAAAAGAAAGACAAGAATACCTGCTTTTTCTTAAAAACTTACTGAAAGATCAGGTATATGTAGAACTTGCTTATATGACCGGAATACTTCCAATAGCCAAATACTCTGCCGCTTCAGAGTTAAATATGTTTGTGGAATATAACATGGCAACAAGAGAACGGTTTAGCTCTTATTTTGGATTTTCAGAAGGGGAGGTAGATAAACTGTTTCAAATTTATAGTGAAACCACAATTCGACCACGAATTACAAGACATGATTTAAAAATCTGGTATGATGGATATTGTACGGCATCGGGTGAACAGCTTTATAATCCCCGTTCAATTATCTGTGCTTTATCAGATAACCAGCTAGGCAGTTACTGGACAGGTTCTGGTCCCTATGATGAAATATTTTATTATATCAAAGGGAATATTGATGAAGTCAGAGAAGACTTTATTCTTATGATTTCCGGCGAACATATAGAGGCGAAAGTACAAGAGTATGCGGCCACCGCAGAAGAATTAACAACAAAAAACCAGATATACTCTGCAATGGTCATATACGGGTTACTTACTTATGAAGATGGAGAAGTCTTTATTCCAAACAGAGAGCTGATGTACAAATATAATGAACTCCTTTTAACAAATGAAAGTTTGGGATATGTATATCGGTTAGCAAAAGAATCTGAAAGAATGCTAAAGGCAACACTAGCTGGAGATACACAAACAATGGCAGAAATTTTGGAGTATGCTCATAATACAGAATCTCCTATTCTATCTTATAACAATGAAATAGAATTATCTGCCATAGTTAATCTTGTATATCTGGCAGCAAGAGACAAATACCGTGTTGAGAGAGAAGATAAATAAGCAAAAAAGCCCCCTCCTCTGCTTTCGCAAAGGAGGGGGCTGTCCGTTTTGCCTCTCTCTACTGGTTCTTGGTTTTTTAAGGCATATCTTTATCTCTTGTATACTACCACAGGGAACTCCCGTTGAAGTAGCTGGGTTAAAAGATTACTCTTCTGTCAGCTTAAATCCGGCAATTCTAGCAAGCTCGCGGATAGAATCTCTGGATACCTTCTTACCTCTGTATTCAATGAGGTCTTCACACTGTCCTGTAAAGATATCACTAGGGTTATACTTCTTAATGATGATCTTATCTTCTTCTGTGAAGATTTCTAAAGGCTCTCTCTCACCAATATCGAAACTTTTACGAAGTTCCATAGGTAATGTGATTCTTCCTAATGAATCAAGCTTTCTAACTATTCCTGTACTCTGCATAACGTACTCCTCTCTGGTGCTATAATATTCTCTCTTATGATGTGCACCCGTGCAATGTCCTCTGGGTTGATTATAGTATATCATAAAGCAGCCAGTCTGTCAACCAAAAAATAGATAATCTTTTTTAAAATGTTAAATGTTTTAGAAACTGTTGTTTTGAAATTGTTATGACAGTTTGCCGTTTTATTTTCATTCTAGTATAAATATGGGAAGTTTTGTGCTTTCTTCTATAAAAAATTGTTATTTGATTCGGGTTGTCTCATTATCTCCCGTGTAAAATAGCAACTTTTTACTTTAATTTGAGTAAGTACTGTCCATAGTTGGTCATCTTGAGGCTCTCGCCAATCTCATGAACCTTATCTAAAGATACGAATCCTTCTTTCCATGCAAGTTCTTCTAAGCAGCCTACATAGCATCCTGACTTCTGAAGTGCCTTAACAATCTCGGCTGCCTCTAACATACTGTCTGCTGTTCCGGCATCCATCCATGTAAGTCCTCTGTCAAATGGAATTACCTTTAACTGGCCTCTGCTTAAATACTCTAAGTTAACATCTGTAATCTCGTACTCACCTCTTGCGGATGGTTCAAGATTCTTAGCAATGTCAATTACCTGATTATCATAGAAGTATAATCCTGGTACGATGTAATTAGACTTTGGATTCTTTGGCTTCTCTTCGATGGATACAGCCTGTCCGTTCTCATCAAATTCTACAACACCAAATGGTCTTGGGTCATCTACATAATAACCAAATACCTTTGCGCCGTGGTCATCCTTGATGGCTTCTTTCATGATCTCATCAAGATTATGGCACTGGAAAATGTTATCTCCTAATACGAGACATACAGAATCATCTCCAATGAAGTCTTCTCCGATGATAAGTGCATCTGCGATTCCCCGCGCAACTTTCTGTACTGCAAACTCGATATGAAGTCCTAATTCACTTCCATCTCCGAGAAGGTTCTGGAACTCTCTTTCTTCCCCTGGTGGAATAATTACAAGAATGTCCCTGATTCCTGCCTGAAGTAAAGTGGCAATTGGATAATAAATTAACGGTTTACAAACTGGCTTTGTCATAGGGTACAGTCTCGTACCTCTTCCAGCCGCTAATACTATTCCTTTCATAAAAATAAGTCCTCCTTAGTAACTTTGAATCCCTATGTTACTCATAATGTCTCAACTATGCTGTCAACATTCTTACATGATGCTGTCTTTAGATTCATGCTTATTAATGCTTTTATTTTAACAAACTACCATGATTCCAATATTTTATATTATTTTCCATGAGCTGTCAAACTTTTTTTGCAATTTAGTTAAATATTTATATAGTTTGTCTTTATTTTCCTGCAAATGCGCTCTGTACTGCAGCCATCGACAGTATTTAGGAACGTTTCGCGGAACTTCTTAAGGTCTGCCTGTTCATTTGCCGATACAATATTCTGAAGCATGGCAGCAGATTCCTCGCATAATGCCTCAAAATCCGTGACAACGGGACCTGGTGTAAACTGCGAATAATCAAAGTAAAAGTCTCTGCTGTCCATGTATTCTTTCTCATCAAATGCATAGAAAAGCATTGGTAATTCAAGGATCGCTGCCTCAAATACGCTGGAACTGTAGTCTGTGATAAGAAGGTTGCTGATCAGCATGAGGTCATTGATATGTTCTTCCCCGCTCAAATCAAGTACTCTGTCCTGCCATTGTGCATCCACAGTAAACTTTTGCTTTACAAATGGATGATTCTTTAAAATAAGTACCGTGTCTTCTGGCTGCCTTTCCATAAAGTGATTCACATCAAATGCTTCCAATGGATAATATGCATCTTTATTCCCATCTCCGCGGAATGTCGGTGCAAACAAGATTACCCTGTTCTCCTTTAATATAGGATATTTCCCGTAGAGTTCCTCGCGCTTTTTCTCCTCATAATCCCAGTCAAAAAGCAGATCTGTACGCGGTACTCCCAGCGCCTGTACCTTACTTCCTGAAATGCCAAATGCTTCTGCATAAATATCTCTCACCGTATCGCTGCTGACTGGTACGAGGTCATAATTCCTGTGATTCATCGATGTCTGAGGCGCACCGCCCTGTTTACCCATACGGGTAAGGCCAAACGTCTTAAAAGCTCCGCAGGCATGCCACAACTGCACAATCTTTGTCTCGCTGCGTTTCTGAATGCTATGAAGCTGCGGATAGAAATCTTCTAAAATGATAACTGCAGATGTAGCGCATTTGAACGCACAATCCCGAAGTTCCTTCTTGCGAAGCTGATCAACTGTCTTTGTATTGATAAATGTCGTAATCTCTACCTCGGGTTCATTCTCCTCAAACCACTTCTTCACAAGCATAAGATTCCCATTCTTCTCTGGCTCTCTCTCTGAAAGGAAAAGAATCTGACTCGGATTTACCTTATTCTTCGCTATATATTTGCGGTATCTGGCTGCAAAATAGTCAGTATTTTGCTGACGGGCACTATAATTATAACCACTAATTCTATATACGGTATCATTCGCCCGCTTCGCTGCCTTTATAAAATTCTTGTCTTCCTTAAAATAATCTCTGACCAGTAAAAATGGCAGTCCAAGAGAGCAAAGTCCAAACTTGAACAGATTCCTCTTGCGGACAATTTCCGCTCTGGCAAATAGTTCCTTTTGCACTGGAAATGGCTGGTCATCTAAGCAAATCTCTTCCGCTCCACACCAAAGCGTAAAAATAACATTCACCTTATGGCGTGGCGGACTGTAAAATACATATGGCAGCAGTATCTCTGCATCTGCGCGAATCTGGTCACCAACTTCTCCTTCTTCTATTACTACTTCCATCGGAAAACGACGTTCTACCTGTCTCTGGGTAAATACAGCCTGCACGCGGATGCGCTTTCCCTGCATCTCGTCCGGCATCTTTGCGCGAAATCCAAGCTTCATCGTCTTCTGTGTTATATTAACTGTAATTCTGTAATTAATCTTTCTCATAATTCTTTGTCCATTATTTTAAATTATCACAACTTATTTGTTCATTAGCTTAGAGCGTGTTTGAAAAATCATTCCTACAACCTGCACGCCTCAATTTACAGATTATTTTTCCAAAGTTCCCTGCATATAGTTGTCCATCCAGCTTAAATCAATCTTTTTCTCCCACTGCCTTCTTGCGATATCCTGCTTCAGTGTGAGCGCCAGATTCTGTGACTTCTTCGCAGACTGACCCTGGCTCACTGTATCTGCAGCACTTCCTGCAAGTGCTGTACTTCCACTCTGGCTACCTGCTTTCTTATTACTCGCATCTGTGTTCACCACAATAACCTGGCTATTCTGGCTCACTGGCGAAAGTACAGAACTTCCCGCATTAGAAGTGCCTGCCAATGCGGTTCCTTTACCTGCTCCAATTGTATCTAAAAGGCTCTTACCAGTTGACATCTTAAGAATAGATACTACCTTTTTCATAGAAACATCTGCCTTCTCTTCCTGGAGTACTTCTGGAAGATTTCCCTTTACTTTCATGTAGGAAACATCAGCAAAATCTTCTGCCATATCTTCTTCTGTATAATCCTTAATCGCCTGTTTCTCCTGAAGCGCAGACTTACTCTCCTTATCATAGGACATAATCCAGAATGGACCGCCTGCACTGGCACCTTTTGACTGTGCGATTACATCTGACAGTCTGTACTTGTAAGCGGAACGCGCCCTGCTTCCGACATCGGCTACTGTTACGCAATCGTTCTTATCAATTGCTACCAGTACCATAAAATGCCCGCCTCGGGTAAAATATCCAGGTCCCATAAGGCACACTACTGGCTTGCCTTCTTTTAATGCCTTTTTAATCGCACTATAATCGGTTCCTGCTCCCTGACACTTCAGTCCATAAGCCGCTGCCATCGCAGGAATCATCTCATGTGCAGAACCTGCTCTTGAGTAAAAGCCATGCTGATAGCCCCAGATGGCTGTATCCAATGGAGTTACCCACTTACCTGTAAGAGATGTGATTACTACTGCCATGGAAGTCGGACCACATCCAGCCTTAGCGATACAGTAGCCATTCTGATTCCAGGCACTATCTGTCTGATTAAAATATACATATCCCGCAATGTATTCCTTATTATTCTTCATAGCCAGACGAGTATCATTATAAATCTTCGGGATAAATGTACTCGTTTTATCGCTTCCGTCCGGTGCGTCTTCCTCTGCTAACTGATCCGTAATCTTCTTAATCGCCTTTGTACGAATCTCTGCATCTTCTCTTGAGGAAATGTCCTTCTTCGCCTTCTTCTGAGTTGTTCCTTCTTCGTTACTATGAGAGGAATTTCCGGATGTATCTGATGTAGAAGAATCGGTATCTTCTGCCTGATCTGTATTACCAGATGTACCAGACGTATTCCTCTTCGTACCTTCTGTTGTATGTTCTGTCTGCGAATGCTCTGTATTACCGCTGCTTGTATCCCTTTCGGAAGAAGTCTGGCTCTCCTGACTTTCCGTTGCTGTCGTACTCTCTTCTTTCTTCTCTGTTGTCACTTCTGTCGTGCTCTCGCCTTCTTCAGAATTATCTCCTGCTGTCTTGCTCTGCACAGCCTTCTCCTCTGCTGCATAAACACTTACAGGTTCTACCCCTGACTGAAAAAAGCATTCCGGACCTGTAAATGTCATGACTGCACTTAACCCCACTGCCAGTACTGCCCGTCCAAAGTTGTTCATTAATCCTAAACCTTCTTTCTTTTTGATGTAGATTTTTTCGTGACTTACTGATATAATAAATCAAATAACATATTTTTACAATAGTCTTTTGCATAGTTTTGCATATTTAAGAATTACTTCTTCACGATAGTAATTCCAGTCGCATTCTACTTATATTTTATTTGTATTTACTTGATACAAAGATTTTATAGATATTGGGACAATATTACATTTCAACTTGAAATGTAATTGGATAGCTGAATATTGACCACATATTATTAAAGATTATTTTCCATTTTATTCTGTTTGAAGGAGGAGCATTTATAATGGATAAAAAGTTTAATTTTCAGGAATTACAGGCGATTGTTGCCACACTTCGCGGAGAGAATGGCTGTCCGTGGGATAAGTCACAGACGCATGAATCTCTTAAGTTATATACATTAGAGGAAGCCTACGAGGTGAATCAGGCAGTAACTGACCTCACTAAGACTGGCGACTGCGCTAATTTAAAAGAAGAACTTGGTGACCTTTTATTTCAGGTACTTTTGCAATCCCAGGTTGCTGAAGATAATGGCGAATTTGCTATCGAAGATGTTATCGATGGCATCGCCCGCAAGATGATCCACCGTCACCCTCATGTATTTGCTGGCCGCCATTATGATAGTGTAGAACAGCAGCAGGCCGACTGGGAGAAGTTAAAATCTCAGGAAGAAGGACATAAACAGACCTCTTTAAAAGAAGAGATTGCCCTTGTTCCAGAAAGTTTCCCTGCCCTCATCCGCGGCCAGAAGATTGCGAAAAAGGCTGCCGCCGCCGGACTGTTTTCCACGGAGGATGAAGATGTCTTTAAAGACCTGCTAACTTCTGTTGTGAATTTACAGCTCGGCACTGCTGGGGAAGATCCAGAGAAAAAATTCAGCAGTGATGAGGAATTGTCAGAGAAGCTGGGGGAAGTTCTCTTTGCATTATGTCGGTTCTGTGCGAAGTATAAGGTTTCAGGGGAAATGGCATTGCTGAAGAAGCTGGAGGAATTCTGATTGCCGCAGGCAGGGGGAAACGCTCCTAACGGGAGAAGATACCCTTTTTGAATGGCTCCAAAGTCATTTTCGCTCATACGAAGAATAATGCCTGCCCCGAGAAGATACCCTTTTTGAGTGGCTCCAAAGCCAGAAAAAAGCAGCTTAATTCATTAGCATTAGAAGGTGTTTAAATGCTAATGAATTAAGCTGCTTCTCCTGTCAGAGACACTCAAAAAATCTCATCTACTAAAATCGTGCAAAACTGGCTGTAATAATAGAGAAACTTATACATATCCTTTTCTCCCATTCGCTCTTTTACCCTCTCTAAGAGCTTACAGCATTTTTCAAATTCCTCGGTGATAAGTTCTTTTCCAGTCTGGGTGAACTGTACCTTGACGTAGCGGTGATCTTCTTCGCTACTTTTCATTTCCAGATATCCTTTACGCTCTAAATTATGGAGCATTCGGGATACGGCTGGCCTTGACAGCTTCATCGCATCCCCAATATCTGACGGAATGACAAATTCCTTTGCCAGTAACAGGTGGCGCAGGGTGAGTAACATTGTCAGTTCTCCTGATGGAATGTTACACATTTGCTGAAACTGTACATTGGCCTTTCGCATTTGGATGATTAGTTGCTGGTAGTCCTCTAAAGTCACTTTTTGTTCTGCTGACGGCTCGCCTTCTGGCCAGTCAGAACTCCCTGTGTCTTTCGCTTTCATATTTTTGTTATTTTCCTCCCCCAAAATAGCTTTATTTTAAAATTCTCTTTACTATTCCACGATAATTCTATCCTTCATTGGAACATATTCCTTATCCATAGCCACACTCTGGTATGCTGGACGGATAATCTTATCGCAGTTCATTAACTCTTCTAAACGGTGTGCGCTCCAGCCGACCATACGTGCCACGGCAAACATCGGGGTGAATAACTGGTCTGGCAGCCCTAAGATCCGATACATGAATCCGCTGTAAAAGTCGATATTGGCACTTACACCTTTATAGATACGGCGTTTTTCCTGAATGGTTTCGACGGCGAGTTTTTCTACTCTGTCATAGAATTCAAATTCTTCATCGTAACCTTTTTCCCTCGCGAGTTTGTCAAGGAATCCCTTGAAGATTCTTGCTCTTGGATCGGAGATAGAATAAACGGCATGTCCCATTCCATAAATCAATCCGCTGTGATCAAAGGCTTCCTTATTGAGAAGCTTCAGCAAGTAATTTTTAATCTCGTCTTCGTCTTTCCAATCCTTCACTTCCTGCTTCATCTCATCAAACATATGAACAACTTTGATATTTGCTCCACCGTGTTTTGGCCCTTTGAGTGAGCCAAGAGATGCTGCCATAGCGGAGTAAGTATCTGTTCCAGAGGAAGTTACTACATGATTGGTAAATGTCGAGTTGTTACCACCGCCGTGATCCATGTGAAGTACGAGGGCAATATCTAAAACTCTTGCTTCAAGTGGTGTATACTTTTTATTTGGGCGGAGCATACGCAAAATATTCTCCGCCGTGGAAAGTTCCTGCTTCGGAGAATGAATGTAAAAACTCTTGCCTTCTACATAATGATTATATGCCTGATAACCATAAACTGCGAGTAACGGCACAGTACTTGTAAGCTGTAAGCACTGGCGCAGTACGTTCGGTATGGAAATGTCATCTGCCATATCGTCATAACCGTATAATGTCAGTACGCCTCGCTGCAGTGTATTCATCATGTCCTTACCTGGTGCTTTCATAATAACGTCTCGCACAAAGTTCGTCGGCAATGTACGATAACTTCCAAGAAGATTCTGGAATTCCTGTAATTCCTGCTTCTGTGGCAAACGTCCAAAAATAAGCAGATAGGCCACTTCTTCATAGCCAAATCTCTGCTCTGCTACAAATCCGTCTACTAAATCGTGAATGTCGTAGCCGCGATAGCGCAGCTCTCCATCGCAGGGAACCATCTTTCCATCAACTTCTTTGGAAGAGGTGATGGTGGAAATATCCGTAAGTCCTGCCAGCACGCCTTTACCGTTCACATCACGGAGACCTCGCAGTACATGGTACTGGTCATACAGGCCTGAAGGAATCTGTCCGTGTTCCATAGAAAGTGCAGCGAGATCCTGCAGTTCCTGTGTCATCATTGAGTATTCATTCATTCTATCACCTATTCTTTCCTGGTTAACAATGTTAGTTAGCTTTGTTAATTATTATATAGAAAAAAATTTGTTTTGTCAAATTCATCACAGATGAAGTATACTAGAGCGTATTTGAAAAATGCTTTCCCCATAAATTGGAACATACACATTACTGGAGTGATTTCTCAAACACTCTTTATTTAACTACAATTTATTCTGACAAAATTTTACCCTGTTTATAAGTAGTTTACGCAAAAACCGTGTCTCTTACCACCAAAATTTTATGTAATGTGTACAAGTTTTTTCTGTTTTAAAATATTTGACTGTGCTATACTATAAATAACTGTATATACGCTGAAGAATATATGCACTAAAACGTATATATATTACATATTATAATCGGGGATAGTATGCACTTTTCCCGATTTTAATGCAACTTATAATTATTTAAATAAAAATATTTTTTAGAAAGGAGCGTATCATTTATGCAAATACAACGTCTCGTAGATCTGGAGGACTACGAATTTGATACATTGCTCGTCACATACAATCATAAAAATCGTCTGAGTATCGAGCTTGGAAAAGTTAGCGAGATTTTTGAAAGTCTTCAGGCCGATGGTCTCGTTGGAGGAAGCAAGGTATACGGTCTCCGAGGAAAGGATTTTTCTTATCAGGGACAGCCTTATTATAACCTGATTTTCATTGGTATTCCTGAGAAGGCAACTCCGAGAAGATTTCAGTTACAGTTCGGTCAGGCTATGAAGGAAGCAAAGCGTTTCCACGGAAAGAACCTTCTTATGACCGCAATCGGAGAAGATGTTTCCTACTGGTTAAGTTCTGCTATGAAGGGACTTCTCCTCGCAGATTACTCTTTTGACAAATACATTTCTGATAAGCCAGAATCTCCAGAGCTGCATCTTGGAATTCTGACAGGAATTGATTCTGCATCCTTTAAAAAGGAAGAGCAGTACACAAGAATGATGGCAAAAGCCGTTACAACAGCCCGTGACCTGGTAAATGAACCAGCGAACGTGATGACTCCTGCAGCTCTCGCAGCTAAGGCAAAGGAAATCTGCGAAAAGAACAATATCAAATGCACAATTCTTGAAAAGCAGGATTGCGAAGCACTCGGCATGAATTCCTACCTGGCAGTTGCCCGTGGCTCTAAACAGTCCGCTAAGTTTATCGTTATGGAATATAACGGCCGTGTTACAGACGATGAAAAGATTGCTTTAATTGGAAAAGGTCTTTGCTTTGACTCCGGCGGATATAATTTAAAGCCTGGCAATGCCATGAAAGGCATGCATGGTGACATGGGCGGCGCAGCCGCAGTTATCGCTGCTATGGGTGCAATCGCAGAGGCGAAACTTGGCATTAACGTAACCGCAGTTATTCCTGCCTGTGAAAATATGATTTCCGGCAAGGCAATGAAACCGGGCGATATCGTTAAGTCTATGAATGGCAAATACATCGAAGTTGTTAACACTGATGCTGAAGGCCGTATGGCACTTATTGATGCCATTACTTACGCAATCCGTGAATGTGGAGCTACAACATTAATTGACGTAGCAACTTTAACTGGAGCCTGTGTTGTTGCCCTCGGTGACCGCTACACTGGTGCTTTCAGTAACAGCGACGAACTTATGTCCAAGATTGTCCAGGCATCCATCCTTGCAGGAGAAAATATCTGGAGACTCCCAATGGGCGATGAAGAATATGATAATCTGAACGCATCTACTGTAGCAGATATCGCTAACTGTGGTAAAAAATGTGGTGCAACTGCCGCCGCAAGATTCTTAGGTGAATTCGTTGAGAAAAAACCTTGGGTACATCTTGATATTGCTGGAACATCGGAATCTGATGAAGATACTGAGATTTACTCTAAGGGTGGAACTGGTGCAGCAACAATGTTGCTGTATGAAGTAGTGAAATTGATGGAAAAACCATATAAGAGTTATTAAATCCTGATTTGCACAGCAAAGGAGACGCTTCCAAAGAGAGCCGATACCCTATATTTGTGACTTTAGTC
>OLNN01002828.1_pt1 | contig 11737 bp, 7 predicted proteins | sample 1672141 | NCBI WGS metagenome assembly OLNN01 (sample SAMEA3136652, study PRJEB25190) | human gut metagenome | biome: human gut; feature: human-associated habitat; material: faeces | place: Austria | collected 2013 | reverse complement strand
ACCACCTCAAGGTGGCCGAGGCCGATATGGGCCGCGTCATCGGCAAGCAGGGCCGTATCGCCAAGGCGATCCGCGTTGTCATGCGTGCCGCTGCCGTCCGTCAGGGCGAGAAAGTCATCGTTGAGATCGACTAAGACCCGTTACAAAGCACTTTGCCGCAGGGTAAAGTGCTTTTTTTCAATGTAGGGGCGAACATTGTTCGCCGCTGCAGCCTTGCGGCAGCGGAGACTTCCGCGGGTAGATGCCGAGCATCGACTCCTACACCGTAGGGGCGGATTCTATATCCGCCCGGGGCGTTTCCGCTGCCGCGAACAGACCTCTACAACACATCAGGAGGAACTATGCAAAACTATCTTCCCGCCTGCAAGATCGTGTCCACCCACGGCGTGCGCGGCGAAATGAAAGCCCTGCCGCTCTGCGACGGCGCGGCGTTTCTGGCAAAATTCAAGCGCCTGTTCACCACCGCCGACGGCGCAGGGGAGACCCGCGTGCTGGGCGTGCGCGCTCAGGGCAATGTGATTTTACTGCGCCTTGACGGCGTCAACGATATGGACGCCGCCCGCGCCCAGGTGGGCCGGGTGTACTATCTGGCTAAGGCGGACGCACGCCTGCCCAAGGGCCGCTTCTTCATTGACGACCTGCTGGACTGCGAGGTCGTCGATGCCGAAACCGGCCGCGTGTACGGCAGACTGACGAACGTGGACCGCCCCGCCGCGCAGGACATCTATACCGTCACCGACACCGCTGGCGGGGAGCACATGCTGCCCGCCGTGCCGGAATTTGTCAAAAATATCGACATCGATGCGCGCAAAATTCTGGTGACGCCCATCGAGGGCATGTTCACCGAGGCCGTCAACGGCGACGAGGACTGAACCGATGCGCATTGACATTGTAACGCTTTTTCCGGAGCTGTGCGACAGCTTTCTCTCGGCCAGCATCCTGGGCCGCGCCCGCGCCAAAAATCTGTTTGAGGCGCACTGCCACCAGATCCGCGACTATACGAAAAACAAGCAGAAGCAGACCGACGACTACCCCTACGGCGGCGGCTGCGGCATGGTGCTCTACGCCCAGCCGATTGCCGACTGCCTGCGCGCCGTGCAGGCCCAGTGTGCCGCGCAGGGCAGGGCCCGGCCGCACGTCGTCTTTCTGACCGCCGCAGGCCGCCCCTACAATGAGGAAAAGGCCCGCGAGCTGGCCGGCTATGACGCGGTGACGCTGGTCTGCGGCCACTATGAGGGCATCGACCAGCGCGTCATCGATGCGTTCGGCGACGAGGAAATTTCCATCGGAGACTATGTGCTGACCGGCGGTGAGCTGGCAAGCCTGGTCGTGGCCGACAGCGTCCTGCGCCTGCAGCCCGGCGTCCTGGCCGAGGAAAAGGGCTATCAGGACGAGAGCTATTGGGATGGCCTGCTGGAATACCCCCAGTTTACCCGCCCCGAGGTCTGGGAGGGCCGCGCCGTGCCGTCCGTGCTGCTGACCGGCGACCACAAAAAAATTGACGAGTGGCGCGGGGCCCAAAGCCGGGAGCGCACCCGCGAGCGCCGCCCCGATTTGTACGACGCCTGGTGTGAGAGCCACCCGCTGACCGAGCTGCCCAAGTGGAAGCGCGGCGAAAATATGCGCCTTGTGAAAAATGACGAACAGTTCGCCCTCTGCGCGGCCCTCATGGCCGAGGGCCGCCGCACGGTCTGTGCACCGGTCTGCGACGAGGAATATCTCGAAAAAATGACGCCGGACTTCTGGCTGCCGGACCTGACAGACGAGAAAAAGAACGGCTGGGCGTTCTATCTGCACTACACGAAAGACGCTGCCGACGGTATGGTCGGCGTCTGCCACAAAACCGGCGAGATCGGCCATCTGTTTGTGACCGAGGCTGCCCGCGGCAGGGGGTACGGTGCGAAAATGCTGGACTTTGCCCGCAAAAAACTGCCGGAGCACGACCACCCGACGATGGGGGTCTTAAACACGAACACCCGCGCCATCGCGCTGTACAAGCGGATGGGCTGGCGGCTGACGGGCACAGTGCTGCACCGCTACGACCCCGCCGAGGAAGGCGCCTTTGCAGCGGTATATTGTGAGGAATTGGAGATGCAGTATCGGGGCTGACCGTTGTTTTTGTCGTCAATCCACAATCCTGTTGAAAATAAACTGGCAATATTGCACAAACGAGAGAACGAAGATTTGGCGGAATTACAGAATCCTGCCAAAATTGCAATTTTCCACTGTACAAAATCGACTAAATAGGATAAAATAGAGGCAATCAAGGCGGCGTATTAACACGCAATAGACCGCCTGGAAGTCGCCCACGGTAGATACGCAGGGGCATATTATTTTCAAAAGTAGGAGAGAATAACTATGTACGTTAAAGAAGTTACCGTTGAGAATCAGGTTGGTCTGCACGCACGTCCGGCTACCTTCTTCATCCAGAAGGCCAACGAGTATAAGTCCTCCATTTGGGTCGAGAAAGAGGAGCGCCGCGTCAACGCGAAGTCTCTGCTCGGCGTCCTGAGCCTGGGCATCGTCGGCGGCACCACCATCCGCATCATTGCTGATGGTGCCGATGAGCAGGCTGCAGTTGACGGCCTGGTCAAGCTGGTCAGCTCCGGCTTTGCCGAGTAATCTATTCCAGAACAATCAGCGGTGGGGCGACCCGCCGCTTTTTTTGTATAGGAAAGGCAACACCCCATGACAAAAGCTGAACTTTATAAAAAGGCCTGTATGCTGCCGCTGCTGCCCGGCGTCTACATCATCCGGGACAAGTCGGACACGATCATCTATATCGGCAAGGCCAAGCGCCTGAAAACCCGCGTGTCACAGTATTTCCGGGAGGGCGTGCCCCACGACGCCAAGGTCAGCCAGATGATCGCCCACGCCTTCACGTTTGACGTCATTGTCTGTCAGTCGGAATTTGAGGCGCTCGTCCTCGAGGCCAGCCAGATCAAGGCCCATACGCCGAAGTACAATATTTTGCTGAAAGACGACAAGGGCTACAGCTATGTCAAGGTCACGCGCGGGGCCTGGCCGCGCATCTCCGCCGCGCTGCAAAAGGATGACGACGACGCCGACTACATCGGCCCGTTCACCTCGTCGTTTGCCGTGCGGGAAATGGTGGAAACGGCGCAGGACTGCTTCCTGCTGCCGCGGTGCAATAAGAGCTTTCCGCAGGACTTCGGCAAGGGCCGCCCCTGCCTCAACGCCCACATCGGCAAGTGCATGGCCGTGTGCAGCGGCAAAATCACCTGTGCTGCTTACAACGACGCTGTGCAGGGCGCACTGCGGATGATCCGCTACGGCAAAAAGGACATCGTCAGGCAGCTGCGGGAGAAGATGGAGGCTGCGTCGGAGCGGCTTGACTTTGAGACGGCGGCGCTGCTGCGCGACCAGATCATGGCCATTGACCGCGTGGCAGCCGGGCAGAAGGTCGTCATGGAGAGCGACACCGAGATGGACGTCATCGCACTGGCGGGTACGACCCACGCGGTCTGTGCCGCCGTGCTGCGCTACCGCGACGGACGCCTGACCGACAAGCGGGAGTTCCTGTTCCGCGACACGACGGACATCGACGCCGTGCGGGAGGAATTTCTGCCGCAGTATTACCTCGACGGCGAGACGATCCCTAAAACGATTGCCGTGGACGCCCTGCCGCCCGACGCGGAGGCACTGAATGAAGCTCTGAACCAGGCGCGCGGCACGAAGGTGGAGTTGTACGTGCCCCAGCGCGGCGACGTCGCGAAGCTCGTCACGATGGCTTATACAAACGCTGTCGAGCGTCTGGGCCGCGAGAGCGGGCGCTATACCCGCGAGGAAAAGCTGCTTGAGGAGGCTGCGCAGGTGCTGGGCCTGAAAAAGCCGCCCCGCGTGATTGAAAGCTACGATATTTCCAACTGGGGCGACGGGTCGAGCGTCTGCGGCATGGTCGTCTTTCAGGATGGCAAGCCCCACCGCGCGGGCTACCGCCGCTTTAAGATGAAAACCGTCGCGGGCACCGATGACTACGCCTCGCTGGCAGAGACGCTCTCCCGCCGCGCGGCGGAGTACGAGATGGCCCGCCGCGGCGAGAAGCCGGACGGCCCGCAGAACCAGTTTGCGACGCTGCCCGACCTGCTGCTCATCGACGGCGGCAGGGGACAGGTCGGCGCGGTCAGGCAGGCTCTGCGCGGCACAGCGCTGGAGCATGTGCCGACCTTCGGCATGGTCAAGGATGACCACCACCGCACCCGCGCCATTGTGGACGACGAGGGCGGCGAGATCGCCATCAACCGCCACCGCAATATCTTTACGTTTGTCACGAACATTCAGGACGAGACCCACCGCTACGCCAACGACTACCGCAAGCGCGCAATGAAGAAAAAGTCCTACGCTGCCACTCTGACCGCCATTCCCGGCGTCGGTGAAAAGACGAGCGCCGCGCTGCTGGCGCACTTCAAGACCGTCGCCGCCGTCAAGGCTGCCTCCATCTCCGATCTCGAGGAGGTCAAGGGCATCAGCCATGCCAAAGCGGAAATGCTGTACAACGCGCTGCGGAATGGTATATAATGAAAATGTAATCGCCGCGCTGTAGGGGCCGGGCATGCCCGGCCCTCAACTGTACGGAAAACGGCATTTCCGGTAAGGCCGCGGGCCGCACATGTGCGGCCCCTACAGCGCAACAACAATTCAAAATGGATTTATCCTTATGCTGATTCTAACCATCCTCCTCTCTCTCGCCCTCGCAGCCCTCTTTACACTCCTGCCCGCCCGTATCCATCACCGCCGCCCCGTCCGCGCGGACCTGTACGCCGGGGCGGGGGTGTCGGCGCTGGTCTGGCTGTGGGCGGTCTGCGTCTGGTCCAAGCCAGGGCTGTCCGTCGGCTTTGACGCCTTCCGGCTGGCTGCGATTTTAATCATGCAGGCAATCGCCTGCGGTGTGGTCTGCGGCTTCCGGCTGCGCGGCACACTGCCGCGAAAGCTCCGCACCCCGGCGGCTGTCGGACTGTTGCTGGCCGCCAGCCTTGGAATAGAATTATTCGTCGGCAACCTGAACTGGCTGGCGACCCACAGCTGCACGCCGGTTGACCTGCGCCCGTATCTGGTCAATGACGCAGACCCCGCCGCGCCGCTGACGCTGAACGATGAGCAGACAACGCTGGAATTTGCGGGCCTCGACTTTGCAATATACAACTTGCAGCTCGACGGCCTGACCTCGCTGGCCGACGGCAACACGCCGGAGCAGAAGAACGTTCTGCTGACTTTCAATGTTGCCGCCACCGATGAGGCCAGCTCGGTCTCCCGCCAGAGCTGGAACTGGGAGGCCGCCCCCGCGTCCGCCCGCAGCCAGACCCACAGCCTTGACCTCTCCGGCAAGGCGTCCACCCTGACGCTGACGGCGTCGGGCTATACTGGCGAGTACCGCAGCTACCCGCTCAATGCTCAGCTGACCACGGTTTACGCCAACGCCCGCCGCCCGCTGGATTTCTCCGTCCTGCGCTTTGCGGTCATCTTCGCACTGGCGCTGGCGGCGTTCGCCCTGCGCCCGGCCAGTGCCGCGTGGCAGGACGCCTACTTGACCCACGAAAAGCAATACCGCCCGGCAGTGCTGGCCGTGGGGCTGGCGCTCTGCGCGGCGGCGTTCCTGGCACCCTTCGGAGACCGCTTCAACGCGGGCGTCGCCACGAGCTTTTATAACACCCCCGACTGGTCGGGTACGAGCCGCATCGACTTCACCATGCACATCAACGACTGGGCGTCCAACGCCGGTGCCCAGTACGGTGCGCTGGCGCACAGTCTGCTGAATGGCCGCCTTGACCTTGAAAAGGACCCGCCCGCCGCTATGGCTGAACTGGAAAACCCCTACGACACCGCCGCCCGGCAGGCCGCCGCGCCCGATGCCCTGTGGGATGTGGCCTACTATAACGGACGCTATTACGTCTATTTCGGCATCGTGCCCTGCCTTCTGTTCCAGCTTCCGTTTGAGGCACTGACCGGCATCCGGGACCTGCCGCCCGCACTGCCGATGATTTTGCTTGCCTGGCTGTACATACTTGCCGTCTTTGGCTTTGTGAAGCAGGCTGCGCGCCGCTGGTTCCCGCAGGCAAGCGCCGCAGCCTACCTGCTCACCGCCGCGGGCGCGGCCTCGGGCACACAGATCTACTATCTGCTCCACCGCCCGTCGGTGTATGAGTACGCGATCCTCTGCGGTGCTACGTTCGTTTTGTGGGCACTGTGGCAGTGGCTGTGCGCCGCAAACACGCCGGTAAACCGCCGCAAAGCGCTGACTTTCCACCTCGCATTCGGCTCTCTCTGCATGGCGTTGGTCGCAGGCTGCCGCCCCCAGATGGTGCTTTTTGCCGCGCTGGCCCTGCCCATCCTCTGGCCGCGCTATATCACGGAAAAGCGCCTGTGCACCCGCCGGGGTGCAGGGGAAGCCGCTGCGTTTATCCTGCCCGTTGTGCTTGTGGCCGTCGGCCTTATGTGGTACAACGCCGCGCGGTTCGGCTCGCCGTTTGACTTTGGTGCCAACTACAACCTGACCAGCAACGATATGACCCGCCGCGGCTTTGCCGTCGGGCGCATCGCCCCGGCAGCCGTGACCTTCCTTGCGGGCATTCCCGGTGTGCAGACGGTGTTCCCGTACCTGACTGCCGCGCGGATGCAGACAAACTACATGGGCCTGACCATTACAGAGCTGTACTACGGCGGCGCATTCGCCTGCCTGCCGCTGCTGTGGGGGCTGGCCGCGCTGCCGCTGGCCCGCCGCCGGTTGGGCAGCCGCCGCGACCTGCGCACCGTCATCCGGCTTGTGCTCGTCTGCACGGTAGCGCTGGCTGTCGTAGACTGCCAGATGGCCGGAATGCTCTACCGCTACCAGAGCGACTGGCTCGGCCCGCTGCTGCTGGCGGCGGCACTGGCGTGGCTCTTTGCGGAAAGTGTCCTGCAGGCCCGCCCCATCCCCGCGCTGACCAAAGCTCTGCGCACGGCGCTGCCGCTGGCCGTGCTGGCGGGCGTCTGCTACAATTTCTGTGTTTACTTTGCGGCGGAGCCGCAGCTGATGGGGCAGAACCCTGCCCTGTATGAAAATGTGAGCCGCCTGGTCCAGTTCTGGCTGTGACGGCGCACCCTAAAAAAGGAAAAGGACGTATGGCTGACAAAAACATCTACACCGTCGTCGTGGCTGACGATGAGGACGAGCTGCGCGAGGCCGTCTGCACAATGATCCCCTGGGAGGCGCTCGGCTTCCACCTTGTGGGCAATGCCAGCAACGGGCTGGACGCGCTCGAGCTTGTCGAGCGGCTTGAGCCGGACCTGCTGCTGACCGACATCCGTATGCCGTTCATCTCGGGCATCGAGCTGGCGCGGCAGGTGCGCGAGATCCGCCCTGCGATGCACATTGCCTTTTTGAGCGGCTTCGACGATTTCGAGTATGCCAAGCAGGCCATCCAGTACAACATCATCAGCTACATGCTCAAGCCGCTGACGATGGACGGCCTGGCCGCCGAGCTGAAGGCCATCCACGAGAAGATCGACGCCCGCTATGCCGGGCTGCGCCGGGCCGACTCGGCCCATGCGGATCGCGCAGCGCTCATCATTCCGCTGGTACTGGCCCGTTATGAAAATGCCCCCGAGAATGTGGAGACGCGCCTGCGCCAGACAGCGGTAGACTGCGGTCTGCTGCGCGGCGCCGATGACCGCAGCACGCTGGTGGTGATGGCCGCGGCGCTGGACGGCCCGGTGGACTATGAGGCCGGGCTTACCCAGCTGGTGGAGCAGAGCGCCAACAAATATCTGCGGCATTTCGTATTTTATTGCTGCGGACGTGCCGTGGCTTTGCTGCTGGGCAACCCCTCTGACTTTGAAGAATACCTGCACATTCTGGCCGATGAGATCTGCCAGCTGGCGGACCGTGCCCTGGGACGCAGTGCCAGCGTCGGCGTCAGCCGTGAATTTGCCCGATTCAGCGACCTGAACGATGCCTACAAACAGGCGATCGAGGCCCTGCGCGCGGCGGCGGAGGGCGAGGGCGGCGTCAGCTTTACGGCGGACGCCCGCAAGACCGGCAGCCTGTGCGAACGCGCACTGGAGATCATTGAGCAGCACTACATGGACGAGGATCTGTCCCTTGCGTCACTCTCCGCCATGCTGGACGTCAGCCCCAACCATCTGAGCGCCTGTATCAAAAAATCGGAGGGGGAGACCTTCATCAACATTCTGGTGCGCCGCCGCATGGAGACTGCCCAGACCCTGCTGCTGACTACCGACCTGCAAATTCAGGAGATCGCCCGACGCTGCGGCTACACCGACCAGCATTATTTCAGCTATTGCTTTAAAAAGTACAGCGGTACGTCGCCTGTGGCGCTGCGCCGCGCCCGCGCCGCGGGGGAGGCCCGGCCGTGAAGCGCCCGCCCCGCACCGTAGTCCTGGCGGCAGCGCTGATCTCCGGCGTGGCCGTGGCGGCGCTGATCCTCTGCACCACGCTGTTTCTGCGCAGCTACCGCAGTGCTGTTGTGGAGGGCGCGCGCACGAACAGTGCCCAGGTCGTCAGCCAGGTCGCAGGCGCGGTGGATAACTACGTCAACACGATGGACAGCGCCGTCGGCATCGTGCTGGAACAGCTTGACAGTGAACCTGCGATGCGGGACGCATTTCTGAATGCCTTTCTGACAGCGCGGCCCGAGGTCGCGGCCATCACGACTTACGACGAAAGCGGCAGTCTGTTGGACTGCTGGGCCCAGGCGGGCCGCACGCCGAAATCTGACATACTGCGCAACCTCTCCTTTGACCTGACCACGGCCCGGCGCCTGGGACATGGCTACATCAGCACGCCGCATGTAGAGTCGATCTTTGACAGCTACTACCCGTGGGTCGTCTCGGTCATCCGCGCTGTGCCGGGGGACGGCGGCAGCAGCCGTTGGCTTGCGGTAGATTTGAGCTTCAAGGAGCTGGCCGCAACGATCAACAACGTCAGCATCGGTCAGCACGGCTACTGTTACCTGATGGATGAGCGCGGCAACATGGTCTACCACCCGCAGCAGCAGCTTTTGTATGCCGGGTTAAAGAAGGAGGAGGCCGGGCGTCTGGCCTGCCTCGGCGACGGCACCTATGTGGAGGACACGATCATCTACAGCGTACAGCGTGTGCCGGGCAGCACATGGCGCGTCGTCGGCGTCAGCTACATTGACGAAACCGTCAATGAGAGCTTCCGGCAGATGGTGCGCATCACGGTTATCACGGCGGGGCTTGTTTTTCTGGCTGCGCTGGTGGCGGGCTGGGTGCTGTCCCGCCTGCTGTCCCGCCCGTTGCAGCAGCTCGAAACAGCCATGGAGCAGTTTGAGCAGGACGCCGACCACTTCGCCTTTCAGGCCGTGCGCGGCACGCGGGAGGTGCAGAACCTCTCGGACTCCTTCGGCCACATGGTAGGCCGCATCCAGCAGCTTATGACCACCGTCCGCGAGGAGGAAATTGTCCTGCGCAAGACAGAGCTCAAGGCGCTGCAGGCGCAGATCAACCCGCATTTTCTCTACAATACGCTGGATTCCATCGCCTGGATGTGTGAGCGCGGCAAAAACGCCGATGCTGTCCAGATGGTCCATGCACTGGCGCGGCTGTTCCGCATCAGCATCAGCCGCGGGCATGAGCTGATCCCGATCGAAAAGGAGCTGCAGCACGCCGAGGCGTATCTGCAAATTCAAAAATACCGCTACAAAAACCAGTTTACCTACCACTTTACGGTGGACGAGAGCTGCCTGCACTGCCTGTGCAACAAGATCACGCTGCAGCCTATCATCGAGAACGCCATTGTTCACGGGCTGGATCTGATGGTCGATTCCGGCCACATTGAAATCACCGTAAAGCCCGACGGGGATGACATTCTGCTCATCGTCGCGGACGACGGCATCGGCATGGAGCCGGAGCAGGTCGCGGCCCTCTTGCAGAATGAGCCGAGTGACCGCACCGGCATCGGCGTCAAGAATGTCAATGACCGTCTGCGCATCTACTTTGGCGCGGACTACGGTATCTCCATTGAAAGCGCCCCCTACGAGGGCACTACGGTGACAATCCGCACCCCGCGCGTGCCGGAGGACAGGGAGGGCGACTATGACAAAAACCATTAAACGTCTGCTGCCCGCGGCCCTGGCCGTGCTGCTGGCAGGCTGTGCCATGCAGCCCGTGGACAGCACAACGGCCTGCTACAGGGTCGCGCTCATAGCCAAAAACAATCGGGATTCCGAGTTCTGGGACGCCGTCTTTACCGGGGCAGAGGCCGCCGCCACGGAATATAACCTGCAATTGACCATAACGGCCCCCGACGATGAGGAGGACTATGCGGCGCAGAACCAGCTGATTGCCGATGCCGTTGAGGACGGCGCACAGGCTATCGTTTTCTCCGCCATTGATTATGAGGCCAACGCCGCCGCCATTGATGCCGCCGCCGCGGCGGGCGTGACGGTCATCAGCGTGGATTCCGCGGTGAACTCTGACAACGTTGCGGCCTATATCGGCGCGGACAACTACGGCGCAGGCCGGATGGTGGCCCAGAGCGCACTGGACGGCATGGAAGGAGCGCTCTGCGTCGGGCTTATCAACTATGAGGTCAACGGTGCCAACGGGCGGGACCGGGAGCAGGGTGCGCGCGATGCTTTTGCGGAAAGCGGACGCGCCAAAATTACTGCCGCCGTGTCAACACACCCCAACGCCGCCAGTGCCCGCGCGGACACGCTGGCCATGCTGCGCACCCACCCGGAGATCAACGTGCTGATCGCCCTCAACGAGACGACTGCCGTCGGCGCGGCGCAGGCTGTCCAGCAGATGCAGCGCGCCGACGACCTCTGGCTCGCGGCGTTCGACTCGAACATCGAGACGATTGACGCCCTGCAGACCGGTACGGTGGACACGCTGATCGTGCAGAACACCTACGGCATGGGCTATTTCGGCGTCGAAAGCGCCTATAAGCTGCTGGCCGGGCAGGGGAGCAGCGTCGAAAAATCGAACATCACCGCCACCCGCACCATCACCCGGGAAAATATGTTTGCCATGGATAAGCAAAAGGCCCTGTTCCCGTTTGGGTGACCCCCGAAGCCCGGCCCCTGCGAGCCTACCGCCAAAGCCCTTCTCCCACGCCGGAGAAGGGGCTTTTTTATTTTTCCATCACCCGCAAAAATCTTACAAAATGAAAACAACAAACACCCTTTTGTTACTTTTACTGCGCATTCTGCACAAAAACAAACGCTTTCGACTGGCGAAACCGCCCTAAACGGTGAAAATTTCCACCCATAGTCGGTGAAATTTCACCTTGTTTTTTCACCCGTCCCCGAGTATTATAATAACTGTCAACAGGGTTCGCTCCTCTACAAGCGACCCGCCCGAAAATCTACTGCATATCTAAAAAAGAAGGAGAAACTCATTATGAAAAAGTTTGCTGCTCTGGCCCTTGCAGGTTGCATGGCCGTCTCTCTCGCCGCCTGCGGCGGTTCTGCCTCCACTTCCACCGCTGCTTCGGAGTCCACGGCTCCCGCAGAGTCCACCTCCGCTGCAGAGTCTGCTGCTGAGTCCGCAGCCGAGAGCGTTACCGAGGCCACTCAGGGCGGTAAGATCGGCGTCTGCATTTACAAGTTCGACGATGCCTTCATGACCACCTACCGTAATGCGCTGCAGGAGATCCTCGAGGGCAAGGGCTACGAGGTCACCATCGTCGACGGCAACAACGACCAGGCCAAGCAGAACGAGCAGATCAACACCTTCATCACCCAGGGCGTTGACG
>OLNN01002802.1_pt1 | contig 11806 bp, 10 predicted proteins | sample 1672141 | NCBI WGS metagenome assembly OLNN01 (sample SAMEA3136652, study PRJEB25190) | human gut metagenome | biome: human gut; feature: human-associated habitat; material: faeces | place: Austria | collected 2013 | reverse complement strand
CAGACCGAAAGACAGATTTCCAGTAGATTGTTAAAAAAATGCTCAATAGTTTCGCTGAAAAGTAGCCAAACTTTTTTGGTTCAGGTATTGCAATTTGCACAAAAATCGTGTATTTTATAATGGGTGGGAAGTTCGAAATATTTTTCGAGCTGTCACTTTTTTCTTTTTGAGTGCCGCGGTAAATTTTTACGGCGAACGGCGTTTTTCGGCTTGCTAAAATGCGCCGCATGTTATACAATATATAGGTATAAGGTCCGTCGGCCGCCCCCGTGCGCCGCGGGCACGAAATGAGTGTATAAAGGAAGAACCGCTATATGTCTACCGCAAGAGAGAATTTCGAGCTGGCACAGCAGCGCTATGCCGCCACGTTTGAGCGCCATCTGGATAACGGCGTGAATTTTATCAGCGATAACGTCTGCATTGAGCCGGAGGTCATCATTGCCCCCGGTGCGACCATCCTGCCGGGCTGCATCCTGCGCGGCCAGACGGTCATCGGCCCGGACTGCGTCATCGGCCCCAACACCCTGCTGGAGGATACCGTCGTTGACGCCGGGTCCACGATCAATGCCAGCCAGTGCTATGGGAGCCACATCGGCCCCAATAACAAGATCGGTCCCTTCACCCATGTGCGCGTCGGCACCAAAACCGCCGAGGGCTGCCATCTGGGCGCTTATGTCGAAACGAAGAACGCCGACTTTGCCGAGGGCAACACGGTCAGCCACCTGACCTACATCGGCGATGCCACGGTGGGCAAGTACTGCAACTTCGGCTGCGGCACCGTTACCTGCAACTACGACGGCGAGGGCAAGTTCCACACGACCATCGGCGACTATGCGTTCATCGGCTGCAACACGAACCTGGTCGCACCCGTCACCATCGGCGACCATGCGTTCACGGCTGCCGGCTCCACCATCGGCCATGACGTGCCCGCCGGTGCGCTGGGCATCGAGCGCGCCAAACAGGCCGAGATCGACGGCTGGGGCGAGCGCAAGCTGGAGAAGTATATCGCCAAGAAGCAGAAGCTGGAAGCGGAGAAGAAAGGGAAGTAAAGCGTTGTAGGGGGCGGCGTCCTCGACGCCCCGCGGCCTTCCCATAAGCAGCCGCTTATCTTACGCTGCCGGGCCGGGCATGCCCGGCCCCTACGGTACTTCACGATTTTTCAAAGGATATATCTATGTTCGAAATGACCTCCGGGGCGGACTGGCTGATTGCCGGACTGGGCAACCCCGAACCGAAATATGACGGCACCCGCCACAACGCCGGTTTTGAAGCGCTGGACTATCTGGCCGCGCAGTGGCAGTGCGACATTGCCAAGGCCAAATGGCAGGGCCTGTACGGCACGGCACAGGTGAACGGCCACAAGGTCGTGCTGCTCAAGCCGCTGACCTACATGAACCTGAGCGGCCAGAGCATTGCCCCCGCCGCCAACTTTTACAAGATCCCGGCAGACCACATCATTGTGCTGTGCGATGACATCACCCAGGAGCCGGGGCATCTGCGCATCCGGCCCCACGGCTCTGCCGGCGGGCACAACGGGCTGAAAAGCATCATTGCCAGCCTGGGCACCGACCATTTCAGCCGTATCCGCATCGGCATCGGCGCCAAACCGAACCCGCAGTACGACCTGGCCGCCTGGGTGCTGGGCAAGCTGCCTGCCGCAGACCGCAAGGCCATGACGGACCGCTACCCGGACATTGAGGAAGCCTGCAAGCTGCTGATGGACGACAATCTGCAGTACGCCCAGAACAAGTTCAACCACTAAGGGGACGTGAATCATGAGTGAAATCCGTAAAAAAGCAATGACCCGTCTGGTGCTCTGCGCTGTAGCGCTCGTCGCCTCCATCATTTTCAGTGTCCTGCTGCTGAACGGCACCTTTGACGGCAAAACCGGCGGCAGCCAGCCTGCCTCCGGCGATACCATCAGCAGCAGTGCCCCCGCGGAGGGCGTTGACGATCCCACCGCCGACAACTTTACCGCAGAGAGCACCCCTGCCGAGGAGGTGCCCGCCGAGCCCGAGGCTACCCCCGAGCCGACGCCGGAGCCCACGCCCGTGCCCGAGTACGAGGGTCTGAGCGTGCAGCCCACCACCTATTATAATGAGGGTGAGCAGCCGACCTACACCGTGACCGACGGCAACAACCTGAACATGCGCGGCGGCCCCGGCACCGACTATGACAAGATCGGTCAGGTGCCCGCCTCCACCGGCGTGACCGCGCTGGGCACCAATGAGGACGGCAGCTGGGTCGTTGTGAACTACAACGGCACCTACGGCTGGCTCAAGACGGAGTTCTTGAACGGCTGATAAGCAAGAAGCCAATTTTCGGTCAGACGTAGGGCGGCCTGACCTCAGGCCGCCGCGGCGGGGTGAGGTCACCCCGCCCTACGTTTGCTTTATACAATGGGTTCTTTTATGTTCAACGCACTTTTCACCAAAACAGACGAATACGCAAGACTGGCGCAGGCGCTCGGGGGTCCGGGGGCTTGCGCCTTATTTGGCATACCGGGGTCGGGCCGGGCGATGGTCTATGCCGCGCTGGCGAAGGCCCTCGACAAGCCGCTCTGCATCGTGACGCCCGGCGAGGCCGAGGCGACCCGGTTTGCGGGCGACCTGAACGCGCTGGGCGTGGCGGCGGCAGTGTTCCCTGCCCGTGACTATGTGCTGCGCCCCATCGAGGGCACGGGCCGCGAGTACGAATACCGCCGTCTGGCCGTGCTGGGCGACCTCGTCGGCGGGCGGCTGCAGGCCGTCTGCGTGCCCGACGAGGGCCTGACCCAATACACAACGCCGCGGGCGGATTTCTGCGCGAACACCCGCAGCCTGCGCCCCGGCGACACACTGCCCCGCGCCGAGCTGACCGCGCTTTTGTACGGCGCGGGCTATACGCGGCGCGACCAGGTGGACGGCCCGGGTCAGTTTTCGATCCGCGGCGACATTGCGGACATCTACGCGCCCGACATGAAGCAGCCCGCCCGCATGGAGTTCTGGGGCGACGAGATCGACACGATGCACACCTTCGATCTGGCGACCCAGCGCCGCGACGAGCCGATTGAAAAAATCTACGTCTCCCCCGCGCGGGAGATACTGTTCGGTCAACCCGCCGACGCAGCGGAGAAGATCCGCTCCTATATCAAAAAGGCCCGCGGCAAGCGGCGCACGGCGCTGGAGACCTGCACCGCTGCGGACCTGGCACAGCTGGACGGCGGCGCGATGCCCGTCAACATGGACAAATATCTCACGCTGCGCTATCCCGACCCCGCGACGATTTTAGACTACTTTGACGATCCGCTGCTGATCCTGGAGGAGCCGGCCTCCCTGCGGGAGGCCGAGCGCGCCACCGCGTTCCGCCGGGACGAGGAGCTTTCCGCCCTGCTGGAGGACGGCGTGCTGGCGGCGGGGCTGGATAAGCTCTACGCCGAGAGCGGCTGGCTCTGGGCGCAGTGCGCCGCGCACCGCACACTCTGCGCCGAGAACTTTGCCCGCAGCATGCCCGATGTGCCGCTGAAAACCATCGTCAACGCACCCGCCCACACGCTGCCCGCCTGGGGCGGCGAGGTCGCAGCGCTGCTGGAGGACATCCAGCCGCTTTGCAGCGGCGGCACGGCGGTCACGGTCATGGCCGGCACGCCCCGTGCGGCGGCAGGTCTGGCCGCCGACCTGCGCACCAAAGGGCTGAACGTCACGACGGACGCGGCGGCGGAGCCGAGCGCCGGGTTGGTGCAGATCCTGCCGGGGCAGCTTTCCGCCGGGTGCAGTCTGCCGTTTGCGAAATACGCCGTGTTTACGGCCCGTGCCTTCGGCGTGAGCGGCGCACAGAAGAAGAAAAAGCGCAATAAGGACGCGCTGAACAGCCTGAGCGAAATCTCGGTGGGTGATCTGGTCGTCCACCAGAACCACGGCATCGGGCGGTACGCGGGCATCCAGCGGATGGCCGTGCAGGGCGTCACAAAGGACTATCTGCGCATCGAATACGACAAAAAGGACGTGCTGTACGTGCCCGTCACCCAGCTGGACCTTTTGTCCCGCTACACTGCGCCGGGCGACAGCGACAACGTGAAGCTGAGCCGCCTGGGCGGCAGCGATTGGGCCAAGACCCGCAAGAAGGTCAAGGCTGCGACGGAGCAGATGGCGAAGGAGCTGATCGAGCTGTACGCCCGCCGCAAGCAGGCGCACGGCTACGCCTTCCCCGCCGACGACACCTGGCAGGGTGATTTTGAACAGCGCTTTGCCTATGAGGAAACGCCCGACCAGCTGACCTGCGCGGCGGACATCAAGCACGATATGGAGGAGCCGTGGCCGATGGACCGGCTGCTCTGCGGTGACGTCGGCGTCGGCAAGACCGAGGTCGCACTGCGCGCCGCGTTCAAATGCGTGATGGGCGGCAAGCAGTGCGCGATCCTGGCCCCCACGACGATTCTGGCGTGGCAGCACTTCAACACCGCGCTGACCCGCATGGAGTCCTTCCCCATCCGCATCGGGCTTTTGTCCCGCTACCGCACCGCCAAGGAGCAGAAGGAGACGCTGCGCGGGCTGAAGGACGGCACCGTGGACATTGTAGTCGGCACGCACCGGCTGCTGTCCGGCGATGTGAAATTCAAGGACCTGGGCCTTGTCATCATCGACGAGGAGCAGCGGTTCGGCGTCAAGCACAAGGAAAAGCTCAAAGAGAGCTTCATCGGCGTCGATATGCTGACGCTGTCGGCCACGCCGATCCCCCGCACGCTGAACATGGCGCTGTCGGGCATCCGCGATATGAGCACAATTGAGCAGCCGCCGTTTGAGCGCCAGCCGATTGAAACCTATGTGCTCGAGTACGACGAGGGCATCGTGTCCGAGGCCATCCGCAAGGAGCTGGCCCGCGGCGGGCAGGTATACTACCTGCACAACCGTGTGGACAACATTGAGGAATGCGCCGCGCGGGTGGGCAAGCTCGTGCCCGGGGCGCGTATCGGCATTGCCCACGGCAAGATGACCGAGGAACAGATTTCGTCGGTGTGGCAGCAATTGTTGGACAACGAGATCGACATCCTTGTCTGCACCACCTTAATTGAGACCGGCGTGGACGTGCGCAACTGCAACACGCTGATTATTGAAAATGCGGACCGCATGGGATTGAGCCAGCTGTACCAGATCCGCGGGCGCGTGGGACGCAGCTCCCGCAAGGCGTATGCGTATTTTACGTTCACGCGCGATAAGGTGCTGACCGAGATCGCGGCCAAGCGGCTTTCGGCCATCCGGGAGTTCACGTCGTTCGGGTCGGGCTTCCGCATTGCGATGCGCGACTTGCAGATCCGCGGTGCAGGCAGTCTTTTGGGCCACAGCCAGCACGGCCACATGGAGGCCGTCGGCTACGATTTGTACGTGAAGATGCTGGGTCAGGCCATTGCCGCGGCCCGCGGCGAGGCCCCCGCCCCCGACAAGAGCGACTGCCTGGTGGACATCACCGTGGACGCATTCCTGCCGGAGGAATATATCCCGGACGCTGCCGGGCGCATCGAGGCATACAAGCGCATTGCGGCCATCGAGACGACGAGCGACGCCGAGGACGTGCTCGACGAGCTGATCGACCGCTACGGCAGCCCGCCCAAGAGCGTGCAGGGGCTGGTGGACGTCTCCCTCGTGCGCGTGACCGCAGCCCGCGTCGGCATTGCGGAGATCGTCCAGCGCGGCGACCAGCTGATTTTGTATAGTGACATCGTCGGGCCAAAGCAGCTGGGCGAGGTCATGGAAAAGTTCCCGCATCGGGTGCTGTACAATGCACTGGGGAGACCTTATTTCAGCCTGCGCGTGCAGAAGGGCGAAAGCCCGCTGGTGCTGCTGCGGGATGTGGTGACCCTGCTGCCGGGGGCACAGAATCAGCCACAGACAAAGCCATAAAAAATAAGCACCTGTTTGCTGCGGTAAAAAGCGGTAAACAGGTGCTTTGCTTTTGGGGTAAGACGCTGAAATTTCTTTGGTTCTTTCTTTATAAAGAAAGGACAGAGGGGGTCAAGTGCCGGGCAGCCGTAAACGGGCAGAGCTCCTTAGGCCGGCTTTGCCCGCGTCTAAAGCCTCCCCTCACAGGGGAGGTGGCCGAGCGCCAGCGATGGCCGGAGGGGCTTCGCCGGGCGTGCATTACACCGCCTGTTCCCCCCCTTGCATCACTCAAACACGTTCTCCTCATCCTCCACCACTTCACCAACGTGGTTTCCCTCGCTGTCCAGCCCGCGCTTGTCCAGCATATAGTGCACAAATTCCCGCGCCAGGCCGTAGAAGGTCGCAAAGAGCGGCACGCCGACGACCATGCCCACAAGACCGAACAGGTCGCCGCCGACCACGATGGAAAACAGGATCCACAAGGCAGAGATGCCGATGGACGAGCCCAGGATCTTCGGGCCGATGAAGTTGCCGTCCACCTGCTGGATGACCAGAATCAGCACGCCGAAGATGACCGCCTGGATCGGGTCAACCAACAGCAGAATGAAGATGCTGGGGATCGCGCCGATGAAGGGGCCAAATACCGGGATAATATTCGTGATGCCGATAAACACACTGATGAGCAGTGCAAAATCGAGCCGCAGGATCGCCATTGCCACAAACGTGATAACGCCGATGATGGCCGAGTCAATGATCTTGCCCACAAAGAAGCCCGTGAAATTCACGTTGGCATAATGGCAGATGCGCAGCGTGTTTTCCGCCGCCTTTTCCGGCAGGAAGGCATGCGCCAGCGTGCGCAGCTGATGGAGCAGATGCTCCTTGTCCGCCAGCATATAGATACTGGCCGCAATCGAGGTGAAGATCGCCACAAAGTTCGATGCCACGCTGCCGATGCTGGCCACGATCTGCGGCATGGCGGCGCTGGCCATGCTGTAGATTTCCTTGACCATCGCCTCGGAATCGTCCAGCACTTTTGTGGCCGACGACAGGTCAACGCCGAAGCGCTCCTGAATCATGCCCAGCATATCCTGTACGCTGTGTATGTAGCTTGGGAAGTTCGTAAACAGCATGGCGATGCTGTCCACGATCTGCGGGATGACCAGCCATGCCAGCAGCACAAGCAGCAGAATTGCCACCAGATACGCCAGAAGGATCGCGAATCCGCGCGTCTTTTTCTTCTCTTTAAACAGCTTTGTGTAGAAGAACTTGACCATCGGGTCAAGCACATAGGCAATGACTATGCCGCCCGCAAACGGCGACACGATGCCGATAAACACACCGATTTTCCCCAGAAAGTACCCCAGATTGTTCAAAGCCAGATACAGCGCAATACAGGCCCCGACCACGCAGAACCAGTCCAGCATCGTTTCCGGCTTTTTGGTCCAGATATGTTCCTCTTTCAAATGCTCCGCTCCTTTTACATCATTTTACAAGAGTATTGTACGCTATGCACGCCTGTATTGCAAGGAATAACTTGTTAATTTTCTTGCGGCCCGCCTGGTAAATTCCGGCGCGGCTCACCGTTTTCATCCAGGCCGCGGGCCGTCAGCCCTGCCCCGACAGCCTGTTTGAGCAGCGCCGCCAGCACGGCCAGCGTCGGCACGCCCAGCACCATGCCCGGGATGCCGAACCACGCCCCGCCCACCACGATGGCCAACAGCACGCCCAGCCCCGGCAGGCCGGTGGCCCCGCCCAGAATGCGCGGCGCAATAAAGTTGCCGTCCACCTGCTGGACCACAAAAATAATGATGGCAAATTCTGCCGCCTTCCAGGGCAATTCCAGCAGCAGGATGATGAGCCCCGGCACCGCGCCGAGGAACGGCCCCAGCACCGGGACAATGTTTGTCACACCGACCAGCACGGCCAGCAGCGGCGCGTATTCCAGCCCGAAGATCGACATCAGCGCAAATGTTTCCCCGCCCACGAGCAGGGCGTCCACCAGCTGCCCGCCGATGTAGCCGCTGAAAATTTTGTTGGCAAGACGGCAGATTTCCAGCACACTGCCCGCGGCACGCGGCGGCAGCGCCGCGTGCAGACACGCCCGGGCCGCGCGGAGCAGCGCCTCCTTGCCGGAGAGCAGGTAGATGCTGGCGGCCAGTGCCACCACGGCGTTGCCCGCAGCCCCCGCCGCGCCGGAGACGAAATCCGCCGCCGCACGCGCCGCACTGTGGGACAAACCGCCGAACCAATTTTGCAGTGCCGTGCCCACCATCTGCACAAGCTGTTCCGCCGTGGCCGTATCGATGCCGAACGTATTTTGCACCCAGACCAGCAGGCCGCGGATGGTCTCCTCATACGCGCCGAGCCGCCCGGCAAAGGTCGTCACGCTCTGCACGAGCTGCGGGACGACGAGCGCCGCCAGCAGCGCCAGCGCACCGAAAAACAGCGCATAGCTGACGGCCATCGCCCCGCCGCGCCTGCCGCCAAAGAGCTTTTGTGCAAAAAAGCGCGTTGGTATGTCCAGTACATAGGCCAGCAGCAGCCCCCAGCCAAACGGTGCCAGCAGCCCGAGAAACGCCCCGGCCCCGCGCAGCACGTCCGGCAGCCAGTCTGCCGCGGCAAACACCGCCGCGGCGCCCGCCGCCAGCAGCAACCAGTCCTTCATCGTGTGGGGTGTGCGGTCAAAACAGTTTTTCATTGTCGCTCCTCCTGTTTTGTGGTACACTGTTTACAGCGCATAATTGTTCACCTTACTTGCTTCTGTTATACCACTTTTTTTCAAAAAGTAAAGAGCTGTATGATTGGAAATTACAATAATTTACGTAAAATCGATGTTTTCGTAAAAATCCTCGTCAGCGCCAGCCTGCCGGGCGCGTCGGTGCTGTAGGGGGCAAGACCCCTCCCTTCATAGCCGCTCGAAAGAGGGCTGCATCCTTTGCACTTTTCCTGCAGTTTTGTAAAATTTCTCCGGCAATCTTGACAGAATACCGTCATAATGTTACAGTGGTCACAAAGCCGCTTTCTGTCCCTGAAAGGAGATTTCCATGTGGTTTGATACGATTTTATGGCTGGTTGCCGTCGTGGCGTTTATCGTGGTCGAGGCCGCCACAACGGCGCTTGTCTCGGTCTGGTTTGCGGTGGGCGCTGCCGCGGCCATGCTGGTCAGCTTTTTTGATGTCGGCTTTGGCTGGCAGATGCTTGTTTTTGCCGTTGTATCGGCCATTACGCTCAGCCTGATGCTGCCCCGGCTCATTGCTCAGCGCGGCGCGCACCGTGCCCCTGTCACGAACGGCTCGCCGCTGACCATCGGCAAGCAGGGCGTTGTGCTTGTGGACATTGAGCCCGGCCTTCCGGGCCGGGTCCGCGTGGACGGCCTGGACTGGCAGGCCCGCGCCGAGGTCACACTCCCGCAGGGCACCCGCTGCAAGGTCGTGGCCGTGGACGGTGCGATCCTTATTGTCGCTCCCGTGACCGCTGACGCGGCTGCGGTTTAAATCACAAAGGAAAAAGGAGGACCCAAAAATGCTGTTAGTCTTTGCCATCCTGCTCATCATTATTCTGGTTGTTTTGGTGCGCTGCATCGTTATTGTGCCGCAGTCCAACGCCTATGTCACCGAGTGGCTCGGCGTCTACAAGGATACCTGGGGCGCGGGCCTGCACATCCGTACGCCGTTTGTCGAGCGCATCTCCCGCAAGGTCTCGCTGAAGGAGGAGGCCGCCGACTTCCCGCCGCAGCCTGTCATCACCCGCGACAACGTCACAATGATGATCGACACCGTCGTTTTCTTTCAGGTGTTTGACGCCAAGATGTACGCCTACGGCGTGAACCGCCCGATCCAGGCCATCGAGAACCTGTCCGCCACGACGCTGCGTGACATCATCGGCTCGATGACGCTGGACGAGACCCTGACGAGCCGCGACCTCATCAACACGAAGATCACCGCCAGCCTTGACGAGGCCACGGACCGCTGGGGCATCAAGGTCAACCGCGTCGAGCTGAAAAACATCGAGCCACCGGTGGAGATCCGCCAGGCCATGGAGAAACAGATGAAGGCGGACCGCGAGAAGCGCGCCTCCATCCTGCTGGCCGAGGGCGAAAAGCAGGCTGCCATCACCCGCGCCGAGGGCGAAAAGGAGTCCGCCATCCTGCGTGCAGAGGCCGTGAAGCAGCAGCGCATCCGCGAGGCCGAGGGCGAAGCCGAAGCCCTGCTGACCGTCCAGAAGGCACAGGCCGATGCCATCCGCATGATCAACGAGGCGAACCCCAACCACAACTATCTGGCCCTGCGCAGCATGGAGGCCATGGAGAAGGTCGCTGACGGCAAGGCCACCAAGCTGATCGTGCCCAGCGACATGCAGAATCTCGCCGCAACTGTGTCCGCGATCAAGGAGATTTCCGGCGAAGTGACCGAATAAAATTTTACATTCTGTTTTCCCTGCCCGCGGTGTTCTGCCGCGGGCAGTTTTTGTGAGGACGAACGCTGGCGGCAAGGCGCGAAAGCCCCGCCCACACTGCTCCTTTCCCGCAATTTTTTCTTGCGTTTTCCACAAAATCAGGTTATACTATAAGCAGAATAGTATGCCTTTTTGCGCATACTACATAAAATATTGCGAGGTGTATCAGTATGAAGGAACCTATGGTCATCACTATGGCGCGTGAGTACGCATCCGGCGGCAGCGAGATTGCACAGGCCGTTGCCGACAAGCTGGGTATTCCCTTATATAATAAGGAGCTGATCACCCTTGCCGCCAAAAAGAGCGGTCTGACCGAGGAGGCCATTGCCGCCAGCGAGAACCAGCGCAGCGGCAGCCTGATCTACAGCCTGTACATGATGGGCAACACGATGCCCCTGGCTGACCAGGTCTACATTTTGCAGAGCAATGTCATCAAGGAGCTGGCCGCCGAGGGCTCCTGCGTCATTCTGGGCCGCTGCGGTGACTACGTCCTGCGTGAGCGCCCCAACGTGCTGCGCACCTTTGTCTACGCGCCGCTGGAGACCCGCATCCAGTTTGCCAAGAGCCGCCCCGACGCCAAGGACATGCCGGACCGCCTGTGGGAGACCCAGCTGGCCAAGCATGACCGCGCCCGTGCAAGCTACTACAACTATTACACCGAGAACCGCTGGGGCGAGGCCAAGAACTACGATCTGTGCCTGAATGCGACCCTGGGCCGCGAGGCCTGCGCCGACCTGATCGTGGCCGCCGCCAGGGCTATGCAGGAAGCCGACAAGTAAAAAGGAGCCTTTCACTATGCTGCGCTATGTCAAAAACGGAATGCTGCTGTTGAGCGTCGCGTATATCGTCATCGGTATGCTGCTGCTCATCATGCCCGAGACCAGTCTGCTCTGGATCTGCAACATTTTTGGTGTTGTGGTGCTTGTCACCGGCATTGTCTGCCTGATCCAGTATGCCCGCATCCGCGGCACCGGCTTTACCGCGCCGTTCATGCTGGTGGGCGGCGTCATCACGGCGGGGCTGGGCATCTTCACGCTGGCAAAACCGCAGGTAGTGACCAGCTTTCTGCCCATTGTGTTCGGCATCTTCATCGTCGTTGACGGCCTGAGCCGCATCGGTACCGCCATTGACCTTGCCAAGCGCAAGGGGCAGAAATGGTGGTTGCTGCTGCTGTTCAGCATCGTATCCGTTGCCCTGGGCGTACTGCTGGTGCTGCACCCGTTTGATGCGGCGGTCAGCGCCGTCATGCTCTGCGGCATCCTGCTGATCGCCGAAGGTGCGCTGAATTTAGGCTGCATTCTCTACGCCGCCATGGAGCTGCGCACACTGGACCGCATGGCCTCTGCCGCCGCCAATGCGGCCTTGGGTGCCATCGGTGACGCCTTGGACGAGGCCGAAGCCGCCGAGCGCGATGTCGGCAGCGACGGCCCTGTGGTGTACGACGCCGAGAGCAAGGATGTGTCGGAGGACGGTGAATAACCGTTCCGTGACACCGT
>OLNN01002801.1_pt1 | contig 11808 bp, 16 predicted proteins | sample 1672141 | NCBI WGS metagenome assembly OLNN01 (sample SAMEA3136652, study PRJEB25190) | human gut metagenome | biome: human gut; feature: human-associated habitat; material: faeces | place: Austria | collected 2013 | reverse complement strand
TTCAGCATAGAGGGCCCGTCCCACTCGTTGACGCGCCGCACCGCTGTTCTAGCCATGGGCTTTTTCCTCCTTTCCTCAGCCAAAGCCGATGTTGAGCGTAAAGGTCTCCATAGATTTCCCATTGCCGCCAAAGCCATTATACTCCAGGATGTTGACGACCTCCTGCGTTTCCTTGAACAGTCCGGTGCAGAAGGCAATTCCAATCTTATGATAGCCGCCGCGATGCAGGAATTTGATGATTTCAATGAGTCTGGTGTCCTGACAATAGCCTCCTGCCTCGGTGAGCGCCGCACAATAGGCGATGCGGTGGTTTTCCGGTTCGTTATACAGCTGTTTTGCCTGCTCCTTGACCTGTTCGTCCTTACTTGGGCAGTCCGGCAGGGTTTTGGTCATATCCTGCTTGGTACAGCCTCTCTGAAAACATTTTGCACAATTATACATCTTTCATACCTCCCTGATTTTTTCTTCTATCCCTCGGCTCGTTTCCTCTGTTCTCATTATAGTACATTCTGCTAAAATGTCCAGCCCGTCATATTTTGGTTTTCCGGCACATAATTTTTATCAAACCGGATGAGGAGGGGTATTATGCTCGAAAATCTTCTGGACCGGGCGGTGCAGCTGTTGTGGGGACGCGGGACCATCGCCTTCACCCTGCTGTGCGGGCTTTATTTTACTGTCTTTACACACTTTCTTCCGCTGCGGAAGATCGGTCTTGTCACACAAAAGACGCTCGGTTCGCTGTTTTGCAAAAAAGAATCCAAGGACAGCGTTTCTCCCTTTGCCGCTGTCAGTACCGCACTGGGCGGTACGATGGGGGTCGGCAACATCATCGGCGTGGGTGCAGCGCTGGCGCTGGGTGGCGCGGGCAGCATCTTCTGGATGTGGGTCGGCGCGCTGCTCGGGATGATGACCAAATATATGGAGGTCTTTCTGGCGGTCCGATGGCGGGTGCGCCGTCCCGGTTCCCGCTCCTTCTGCGGCGGTCCGATGTATTACTGCGCGCGCGGCATCCCACATCCCATCGGCAAGCTGTTGGCGGTGCTGTTTTGCATCTTCTGTATCCTCTCGAGCCTGTCCAGCGGCAGCATGGTCCAGACCAACGCCATCGCCCAGTCGATGCAGCAGAGCTTTTCGGTTTCCCCTTCCCTGTGCGCTGTGGTATTGGTGCTGGTGTGCGGGTGGGTGCTGCACGGCGGCTGTGACCGTGCGGTGCAGACCTGCTCAGCTTTAGTCCCATGGATGTCCGCCCTCTACCTGTTTGGCTGCGGGATCATCCTCTTTCATTTCCGGCAGAATATCCCGTCTGCCTTTTCTCAGATTTTGACACAGGCGTTTTCCTCCGGCGGCATCGCCGGTGCGGCGGGCAGCGGGGTCGGATTTTTCACCTGTGTGCGGGTCGGCATCTCCCGCGGCATCTTCACCCATGAGGCGGGATTGGGCAGCGCCTCCATCGCTCACGCCTGCAGCGGTGCGGACAGTCCGGTCGAACAGGGCTTCTGGGGAATTTTTGAGGTGTTCTGCGACACCATCCTGGTCTGCACCATCACAGCACTTTCGATTTTGGCAAGCGGTGTCCCTCTGGGTGCCTCCGGTGCCTATCAGGCATTTTGCAGTGTGATGGGAAAAACCGGCGGCAGATTGCTGGGGATCTCTCTTTCGCTGTTTGCCTTTGCTTCGGTCATCAGCTTTTGTCTGTACGGTCAGCGCTGTGTGGAATATCTGTTCGGCGACAGCCGCCACGCACTTTTCCTCTATCGCTGCATTTTTCTGGTCGGGTGTGCCGCCGGCTGCTTTGCCCGTCTGCCGGTGGTCTTTGCGCTGGCGGATCTGCTGAATGCCTGCCTGCTGCTGCCGAATCTGATCGTTCTGCTGATTTTGTCCCCACAGGTCTTTTCTGCCACCAGAGAATATTGTCTGAAAGGAGCCACCCACCTATGTTCGTCTGTTCATTCAAACCTCGTTCCCTCTTCAAAAAGCTGCTGTGCGCAGCGGCAATCCTCGCAGCGGTCCTGCTGATTGCCTTGACACTGCACCCTTTTGAATCGCCTGCTCCGGTGCAGCCTGCCGCCCAGCATGACACCTGCGTTCCCAATGGGCTGGCGCAGGTGCGATTTCTGCAAAGCTACGGCTGGGAGGTAAACGAACAGCCCTGTGAGATGGTGCAGGTGGTGATCCCCGAAACCTTTGGAGATGTTTATGAAAACTACAATGAGATTCAAAAGCAGCAGGGCTTTGACCTGAGCCGTTTTCGAGGAAAGCAGGTCAGCCGATGCAGCTATGAAGTGCTCAACTACCCCGGACAAAAGGAGTATATCCGAGCCAATCTTTTGATTTATAATCACGAAGTTATCGGCGGGGACATCTGCTCGATTTATGCGGAGAACGGCTTTATGCACGGCTTCTCTCTGCCGGAGCAGGAGCTGTGAGCTTTCGTCTGCTGTTGACCCAGAAAAATAACCCGATGCCTTAGACGGGTGTTCATAAAAAGGTTAAAGGTCGAGTATCTGAATGTTAGATACTCGACCTTTTCTTTTTATTATGCTTTGACTGCATGACAATCCCTCCGTCACGGCTGCGCCGTGCCACCTCCCTTTACACAAGGGAGGCTTTGGTGTGGTGCAGCCCCGCACATCGCACAACACACCCAAAGGTGTATAGAAGTGCGCCCTTAATCAGTTCGATAAACTGAAATTTGCAGAATTGAATCATTACACGCAAGGATTAAAAATTGCTGCAGCTCCATAATGGCTATCCGTATCTACAATTTGAATTTCAATCTTATTCCAAGCATCGGTTCCTTCAACTTGAATCAAATAAGCTGTCATTTCCCTATCAGCAGCCAATTCTGCGACCGTATTCTTTGCAATGATAGCGGTTTCTTCCCCATCAACTTTCACATGGATGGAAATATCATCTGGTGCTATGTTTTCATTTCCCTGCTGAAATTTCACCAAACTCATAGGTCTAAAGTATATCATAAGACCATTTCCTGCGCCTTTGACAGAAAAAACATGTAATCCGTATATCTCCAATGTATCAAAACTAATATCCAACGAAGTGTTTTCTGAAAGCGGAATGTTTTGACACCAATACTCCAAATAGTTTACCGCATAGCCTTTTACTGCAGTTAAAAAAGGATACTTCCCTTCGGGAATATCGAATTGATAGTATCCATCTTCGTTACTTTCTGCACAGTAGATAGTAGCAAAACTGTTGTTCTTTATTTCAATCTTAGCTCCAGCAATAGGAGTATTGTTCTTGCTTTTCACATATCCATCTAAAAGCATTGCCTTATCTCCTCATCAAATTCTGATTTGTTGAACTATTTGTACTCTATCATAAACACCTTGAAAATGCAATATTCGGCACAGCGACCACAATCGCTGTGCCGAATAACTGTTTTATGACCACCGATGCCTTTGGCATCGGGTTATTTTTCTGGGTCCGATTTTTCCTGCGCAGCCGGGTAGCTCTCCCGCACAATCACCTGTTCGCTCCAGCTAATCTGTTGCTGCTGCGGCGTCTTTACAAACCGCTCCGGCTGCTTTTCCAACAGGTCAAACAGCTTGCAGCCTTGATTGCGGGCGTAGTTTACCGTCTGCGCTGTCCCGCTGCGGGTAGCGTTGACCATATAATAGGCGCATGCTCTGCTGCGATCCACCATAAAATAATTTCGTTTTTTCATACAGACAGCAGAATATTCCATGTTGACCAGATACACCCGGTCGGCGTGTTCCTTAATTTGCTCGTACAGCAGCCGATCGGTGCGGCTCCAGCGCTTCGCCTGCTCCGGGTAGGGCAGCGCAAGGTGCAGCCGCAGCTGTGGCAGTCGGCTTTTTAGCTCCAGCACCATCATCGCCGCCATCGTATCGAATCCCAATGCGCCGCCGGTGTAAAAGGTAGTGATGCCTTGCTGTGCCAAATCACAGATGAGCCGCCGCAAATTCTGCCGCAGCTCTGCCAGCCGGTCCGGGTCGGACGGAAGCGACCGATGACCGGTCAGACAACAGCAGTTCTGCCGCTGCTCGAGCGCTTCATTTTGCTGTCCTTCCATTCTGCTCTCCCTCCCTGTACTTCACTGAAAGACAAGGGCTTTTAGTATCCACAAAGCGATACAAATAATCCTTTGCTTCCTGTGCATAGTCGATGTTGATGCGCGGGGTGGCAGCAATCTGCTGCTGTGGCAGCTCCACTCCTTCGCAGATAAACAGCTCATCTCCGCAAAGCGACAGACCGTTTTGTTCGCGGGTAATGGCAAGCGCATCGCACAGCCGCCCGGGACCGGACAGCAGTGTGTTCTCCTTTAAGCTCTTGATAGGCTTTTTGCTCTGCCGCAGCTGCATCATCCGCTCGATTCCCTCTACCGGAGATGCCGCACGAATCAGCACCGCCTCCGGCACGCCCTCTTCCCGCGTGGTGACATTCAGGCAGCTGTACATTCCGTAGATCAGATAGACATACGCCTTTCCACCTACTTCGAACATAACGCGGGTGCGCGGTGAGCTGCCCTTATAGGAGTGACACGCCTTGTCCGAAAAGCCGGTGTACGCCTCGGTTTCGCAGATGATGGCGGAGAGGGTCTGCCCTTCTACCCTGCGGACCAGCAGCTTGCCAATCAGCTGGCGGGCAACCTGTACGGTATCCTGCAAATAAAACTCCGGCGGCAGTTTTTTGCCCGGCAAGCCGTTATCCATCCCTTGCTTCCCCCTCACAAAAAAGCGCTGCCGTCCTGCTGCGTCGGAGGATTTCCTCCCGCAGTCGACGGGTTTGCTGCGCAAGCTGCTGTGGGGTCGGCAGAAAAACGTCGTTCCACATCTCCTCCCGCGGCAGCCACCAGACCGGACCCGGCTGCGGGGTATCGCCCGCCACCCGTGGGAAAAGGTGCCAGTGCAGATGGGTGTCCCCATTGCCCAGCAGCTCAACGTTCATTTTATCCGGGTGGTAGACAGCAGCCACCGCCTCTGCCACCAGTGACATCTCCTGTAAAAAGCGCGTCCGAAATTCCCACGGCAGGTGGTACAGCTCGGTGACGTGCTGCTTTGACAAAAACAGGGTATAGCCACAAAAGCGCTGGTGATCTCCCAGCACCACATAGCCGGTCGAAAGCTCGCAGACAAAGTACGGGTTTTCTCCCCGCTTGATCTGCTCAATTCTTTCGCAGATGAGGCATCCCATCGGCTATTCCTCCTCCCGAGAAGCCACCAGGCGCAGCTCCTCTTCACTCAATTCCCGACATTCTCCTTCCGGCAGCTGCGGGTCCAGCGGCAGTTTTCCCATCTGTACCCGCTTTAATTCCAAAACTTTTAAGCCGTACACTCCAAACATCCGCTTGATTTGATGGTACAGCCCTTCTTTGAGGATGACCTCTCCCCAATCCCCCTGTGGGGTGGAGGAGAGTTTTTTCAGCGACGCCGGCAGGGTGAAGTCCTCGCCGATGCGGACTCCCTTGGCAAAATCCGCCTCCATCCGCTCGGTGATGGCGCCGTCCACCAGCGCGTGATAGGTCTTTGGGATGTGCTTTTTCGGGGAAAGGATGTCATGGGCAAACTCTCCGTCGTCGGTAATCAGCACAAAGCCGGTGGTGTCTTTGTCCAGCCTGCCCGCAGGGAAAAGTCCCTTGCGCCACAGGTTTTGCGGCACCAGGTCCACAACGGTGGGCTGATTTTTGTCCTCGCTTGCGCTGACCACTCCTTTGGGTTTATTGAGCATCAGATACAGGTGCATCCGCAGGCAGAGCGGCTTGCCCTGCACCTGCACTGTGTCGCTGTCAAAGTCCACTCCAAAATCCGCTGCCTTTACCACCTGTCCGTTGACAGTGACCGCTCCCTTTCGGATGAGCGTTTTGACCTCGCTGCGGGAAAGGTTGCCCTGCATCGAGATTGCTTTATCCAACCGTTGTTTTTTTGCCATTGTATTTCTCCGTATCCTGTTTGTGATGGTCTTTTCGTCTACTGTGGTTCTACCCTATTGTATCACAAGATGGTATCACAAGGAAAGCCTTTCAAAAAGCAAAAGCGCCAAAAGAAGGGCGGTATTTTCCGCTTCCTTTGGCGCTTGGCTTCTGTTGTTTTGGACTGCTGTTTAGCCCGGAATATCTCCCACTCCGTTGAGGATCAGTCTTGGACGGTATGGGAACAGCTTGACTGTTTCTCTGGTGGATACGCCGGACAAAACCAGCACGGTATCCAGACCGCTTTCGATGCCGGTTACGATGTCGGTATCCATTCGGTCACCAATCATCACCGCCTCGCTCGAGTGTACCCCGAGCATATTCAGTCCGGTGCGCATCATCAGCGGGTTGGGCTTGCCGATGTAGTAGGCTTCCTTGCCGGTGACCAGCTCGATGGGTTTGACAAAGGCGCGGCAGGCAGGCATGATTCCCTGCTCGGTCGGTCCGGTCAAATCGTAGTTGGTACCAATCAGGCGCGCGCCCTTCTGCACCAGCTGGACGGCCTTGCAGATGTTGTCGTAGTTATAGTTGGGGGATTCTCCAATTACCACATAATCGGGATTGGTGTCGTCGAGGGTGATGCCCTTTTCATACAGTGCGTTGTACAGTCCCGGCTCTCCAATCACAAAGGCGTGTGCACCGGGACTTTGGCGGGAGATAAATTCTGCTGTTGCCAGCGCGCTGGTGTAAAAGTGATGCTCGTCCACATCCAGTCCCATGCGGGCTAATTTTTCCTGTAATTCCTTCGGGGTTTTGCCGCTGTTGTTGGTCAAAAACAAAAACTGTTTGTTCTCCCGATACAACCATTCCACAAATTCCTTGACCCCGGGTAAAATCTTGTTTCCATGATAGATAACTCCATCCATATCGCAGATGAAGCCTTTTGCATTGCGAAGCTGTTCCATCAATAGCTTCTCCTTTCTCTTCTTTTCTCTTTCATTTCATCCTCTTTATTGTAACATGAGCCTTTACGAAATTCAATTCCATAATTTGCGAAAAAGAAAAACCACCTACCGTAAAAAAAATGTGCATCCTTTTGTGAAATGATAAAAACAAGGCAGCCTTTTGGCTGCCTTGTTTTTTATAGGTGAATCTATTTCGGGTCGGATGATTTTTGAATCAGTTGCGGCAGCTGCTGATGATAGTATTCCCAGAGGTAATTTAAATAGCGGGTCTGGGTCAGTCTGCTGTTGAGAGGTTCATTAAAATATCGTTCTGGCGGGATTTTGCCTGCCTGATATTCTTCCTGTGTCTGATAATAGCTGCGCTCCACTTCCTGTGCGATCCGTTCCGGCACGGTTCCCTCTGGATAGAGCATCGGGTACAGGTCATAGATGATAACATCCTGATTCTGAAAAATCTGATATTGCTCCCAATCGGAAACGGAAATTTCGCCGGAAGGCAGCTTGATTTTTGTTGTATTGGCTGGCACCGCCTGCAAAAAAGCAACCGGATATGCGTCAGAGCCTAAATAATCGTGCCAGTATACCCCAACCGCCGTAAAATCTCCAGAAAGCTCTGGACAATAGAAGGTCTCCTGATTTAAAAAGACCGAATCCTCCATCACCACCTGCGGAATCTGCTGCTGGTCGATGGTATAGCCCAGCTGCTCCGGGGAAGTGGGTGCGCTGACCTGATTCTGATTTGAGGTACAGCCGCTCAGGGACAGCACCGGCAGCAAAAGGACCATGGAGCCTGCAACCAGTCGGGAAATCAAACGCTGTTTTTTCATAGGATCTTTCTTCCTTTTTCGATTGGGTTATATTGCCCATTTTGTAGGAACTCTTCTTCTCCATTATACTGTATCGGATTCTAAAAGTCAAGAGTCTCTTCGGGATTTATTCTATTTTTTCGTCTGGTGTATATTTTGTGTGGATAAAGCTATAAAACATACTGTATCTTTTTGGGGTTGCCGATGTGGATAAACTGCTCTTCGACCTTTACCTCTGTCTCGCTGACTCCGCATTTTTGGCAGACTGCCGGATAAAGGACCAATCTGACCTGCTTCTCATCCTTATATGAATCTCCGCCGCCTTCGTGAACGCAGGAAACCTCTCCCGCATAATTCCACTTGCCATAGCGGGTTTCCTCCTGCTGCACCGCTTCTGCGCCGCAGCTTTTACATACGCTGTATTGAAGGATAGGCTTTTCCGAAGCGACAGCCGGAGAAACGGTTGTCGCGGCTGCACTCATCGACAGAACTGCGGTTAAACAAAGGGCTGCAAAAAATCTTTTTGTCATAACAATTCCTCCTTTTAAAAAATCGCTGTTTGTATTTTATTGAAAAGAATTTTGCAAAAAGGACAGCCGAAGGGCTGTCCTTTTTTTATGTGGGTGAATCTTAAATAAAAGGGGTTATTCTGCTTCAAATATGCGCCAACGCTCGCAGCTCTGGCAGTAACGGAACAGCTTCTCGTTGCCTTCCTCGTCGGTAACGTCGAAGTACATCCAGTCATGTTTGTGGTCCTTTTCGGTTTTCTCAACGACCTGATATTTCAGCTTTTTCGCCAGCTCGTCCACTGTGATGCCGGTGAGCTTGCAGTTAAACTGTACCAGACCGTACTTCGCGTTCTTGAAATCAATCGACAATTTTTTCTTTTCGGCAAACTTGGAAAGGGCGTTTTCTTCCCAGACCTGTTCGATGCGGCGGTTATTTTCCGAGATTGCAGCCTCATAAATTTCCTGCGCGCCCTCTTTGGAGCTGTCCAGGATGGTGTAGGTTGTTTCACCCTTGTCGTCCACACTGACCTCATATTCCACACCGGCGAAGGTCAGCAGGTCCTCTTTTGCCGCAATCGGTGCGTCCAGCTTTTGGGCAAACGCCTGTGTGGCGCCCAATGCCATCGCAGAAAGCAGAATACAGCTAAGAAGTTTTGTTTTCATAGGAAATCCCCTTTCTATGCGCTTTTTTTATTATTTTACTCCTTTCGGAGTTCTTGTCCTTATCATACATGATTCGATTCTAAAAATCAAGAGCTTTTTGAAATAAATTTGTTTTTTGTGAAAATAGGACAGCAAATGCTGTCCTATTTTGTCACAATCGCTTCGGACTATATGCTATTTGTATTCTGTTGAAGAGATTTTTCACCTTCATCATATATGATATGCTTCCAAAAGAAAAAGTTTTTGGTGAAGAGAAGAGCTAAATCTGCTGATCGTATTGATATTCCGCACCATCATAAACAAGGGTGCCGCGCAGACGCATGAAAACATCTCCCTCACCAATAGGAGAATCCAGCTTCATCTCAACGGTGCCATCCTGCGAAAGGGTGAGCGGATAGGTTTTCTCGCTGCCTTTGCATGAAAGTACCGGGTCTTTCAACTCACATTCCTTCGTTTCGATGGAGATTTTCAAGGTTCCAATCTTTTCATCGTCGACGTTGTAGGCATAGGTTCCTTTGACAATCACTGCTTCATCCTCTGGACCTTGGATTCCGGTGTGGTATTGTCCTAAGGGTCGCAGCGCATAAAAATAACCCTGAAACAAAGTTTTATCCTCGTTGCAGTAGGTGGTGCCCAAGCAGTGTTGTCCTCTACTGCTTGTAAAATATTCCTCGTACCCCTCGGGTGCTTCGGCTGTGATGGTTGCATAGTCGGGTACTGTGGGCACAACCGATTGTGACGAAAGTGAACAGCAAGCGAAAACCATCAGTATAAAAACAGATAGGATAACGATACCGAATCTCTTTTTCATATCAACATCTCCTTTATAGATTACATTAAAGTGCTTTATATTCTTTATTCCACTTTAAATTATTTATAAAAATTCCTCACCTAATAAGGTGAGGAATTTTTATAATATTAACCGAAGAGATAGTTGTCCAAGGTATCCTCATAGCCATCCAATTCAAAATGAAGTGTTGCTCCTAAGATGCTATCATACATATCTGGAACATAAACAGAGGTATCTGGCTCTACAATAACCTGATTCGAACTTGAATTTATTCTATGTACAACATCCGAATCAGAAGCCCGGGAATACGAATTATAAGCATCTACTTGTACAAATTCAATATCGCTGCTGGTTTTCTGAATTGCAACTCTCTGCAAACGATATCCTGTCACTGGATCTTCATTAGGATACCAGTTGGTTGGACAATTAGAGGTTACCCAAACAATCGTAGAAGAAACATTTCCTCTTTTCATGTTTTGAGAGCCACGCGTTTTATCATTTATAGATGAAAACTGCACCAATGTTGTCTGCAAAAATTCCTTCTCGAAACCTCTTGACTTAGGTTCTGACTGGTAAACATAAGTTTCTTTCAAATATGGACCTTCATTAGAATTAATCACTTCACTGTTAACTAGCGTTCCATTTTTAATAACTTCTTCGTCAGAAACTTTAAGTTCCACTTCTTCTGCGAATCCAGCAATACCCATTGTCAGAGACATACATAACGCCAATAAAGTAGAAAAGATTTTCTTCATTTTAATCCTCCTATTAATCTTACATTATGATTTATGTTCTTCCTATGGAGCTCCTTGCCTACATAATACCCGATTCAATTCTAAAAATCAAGAGGCATTTGACGCACGAAAAAATGTGCGTCAAATGCCTCTTGACAAGCGGAAAAATTTCTGATTATTATGTAGGTGTCGCGACAATTATTTTTTTAGAAAGGATGTATTTCCATGAAAAAACTCTTCGCTTCTCTTCTGGCTGCCCTGATGCTCTGCACCGGACTGAGCCAGTTCGCTTTTGCCGCCGAACCCACTGACCCGAACAAAGAACCTCCAACTGAACAAGCCGGAGAAGAACAGGACAAAAAGCCCTCCCCACCACCGAAAAATGACGGTGAAGAAGGCAAACCTGCCCCTTACGATTTTGTTGACGGATTAGAAGGAGATGGAGATTAATCTATCTCTATTCCCAGATTTTCTCTTGCATATTGTTTTACTGTCTCGCAACTTTTTGTTCGTTCCATCGCTTTGTTGACATAATAAGAGGCAATTAGCAGTTCCCCACTTTTTTTATCCTCTCCCAGCTCGTGCAGGCAGCAGGCAATGTTGAGTAACAATCCACCCAACATCCTGCATTTGTTATACTTGACACAGCACTGTCTGCCCAGCTCGGCAACCTCGATGGCTTCCTCGTATCTGCGTTCCAGTCCCAACAGTGTAGAATAGTTGTAGGCGGTCAACGGCAGCATCACCTGTCGCACCTCACAATCGGGAAAATGACTCTCTACATAGCGGATCAGCTGGCGGTAAATTTCAATCGCCTGTCTGCGCTTTCCTTCTTCCGAGTAGGTGATGGCGATTTGGTTGATGATTTTGGTTTCATCCTCTCCCAGCAGAAAGCCACTCATATTTTCCAGATTGATTCCGGCACAGGTCAGCTCCAGCGCCTGCTTGAGCATCCTGCGCTGGGTGGGGCAGTCGTAGTCAAAATGCTGTCCGTCCTTTTCATAGCCTGCCAAGGCGCGCACCCGCAGCACAAACTGCTGCAAAATCGGCTGCTGCTCCGGCTGAAAAAGAGCTTCCAGCCGCTCGATTTTTTGGAGTGCCGCAGAAAAATCGTGCTTGACATTGTCTGCAACAATTTCCCGCTGTAACTCGACGATGGCAAATTCCTGCGGTCCTATCAAAATCTGACAGCGGTTTTCCGAAATGCCCAGCCGCTGCAAAAGCGCCTTTAAAACTTGATAGGACGGCTCCTGCCTGCCGCGCTCAATCCGAGATAGGGTAGACCGGTTACAGATGCCGTAGCAAAGTGCATCCTGATTTACATTCAGTTCTTCCCGCCTTTTTTTGATGTACTGTCCAATATGGTAGTTGCTCACAGGCATCCCTCCTTTCTTCCTATTATATCACACCCGTCCGGCATCTTCTACAGCTTTCCCGCTGTTTTGCGCAAT
>OLNN01002799.1_pt1 | contig 11810 bp, 14 predicted proteins | sample 1672141 | NCBI WGS metagenome assembly OLNN01 (sample SAMEA3136652, study PRJEB25190) | human gut metagenome | biome: human gut; feature: human-associated habitat; material: faeces | place: Austria | collected 2013 | reverse complement strand
CCCGCCTACTACTACAGCAACGGGAGGGCGGTTTTGTCCCCCCTCCCGTGTTTTTTAATCTGCTAACAGGTCCCGTAATAAATCGGGCCGTTCTTCGGTCAAGAATTTCCGGATTTTTTCAATCCAGCGACTAACAGGGGATTTCCCCTTATTCGTAATATATGCAATTTCTCTCACGGTGTAACCATTTTCACTTGCCAATAATTGCCAAATAGCCCGGACGGCCTCTCGATTTTTCGGAAACCGTGCCATTAGTTCAATAGTGATACCGTCAACCGCGTTACGGTCAAGAGCGGCGCGCATTTCTGCGGCGGCGTTTTTGTCCTCCAGTGTACGGGCGATGATTTCCGCTTGCTCTTCGTTTGCGGCGGTTTCTGCTGCGGTTTTGCGTTCACTGTGCAAGTATCTGTTTACAGCTGTATAAACGTAGCGGCGAACTTGCCATACATCGGCATAATTTACAATAATGCCCTGTTCTACCATATCCCACAACGCTTTTACTGCCTCACTCACAAGATCGTCAAACGCTGTCATAGTTTCATAGTGAACACTTTCGCGCAGCGTTGCAGATGTTTTTCGGCCATGTTCCGTCAATTCAAGCTCTTTTTCGCGGCCTGTGAGAAGTAGACCGCTGACATAGTGCCGCTTCCGCTCTGCTGTCATGGTCTCCCTTGTCTCTCCGTCCGCGTCATGGGAATTATCGTCCCACCATGCGCGAGTATCGCGGCGGCGGATAGACAGCGGTGCAGACTGCAAGAGCCTGAGTAAATACGGGTGTCCACTTGCGACATACGCTGTTCGCACTGCGGTATATGCCATACGTGCGGCGGTGTCCATGATGTATGCCGCGCCGGTATCCGTCACGGGGGACGTGTTCACCGGCTGTACGCTGTACATGCACCAGCGGCGGCGCGGGGTTTTGTTGCCCCTTGACGCGGAGAGCCGGCTTGCGTTGATTGCCTTTAAGGTTGATAGGCGGGCACGGTCTACGGCGTTCATTCTGCCATGTTCAGTTTTCATTATTCTAATATCCTTTCGTATGTATTTTCCGGGCGGCGCTGGTTAGGTGTCCCCGGCACTATTATATTAACATTTTTTACAAGGTGTTGTCAATGTATTTAAAAAATATTTTTGTTTCCATTTAAAAAGTTGCGATTTTTTCGGTTTTTGCATTGTATTTATATGTTTTTGAGTAAAAATGTTGCGTTTTTGCTGGTTTTGGGGTGAATGGGGCGCGCTCGATTGTCAACCAACGAAAAGAAACGGTTTACAATTGCGGTTTGCCTGGAAATTTCTGCATTTTCTCATTTTCGGACGTTCGTCTCTGGGTGAATCGGACGTTGACGGGGTTGTTTTCCATATTTTGGGCGTTTCAATTCTCGCGTAATAAGGTAAGTTATTCCACCTCTCTCCCCCATATTTCACCCCAAATTCTCCATTCTCCAAACTTTTCGCCAAAGAAAATACTCCTCTCAAAAAATTACACTGGCTTTCCTATGTCATTTTAGGACATTGGACGTTCATTAACTGTTTACATCTAAAAACTTGACTTTTTTGACATATACTGGTATACTATAATCACGCAGTTAAAGAGAGCATTGCTTTTATTTAAGTAGTATTGGCCCGCTTTTAACAACCATTTTTCTATATCGTAAAGGAGTTTGATATATGCTGATTAACCCGAAAGACTCTACCCCGGCAAAGGTAATCGCCTTCCCGCGCAAGACCAGTAGAGAAGAAATCATCCCCACCAGCTTCAGCATGGAAGATGCTGCACCCAAGAGATCACTAGCCGCAGGTTTGATCAAGCCCAAAGTCTCCACCATCCCCACCCAGCCCTACGTACAAAAGGCCGCAGATCCCATTAAGAGTGTAGATGATATTGACAAAGTGTGTAGATTTTTGATTGAGAATTACCGGTACAGAGACCACATGCTTTTTGTGATCGGCATCAACTTCGGTCTGCGGGTAAGCGACCTGCTCAGCCTCAAGTTCTACCACCTGATCAATGACGACATGTCTTTCAAGGACTCATTTGAGATACTGGAGAAGAAGACTTCCACTACCCGTAAGAATCAAAAGCTCCGCTATATCTCCATCAACCAGGCAGTCATAGACGCCGTGACACTCTACCTCGAGAACGCTCCGTACGACATCGATCTTGATGATTACCTATTTAGATCTGAGAGTCACAACAAAGGCTCTAAGACCTACGATAAGGGTAAGGCTCCTCTCTCATACCGGTCGGTTGACCGTATCTTAAAAGGGGTAGCCAAAGATTGTGGTATCAACATTAAGATGTCTACCCACACCCTGAGAAAGACCTTCGGCTACCACCAAATGGCTATGAGTGGTAACGACCCCCGGAAGCTCCTGCTCCTCTCTCAGATCTACGGTCACAGTTCAGTGTATCAGACCCTTACCTATATTGGTATCACTAAAGAAGAAATGGATGCCGCGTACCAGGATCTCAACCTCGGTGGCAAACATTACAAGCAGGCAGACAAGTTCGTAGCAGAGGTCAAGTTTTACGCTTGATCTATTTAGATAGGAACTTAGAAGACGCAGCTTTTTCTCATCACCGCCAGTACCAACATTATCATATCATAGTGGCTGTCCCATAAACCACCCTATCAGGCACTACCTATAAATATTATCTAAATGTCCGTAGCCTCACTTCTATCTCTTCTCTACGGGTTTGAAAGTACCACCCCGCAAGTCTACTCTATATCCCGCTCCATCAATTGACACTCACATATGGGAAAATAACCTTCCGGCTACGTATGCATCTTGTCTTAACGGTAGCGCCCAGCGACTCTCCACTAATGATATTTATCTCTATACGGGTTTGGCGGTAACGCCATCCATACCAATCGTCCTCGCAAATCTTTTCTTATACTGGCTCTCGCTCTCTCCGTATACGCTAACAAAAAATTATACTCCCATCATAACACGGCCTCGCCCAAACCAAATCCCATCCAAAGACATCTACCCTACATTTTCTCTCTACGGGTCATCGCAAAGCGGCGCGAGTCCGAGCGTAACCTCAAGCCAGTACAAAGCTTACAGAGCGAGGACGAGCGTCTTCTAAGTTCCTAGGAACAGCGGTATCAAAGAATCAATCGATTAAAAAACACAATGTTTTTATCTATCACGTTAATTTCAGAAGCATGTGTTTTTAGCACATACAAAAATACCGATACACAGAAAACATTGATATTCCAATAAAAAACAAGATGTTGTTTTTAAGACATTCGTATATAAAGAAGAATATTAGAGAATATAGATGCTATATAGAAGAAAAATATAGCTACTATACACTAGAAAAAATAGATGTAGAATGTAGTGGAAGATGTTGTTGTCAAAGGTCTATTTAATTCCTCCCCAAAACCTAACATACGAATACGAAAGGTTATAAATAGAACTAACATCCTGCTCAGACAACATCCATTACGGGTAATCATTTGTCTTGTTCACAAATAGTTTACATGTTGCGCCCTTTACACGCAAGCAAAAATATGTATAATATATATTGCAAGCGCCACCACACGAAAGGAGGGATCGAGATAGTATCCAGCCGATGCCGGGACTGTGTCTGGTACGAGCAGTGTTCAGCGTACGGGAACCTGCTAGACCAGTACCGGGAATCTACAGGCGCGTTTACGGACCTCACGTCCGATGACATAGATACCCCGTGGTGCCTGACCCCTTACACCCCAGAGGAATTAGACCTCGTAGAGGTAGACGGGCGGTGGTACACGGAACCCCAAGCACACGCCATATATATACGAGAACTACTAGATGGAGGAATTTTATGAGTATCTTTAAACGCAACCACCAGGAACGTACCACCCCCTGTATCCCCGTCACCCCGGGCGAATCCCCTACCGTAATCACCCATTACCCCGGCGATGACTTCTGCACCATCACCGCTACGGAGTACTGGTCGATGAAAATGATCGGGGACCTGTCCCTCTGTTTCCCCGCCGTCGAAATCTTGGACGAGAACGACCATGTGATCAAAGCCACCTTCCCCGCCGAGTGGCTGTTCCTCAAGACGCACCCCGCCGAGAAGCCGCCTTTCTTTGAGCAGCCGCCCCAGGACAACTATAATGGAGATCGTTAAAGGAGACCGCCCGCCGGCCTCCTTTTATGATCCCAGGTTCGGCGCGGTACGGGCGTTGCGTGCCGGAGGTAAGGTATGGTATGACGCCCGTACCGTTACTAAAGCGTTATGGTACAAGGATCCGGTTCAAGCAACCTGCCGTACAACTATGATAATCTTCCCCGGAGGGCAATGTCTGTGTGTGGACACTGACACTCTACGGGGATTAGTAGAGGCCAGCCCCGCTCCGCCGGGACTGGCCGATCAATTCTTGCTATGGGTAGCGACAACCGTTGCCCCGCATACATACTGAGAAAGGAAATCATTTGAAAGAATTATTAATTTTTGAGAATCCTGAGTTTGGAAGAATTAGAACCGCAGAGATCGACAACGAGCCGTGGTTCGTTGGTAAAGACGTAGCGGTGGCGCTCGGGTACAGGAATACCAAAGACGCGCTTTCATCCCATGTTGATGATGAGGACAAGCGTATTCTTCAAAGGTCGGAAATCGCGACCATTGAAAATCGAATTCCAAAGTCCGCTCTCCCGGTTGAGTTTGTGAGCGCAGATGTGCCCAATAGGGGACTGACCATCATCAACGAATCCGGCCTGTACAGTCTGATCCTGTCCAGCAAGCTGCCGACTGCAAAGGAATTCAAGCGCTGGGTTACGAAAGAGGTTATCCCGTCCATCCGTAAGACCGGCTCGTATATTCTTAACACAAGCGACTCTAACACTGCTGTTCAGGTTAGAGATATGTTCAGCCAGATCACGGAAGCTCTGCAAGAAATTAAAAACTCCTACGCTTTAGATGCCGAATGGAAGAATAAGATAGAGAGATACTGTACAAAGATAGGTGTCATGACAAAAGACGTTAAAGCGTCCGTTGGGTTTATAAATTATTTGATGCGTCGCGGCGCAACTGCAAAGCGCACATCGAAATGGAAGATGACAACTAAGCCAAGAATCAACGCTCTGGCAGACTACCTTTGTGCCGACGGTATGACCGTCCTGCGGAACATCTACCTCAGTATGGAGGATGAGTTTGATATCGATCTGAACGAGTACGCGGAGACATACCGATACATCAATAACATCGACCAGTGCTCCACACTTGATGTCATCGATGCTGACAGAGCTCTCCGGCAATACTTTGATGTAATCACGGACGACCTCTTAGAACGGTTTGGCCTTACCGTTGACAGTACACCGCCACATCGCAAAACAATCTTTGACGAGTGTCCTCACACACAGCCGAAAGAGGTGACCGCCTAAATTGTTTGCCCCGCAACTCTACACCACCTACAAATACCCATTCCGTCTTCTACGTGACTCCGACTTCTCCATCACACTCTCCGATAAGGACGCCGCCAGTTATGCGATCAAGCAAGCTGATAACCTCCTCTTTCACCAGATCCGCCGCATCACAGGAGCTACCAATGATTGCGCCAAATACGTTGCATTTGTAAACTGCAAGGGCAGCTCGTCCGATGAAGACGGGCTGTCACAGCTGATCTTAAACGGCTTCACCGTCAACGGGATACACTATGTTATCAGCGAGCGCTCAGCCAGCATGACCCGCAACTCTATCCTCAGCTTTGTACAGGACTCTATAGCAGATGACCTATATGAGGCCGTCACAAACGGAGCCACGCCCGGGCCTACTGTCATAAGTAAGCTGATGGCTTATCGCGGGCTGTTCCTTTCTTCCTGCCACTGCCTTGACGGTTTCCGTCCGAAAGTAATTGTAGTACCGGACTACGAGTGCGTACTCCACGACCAGCACATCAAATACATATACGACAAGGACGTTTCCTTTACAGGCGAAGATGGCAAAGAAGTACATTGGAAACAGAAAGATGTGACCGACGGCTACCGCGATATCAAGATCACGCCGTTCGACGGCTGCGGTATCCACCACCCGGCCATTACGGATGAGGTTCAGTTCCGGCTCGGGTCCTCTGACGCCCCAACGACAATCCTCTGGCGAGCACCGTACATCAAAGGTCTCACCTGCGAAATGGACTATACAACGTTCTACGCGGAGCGGGGCGTGGTTTCCATTAGGGACATATGGGGCGTTGAACACGACGTATCTCCGGACGCAGAGCCGATGATTATTTTGAGCCAGTCCATGTACAAGGGCTTTAAATATTATCAACGCGCCGGCGACATATCGGACTGGAACCGCTACTGGGAAGAGTTTGAGTGCTACGGTCACTGCTGGGGCGTGGCCAAATGGAATTTCAACGCGGATACCGAGCCGGTATATACGCGATGCAACTATCAGGTTCTTCAGACACTCGATCTCCCCTACGAGGATTTCAGAAGTTTAGCCGACAAATCAGTCGAGTGGGCGCAGAAAATCATTGAAGGAGATCCGCTTTACACCTATTGCTTTCTCGGCCTGACAGCGGACAAACACAACCCGCTCAACAACTACACGCAGGCTATTATGAAGAACCCGGAAATGCTTCGGCAACACGAAGTCCGCGAGTACCTAATCAGCCTTATCCAAAAGTACCTGTCGGACATGTGCTGTGGAAAGATCTGGATTAAGAGCTGCTTTAAATTTCTGATACCGGATCTGATAGCTTTTATGGAAGCTGCTGCCGGGTTAGAGGTTAATGGGTGCCTAGGTTCCGACGAGTTTTATTGCGCGACAAGAGATGGCCCGATGATCGGTGACAAGTTGATCACCCGCAACCCACATATCTGCGATAGCGAGAACGTTGTCCTTACTGCGGTGAACAACGATTTAACAAAGAAGTATTTAAAGCATCTTAGCAATACCTGCATTATTAATTCTAAGTCTATTATTCCGCAACGATTGAACGGGGCAGATTACCCCATAAAAAGTCCTCCCCTATGGCAACATAGGTGTGAGCACGGTGTGAACCGCTTGCCAGCGGGTGTTTTAACGGCGACAGTATAGGACAGGAAATGGTTCTTTAACGTTAAAGCTAACAGGGGAAGCCGCAAGGTAATCCTGTGCCAAGATCATGACCTAATAAAAAGCGGGCAGACAAATCCACCCGCCTGGAGTTATTTATGTATATGCGACAACATAGACACCCCTCTCAGTATAACATGCGTCAGCAGATTACTGGCAACACTTATAGCAAAAGAAATGAGTATATCTATTTGCACGCACCTCCCTTCTTGGGTAAACGACCCATTCCTAAAAATCGTCACGCCAATATGGGAGATATAAATAACGCCACTGCTATTATAACACAGCTATAAAAAAAACACAAGTCATGATAAGGTGCAACGACTATGGGCGATGAGTGTAACCCAGTAGGGGTACTATTGGCACGTACCTCCAAGCGCACCGCTGCCACTAACGTGGTAGAAGATATAGTCTTTATCTACGGATAAGTTTGATGGAGACCTAGTGCTTGTTTTTGATGATGATGCAGTTTTACGGGGCGTTGATAGGAACGCCATACCTGTAATAGACGTGGATGATAAGATTGCTACCGAACCAGAAGAATTCACGGCAGAGAATCGTCTAAAGGTAATGCTCCGTACAATGAAGAACCTGATTGGTGAATACAGCAACTACGCCACCGCATACCGCAATAGATGTGGAAGAACGCCGGAGCAACAGCAAAAATACAAAAAGTACATTGATATTATCAGTGTATTAGTTGGTAAATCTATTGATTACGCAAAAACCGGTGTTCTTTATCCCATGCCGCGATACATAGCAAAATACGGCCGGCCCCTCCCCCACTTCATGAAATACGCTTCGCCATATTACGCAAAGCTAAAGTTATCCAACACATCATCTAACCTAAACAAGCTTTGTAGAGAACTTGAGCGTTGGCAGAAACACATACGTTTTAAACGGACCGACCGTGAATTCGACTACACTATTATGCTTGACCCAACCATTGATGTCACAGCGGATACATACAATGCTATGGAAGAATTGTACCGTTCCTTTTGTCAGGAAGTCAAAGTTCTTTCAAAGGAAGTTAATAATATGGATGAAGACGACCGCAAGATTGCATACGGAAAACTATACGACTCCTATCGCGGAAGGTGCCTGTCCGTTTGTAGTAACAACATCCGTATAGTAGCAAACGCGGCGGTACAGCTTTGTCACGATCACAAAAGCTGGAACCAAAAGTTTCAATGGATTGTAGGCGGATCCGGCATTGTGCAGAATATTAAACAGGTAGATATCATGCTACCGGAACGAGACGATGATGGCGAATTCGAGTACCTTGGAAGAAAATACACAATGACGCAAATATCAAAGGAGGATGTTGCAAGCTGATTGATGAAGTGCTTGAAGTGAAACAATACCTCGCTGGAAAAACAGTAAGCGAACGAGGACGATACCGCGCGGCATATCAACTTGCGCGGTGGTATACTCAGGAAGGTCTCGGTTTTAAGGAGACCAGAAACAAGATCTTCGAATGGGCAAAAGCTTCAAACAATTATTTGAAATATAATGTAAACGACATCGTTACAGCCGCCCGCAAGTGCAATGAACGCCTAAAGGATAACGTAATTGTGCGGGTAAGCGAAGACGATGTCAATGAGATAGTCCGGCTATTTGATAATTGTAATACACGCAAGGTCGCTCTAGCTTTGCTATGCTATGCGAAGGTGTATGCAAATAAAGATGGAGAGTTTGATATATCGATGTCTGCACTTGCAGAGTGGATCGGAATCGCCAGGCAAAACATCAGCCAACGTTGTTTGCCGGAACTGGTTGCTCTGGAATACATAGAAAAAGTCCCCGATGACACGCTCACTGCGTACTGGCATAAGCGAAAGAAACAGCACACTCACAAATACAAAACAACGCGGCTTCGTATCAACACGTCGTTATACAATGATGGCTGTTTCCAGTTACACGATAATGATATAGACACTTTATATGACGAGATCTTTGTAAAAACAAAACGATCAGCTTTCAATCTTGTTTAGGAGGACCATGGCAGAACATAAATTATCTCCAATAGAAAAGGAAACTATCATTCTCTTCAATGAAGGAGAACAGACGGCAGAATGCTATACGCATAATTCAAAACTCATTAAGCAACTTGCGAAGCTGTGCGAAGAACGCAGCGACGAAGTAGCACTATCGTCTAAGAACGCTTCTGGCGGTTGCACATTCACGCTTCCAAAGCAATGGGTAAAGATACGCCCCAAGAGAATCGTCAGCGAAGAAGAACGTGCCAGGCGTGCAGAGACAATGCGACGCACACGCTACAATCGTGTTCTAGCATCAGAATCTGAATCTATAGATTGACTTTTAAACATAAACTATAGGCCGGGTATGTAACTATATACCCAGCCTATGAACGGTTCAGCTTTTCAATTAATTAATTGAGATACCCTGCTTCAAAATAGAAACCCAGTTTCTTTTACCGTAAAGGAATCGCACAACATGTACAGTAGAAGTTGTTTCGTCAATCAAATAAAAAGCAAGGTAATTTTTAACTGTTATAAATCGGATTCCCCAAGAAGATAATATAGCATCTTCAATAACCGCAAATCGCTCTGGGAACGTGGCAATGCTTTTAATTTTTTCTTCTACCATGTCTAAAAGTGTTTCGGCTGCCTGCCGGTTCTTAAGTGCAAACTCAATATAATTTGCAGCGTTGGCAATGTCTCGTTCAGCCGCCTTCGTAATATGGATGCTATAGCTTTTCATTATCTTCTTCTATTTTTTCTGATATCCTTCATCGCTTCAGAAAACGGACGAGTGCTTCCGCTGTTGATATCATCTAGACCTTCCTGAATTAAACTATATAGTTCGAAACGACCGACAAGTTTTTCGTACGCTTCTATGCTCATAACAGCAAGGTCTCCCTTACCATTTTTCGTTATAAACACCGGCTCGGCGTATGTGTGACATAGATTTGAAATTTCATTGTAGTTGTTCCGCAAGTCAGCACTTGATTTGATCGTTGGCATATAAGCACCTCCTTCATATCAAAATTATATCAAAATTTCTTTATGTGGTCAATTAGTAGTATACAAATTTACCCTATAAAATATCCCCATATTATGACAAGTTTTTGCGGAACTAGCTTAGAAACATCAACATTCACATGCAGAATTAGTATACTAAAAGTGTGGAAACCAGATGGTTGCCACAAAAAAATAACTACATCATTTCGCAGGTATTGACAGATACCTGCGGCATGTGAGCCATCTGGGTGTGACATACGGCTCACTTTTTCTTTGCGAACATTTTAAACGCTAACAATCACAGATTACTCAAACACATGAGGTCACATGAAATATAATACATCAACACAAGAATACTTATATGCATTAACAAAAGAACTCGCTGCCGCTGCCAAAGCCTACTATACTGGTCGCGGCGAGCTTATGGACAACTATACTTATGACAAAAAGTATGATGAGCTCTCTGCGCTAGAGGAGGAACTGAACTTCTTCTTTCCGGAGAGCCCAACACACTATGTCGGCTACGCTGTTTCAGGGAAGCTCCAAAAGATAGAGCACGAGTTCCCAGCTCTCAGCCTTGACAAAACAAAAAGTCGACCCGCGCTTACAGACTGGCTTGGCAGCAAAGACGGTGTTCTCAGCTGGAAGCTCGACGGCCTTACCTGCCAATTAACATATGACAACGGCAAGCTGGTCAACGCCGCAACGCGCGGCAACGGATACGTCGGAGAAAATATCACAGCAAACGCCAAATACTTCTCCGGTGTTCCGAAAGAGATCTCATACTCTGGCCACCTTGTAGTTCGCGGCGAGGCTTTTATGGAGTACACAGAGTTTGAAAAAGTAAACGCATTTTACGGCGGAGCCTACGAGAACCCGCGAAACCTGGCGTCTTCTGTTGTCCGCGCAAGAGACGAGAGAGTTCCTGCATCGTGCCATATCTGCTTTATGGCTTTCGAGCTTGTCTATCCAAAAGAAAAGTTCTGGACTATATCCGCTTCGCTAGACGCTTTAAGCCAGTATGAATTCGAAGTGGTACCGCATTGCGCAGTATCTGCACAGTCACTTGACAACTCCGTATCTACCTTTGAAACGGAGCTTGCGTCCGGCAATACCCCCTTCCCTTCTGACGGCCTTGTCCTCACATTTGAGGATGTTGCATACGGACAAAGCTTAGGTGTACGTGGCAAATCTCCAAGACACTCCATCGCTTTTAAGTGGGCCGACGATACAGTCCAGAGCACCCTACGCGGTATTGAGTGGTCATGTAGCCGCACTGGGTTAATCAACCCTGTTGCCATCTTTGATCCTGTTCGCTTGGAGGGAACAACTGTCAGTCGCGCATCTCTACACAATCTCTCCTATATGAAGCAAAAACGTTTGTCCATCGGATCGGACGTAGAAGTCTTCAAAGCAAACAAAATCATACCAGCAATCGCCTCATGCAATAGCACCGTATTTACAATCGATATTCCGAGCATCTGTCCAGTATGTGGGTCTCAAACAGAAATACGGCTCAACAACGATGGCACTTCCGAGTTTCTGTGCTGTCAGAATCAGAACTGCGGTGCTAAGATGGTCGGCAAGTTTGAACGATTGTGTTGTCGTGATGCATTGAACGTAGAAGGAATGTCCAGTAAGACGCTCGAGCAGTTCTGTTCTCGCGGTTGGTTAAACAATTAAACGTGTAGGAAAGTTTATCCACAGAAAACGCATTCATACCTACACGAATAGTTGACGTTCCCGGTAACGGGTTCGAAAAAATATCC
>OLNN01002798.1_pt1 | contig 11815 bp, 7 predicted proteins | sample 1672141 | NCBI WGS metagenome assembly OLNN01 (sample SAMEA3136652, study PRJEB25190) | human gut metagenome | biome: human gut; feature: human-associated habitat; material: faeces | place: Austria | collected 2013 | reverse complement strand
AACCCCCGACCTGCTGATTACAAATCAGCTGCTCTACCAACTGAGCTACACCAGCATTTCATCAAGTCGTCTTGTCTCAGCGACTTGTTTAGTATACCTCACGCCGGTGTATTTGTCAATAGGTTTATCCGAAATTATTGCATTTTATTTTTCCGGTCGATCGAATCCGACACCTGCTGCAGAACAGTCAGCAGTGCGCTCGACAAATCCGGATAACGCCGTGCAATCTCGCTCGGGGCGAGCGGCATCCGCCGGATATTCTCCTGCGTCAGACCACAGCCTTCCTCGCCGTTGGCCGCCAGACGGATTTTCAGCTCATGCTCTTTCATGCGGGCATCGCACAGGTACTCGAAGCGATCCTGCGGCGCGCGGAACACCGCATCCACACCGGCCGGGTCGGCCATGTAGAGATAGCGGTACACCTTGTAGATCGCAACCGCGAAATACGACTCGATCTCGTGCGAAAGCTGCTTGCTCTCGAGCGATTCGGCAACCTGCAGCAGCAGGGCTGCCGCCTGCACGATCTGGCTGTGCTCCGTCTCGGTGTCCGTTCCCTCCATGCGCTCGGCAGGCACAGCGGAGCCGTCACGCGCCATCGAACGGCCGAGCAGGTAGTCGCAGGACACGCCGTAATAATCCGCCGCACGCACAACAAAAGACAGACCGGGTTCGCGCAGTCCGTTCTCATAGTGGCTGAGAAGCGCCTGCGAAACGCCGAGGTCGCCCGCTGCCGCTCTTTGACTTATTTTCTTTTCCCGTCGCAGAAGCGCAAGCGTGCGCGAAAAATCACTCATTCCAACATTCTCCGTCTGCGTTGTGCCGCAGAAGGCACAACTATAAAATATATATTTATATTATACTCGCTGTATTACCGTTTGTAAAGTACAGAAAACAGTCATATTCGACGCATTTCGACAGGCTCACTTTGCATTTTCGGCACTTTTCCCTGCATTTTGTTGTCCTGTTTCCGATTGGTAACTACATATTGGGGATTGTGTAATCCGACGGCTGTTAGAAAAATTCGTCAGGCTTCGCCGGTCGGTTGCGCTTGACGCAGGAGCGGGTGCATTTTATAATAAAATAGAGTAGTATCGCAGATTTCACCTGTTATCCTGCCCCAATCGAGCGGTTCGCCCCTGACGGGCGGCAGTTTTTCAGCACCGGCTGACCGGGGCACGCGAACCGCACAGGCGGTTCGCCCCTGACGGGCGGGGTTTTTCGCTGAACCTCAGCGGGGAGTTGCGCTCGGCGGAGCGCGGGAGACTGCGGCGCCCGCCGCGGGGGCAAAAAGGAAGGACAACCTGCGGTTTTCCTTCCTCTTTGAACTCCTACCTTTCCCTTGTTTGTTAGCCCGGCGAAAATCGGAGAGCGGCGACCGCTTCAAAAATGGGGTACGGCAGAGGATTTTTCCTCTCCTACGGACGGACTACCTTCGGTGTCCGTCCTCACGAGCAGCCGATTCGCAGTATCGGCTACCGTACCGCTACACAGGCGGTTTAGTCAACGCAGACGCGGCATGACAGTGCCGCGTAATTCGTAAGTCTGGAGATTACAGACAGCACCTGCGAATTAGGCGTTCGGTAACATTTATCCTCGTCGACCCTGTCTGTAATAACGCGCTAACGAATTGCGCGACACGGGTATGTCGCGCCTGCGTAGAGTAGCTGGTCTGTGTAGCAGAAAGGTATCCGACACTGCGAATATGCGTATACATGAGCGCACGCAGTGCGTCTCTGCGGAAGAAAAACTCCTCTGCCGTTCCCCTGCTTCGCAGCGGTCACATGTCAGCAATCTGCGCCGTGCCCTCTAAGGAAAGGGGAGATTCGCAAGAGGGTGGAAACCTTGGTGTCTACCCTCTTGTGCGCCCGCGCGGCGTCAGCGCAGTTCCGTTCGCCTCGAAGGCGAAAAAACCATCGTTTATCAAAAGATTATAGAATATATAAAGGAGTCCTAACCTTGACCATCGAAGAAATCCTCAAGCTGCGGCAGGAAGCCGGCGGCTTAAACAAACTGATGCACATGCACGTTGTGACGCTCGACAAGGACGGCGGCGCAACCGTAGAGCTTGACCTGACCCCCGAGCTGCTCAATCCGCTCGGCATGGCGCACGGCGGCACGATCTTCACGCTGTGCGACATTGCGGCCGGCTCTGCGGCGGCGTCTCAGGGCACGGTGGCTGTCACGCTCGACAGCACCATCCACTACTACCGTCCGGGCCGCTGCGGCAAAAAGCTGACCGCTGTGGCGTACGAGCGCAAGCGCGGCCGCAAGGTGTCGGTCTACATGGTCGAGGTGCACGACGACGAGGGCAAGCATATTGCCGACGCGACCTTCACCATGTTCTACACCGGCGCTACGCTGGATGATATGAAATATTGAGCGGGGTAAGCAAGGCCATCGTGCAGCCGCTGCTGAGCTGGTATGACGCCGGGCACCGCGACCTGCCGTGGCGGTCTGAGCCTGCTCCCTATCGCGTCTGGGTGAGCGAGATCATGCTGCAGCAGACGCGCGTGGAGGCCGTGCGCGGCTATTTTTCCCGCTGGATGAACGCGCTGCCCGATATTCCCGCTCTCGCGGCGGCGGACGAGGCCGTTTACACCAAACTCTGGGAGGGGCTCGGCTACTACAGCCGCGTGCGCAACCTGCACCGTGCAGCGGTCCTGCTGTGCGAAGAATACGGCGGCGAACTGCCTGCTGATTACGACAGGCTGCTTGCTCTGCCCGGCGTCGGCGAGTACACGGCAGGCGCGGTGGCGTCTATCGCGTTCGGACTGCCCGTTCCGGCGGTGGACGGCAATGTTCTGCGTGTGGCGGCGCGGCTGGATAACGATTTTACGCCGATCACGGACGCAAAATTCAAAAAGCAGACGCGCGAACGGTTCGCCGCACTCATGCCGTCCGACCGTCCCGGCGACCTCAACCAGTCGCTGATGGAGCTCGGTGCAACCGTCTGTCTGCCGAACGGCGCACCGCGCTGTGACGACTGCCCGATTCAGCATCTCTGTGAGGGCTTTCACCGCGGAAACGCGGCTGTGCTGCCGCTCCGAGCCGCAAAAAAGGCGCGGAGAGTGGAAAACCGCACCGTGCTTGTTGTGCGCTGCGGTCAGTTTGTCGGTCTGCGGCAGAGACCCAAAAAGGGTCTGCTCGCCGGTCTGTGGGAGCTGCCGTCGCTCGATGGCCATCTCTCGCCGGACGAGCTGCGCGCGGCGCTCACCGAAATGGGCTGGAGCGTGCGAAAGCTGCTCTCTCTGCGGCCTGCCAAACATATTTTCACCCATGTGGAGTGGCACATGAACGGCGTGTATGTCGAACTGGACGCACCTGCACCCGCTCTCACCTTTGTCACACCTGCCGAGCTGCGCGACGCTTATGCGCTGCCGAGCGCGTTCCGCAGCTTTGTTTCCGTACTGGAGGACTGATCCATGCAACTGCAAACCATCGTTCACACCATTCCGCCGCTGTACGACAGCGAGTCGCGCGTGCTGCTGCTCGGCTCGATTCCAAGCCCGAAATCCCGTGAGGTCGGGTTCTTTTACGGCCACCCGCAGAACCGGTTCTGGCGCGTGCTGGCGGCTGTGCTTGGCGAGGAGGTGCCGGTCTCCATCGAGGACAAGCGCGCGATGTGCCTGCGGCATCATGTGGCGCTGTGGGACACCATCGCCAAATGCGATATTGCGGGCGCGTCCGACACGTCTATCCGCAACGCCGAGCCGAACGACATCGGCAAACTGCTCCGCGAGAGCAAAATTACGCGCATTTTTGCCACCGGCGGCAAGTCGGCGCAGCTGTACCGCAAACTCATCGAGCCGAAAACAGGCGTGCCCATCACGCAGCTGCCCTCCACCAGTCCCGCGAACGCCGCATGGTCGCTCGAGAGGCTGATAGAAGCGTACCGCGTTATTCTTTGATTCGAGGTGTATTTTTTACGAGTAAAGAGTTATTTCCCAATGCTGCACTCAAAAAGCTGATTTTTCCGCTCGTTATCGAGCAGGTGCTCGCCATCACGGTCGGTCTGGCCGACACGATGATGGTCTCCTCGGTCGGTGAAGCGGCGGTTTCCGGCGTATCGCTGGTCGATATGCTCAACGTACTCATCATCAACATCTTTTCTGCGCTGGCGACCGGCGGCGCGGTCGTGGTCGCGCAGCTGCTCGGCGCTAGAAAGAACGACCGTGCATGCGACGCCTCCAAGCAGCTGTACTTAGTTGTGACGGTCATTGCGCTGATCATCTCGACGCTCGTCATGCTGTTCCGCGCACCGCTGCTGCGCCTGCTGTTCGGCACGATCGAGGACGATGTGATGCAGAGCGCGCTCACCTACCTGACGGTCAGCGTGTTCTCCTACCCTGTTCTCGCGATTTACAACGCAGGCGCGGCGCTGTTCCGCGCACAGGGCAACTCGCGTATCTCCATGCTGATTGCGGGACTGATCAACATCGTCAACCTCATTGGCAACTCGCTGTTCATTTTCGTGTTCAAGTGGGGCGTCGGAGGCGCAGCGCTTTCGTCCGTGCTGTCGCGCGGCACGGCGGCTGTCGCTATCACGATTCTGCTGCTGAACCCCGAGCACACGGTTTCTCTGCGGCGCGGACAGCGGTTTCAACCGGATAAGGAGCTTATCCGCCGCATTCTGCAGATTGGTGTGCCGAACGGACTGGAAAACAGCCTGTTTCAGCTTGGCCGCGTGCTCGTCGTGAGCATGATCTCGCTGTTCGGCACGACCCAGATTACCGCGAATGCGCTGGCGAATAATCTGGACGCCGTAGCCGTCATTCCGGGTCAGGCGATGAGCCTGGCGATGATAACCGTTATCGGGCAGTGCATCGGCTCGGGCGACGAGCCGCAGACGCGCCGCATGGCGAAAAAGCTGATGGTCATCACCTACGCCGTTACCGCGAGCACCTGCCTTGTCACGATCGCGTGCACGCCGCTCATTCTCAAGATTTACAGCGTGTCCGCAGAAGCGCTTGCGCTCGGCATGACGCTGATTATGATTCACAACGGCTGCGCGATCTTCCTGTGGCCGACCTCGTTCGCCATGCCGAATATCCTGCGTGCGGCGAACGACGTGCGGTATCCGATGGTGTGCTCGATTATCTCCATGCTGGGACTGCGGCTTGTCGCGGGATATATTCTCGCGGTGCACTTCGGCATGGGCGCAATCGGCATCTGGATTGCCATGATCGGTGACTGGCTGTGCCGGTCGATCTGCTTCTTCCTGCGGCTCAAGAGCGGGAAATGGCTCAGGTATGCGCCGGGATTACGGGTAGCCGCCGGACAAAAATAATGCACCGGCTTCTGTGCAAAATCCCTTTACAAGCCGTAAATATCTGTTACTATATAGATATCAGATGTAAAACTCCCCGAGGTGAAAATTACCGTTATGACTGAGGAGGGAAATACTATGACACCTAAACAGCGATGGTATTGTTTCTGGGTGATAATCGTGGTGACTGTCCTTTTATCGGCAGGCCTTGTATGGTTTGCCATTCATAACCCGCAGGCGTCGTGGAACACCTTGTTCAGCAATCTTTGGGAAAGTTTTGTAAACTTTGTCAGCGGATAACTGAATAACAGTGCCCCGGCTCTGTCGCTTGACAAAACCGGGGCACTGCGTTACAATGGTATCAACAACGATGGCTCTCTTCAGAAGAGCGGTCGTTCCTGTTAACTCAATAGCTTGAGGAAACGCCGCTCCTATTCAGGGGCGGTTGTTACTTTCGAGGAACAACCTGTTTCACATCGTTGTTGACATTCCGAGTATCGCACATATTGCAATACCTTGTCAATCAACCGCCTTTTGTGGCGGTTTTTGTTTTATCTGCATACAAAAAGGCGAACCTTACGGTTCGCCTTTTGTCTTACGGTTTTTCGGTAATTAAGAGAAGATCCACTCCTGCTCCTGCTCCTCGCCGCAGTACTTCTGCAGCGTCTCGCGGACAGCGTGCGGGCCGCGGTTCATCTCGCCAAACATGCGGACAACGGTCTCGCCTACGCCGATCTCAAACAGGTTGACACCGAAGTAGTAGCGGTTTGCCAGCAGCGGATACAGCTGAGCCTCGCTTACGTCGTCGCCCAGCTTCGGGTTGCCCATCAGCGCGCGGACATGCTCGATATTCGAGTCGGGGCTGAGGGTGAACTCGCTGCCGTTATCGTCCACGCCTTCCAGATAGCGCAGCCAGCCGGCCAGTACCAGCGGAATGTAAATCAGCTTGGTGGCACGGTGTGCGGGCAGCATGGAGTTATAGTAAGCGTACAGTGTGGTGCCGAAGCGCGGCGCAATCTTACGCGAGGTATCGGTTGCGGTACGCTGCGGGGAATCCTGCAGGAACGGGTTCGGATAACGTTCGCCGAGAACCTCGTGCAGGAATGCCTCCGGGTCGATAACGCCCGGGTCGGCTACCATCGGCATTGCCTCCTGCTCGCTCAGGCGCGTGATGAGGTTGACCAGCTCGGTGTCCTTCATCTCGTCGCTGATGCGGGTGTAGCCGAGCATGCAGCCGAATACGCCGAGGGCGGTATCCATCGGGTTCATGCAGGTGCTTACCTTCATCATCGCAGACTTCTCAACGATGTCGCGGCGGGTGATGATAACGCCGCACTGCTCGAGAGCCGGATGACCGTTCGGGAATGCGTTCTCGATGAGCAGGTAGTGCGGGCTTTCGGAGTTGACGTAAACAGCCGCGTGCGTGCCCTTTTCGGTTACGAACGGCTTTGCGTTCTCCAGACCGTCAGCCGCCAGCTTGTCTGCGATGCGGTTATCCGGATGCGGGGTAATCTTATCAATCATGGACAGCGGGAAGGTATTCTTCTTGAGCAGGAAGTAATACTCATCCTCGGTGATGAAGCCGTTTCTCTGCCATGCGCGTGCCATGTGACGGACAGCACGCTCCAGACGGGTGCCGTTGTCCGAGCAGTTATCCAGCGAAACGAGTGCCAGCGGAGACAGACCGGCGCGGCAGCGCTCGAGGCACAGTGCGGTCAGCTTGCCAAAGAAGGACTGGCAGCCTTCCGGACCGTTCTCGCGGTCGTGCTTGTAGTCCGGCAGGAACTCACGGGTGTCGTCCTGGATGATATAGCCCTTCTCGGTCAGCGTAAAGCTGATCATCTGCAGGCTCGGCGCCAGGAAAATGTCCTTCAGGCGCAGCATGTCCTCGCTCAGCTTGAGGCTTTCGGTAACGGACGCAACCACTTCCTTGTTGATCGTGCCGTTGGAATACAGGGTGACAACCAGCGACAGATGATCGCAGGCACGGTAGCAGCGGTCGATCAGCTCCTCATCGTAGCCGTCGCAGCAGATAATGCCGGTGTCGGACAGGCCGGCGGTCAGCAGGCGCTGCGCCAGTACAGCCGGGAAGGCGCGGAACAGGTTGCCGGCGCCGAAATGCAGCCAAGTCGGTGCCTTGTGGGTGTTTTCGCGCACGGCGTCAATGTCGTACTGCGGCAGACGATAACCCTTCCATGCCACGTTATGTTTAATACTCTCTTTTGTAAGTTTCATAAAGAGGTCACTCCCTTTCAGCGAACGGACTGTACCGTTCTTCTCCAATCATATATAGTATAACAAAAAATCAGCCGTTTGCATAGGGAAAAACAGAATTATTCACAAAAAGCTGAAAGCGTGCTGCCAATGTTTTCAAATAAAACAAAAACCGCCCAAAAAGGCGGCTGATTGACTTTATTCGGTGTTATATGCTATAATCATTGCGGACACTGTTACATAAGGCGGTCAGACCCTCTTTTCCTTTCCCGCAGTCCGCGGCAGGAAGGAGGTGGCGCAAGTGCAGAAGAAAGCATTTCAGCTTTTTGTATGTGCGGTCATTGTACTGTACATTTTCTGTATAAAAGCGCGATGACCGTCCGGCTGGTACCCGAAACGGTCATCAATACTTATTGATTGAACGATGAGGGCCTGACTGCTGTAACAGTGTCCCTTTGTCTTTATTATAGCATATCCCCCGGCTTTGTCAAGCGACAGGCCGAGGGACTGTTTTATCTTACGGAGCATTCTCCATTTTCAATTCTCGATTTCCGTCGCCGCTTTGCCATTCGGCAGTGCGCCATAGATACGGTTGACCAGCTTCATGCCGAAATAGACCAGCACGATCTCGATCGGCAGCAGAATAAGGTTTTTCGGCACGCGCGTAACGAGCAGCACGCTCATCGCCTTGCCGCCGGTGACGGTCAGCCACAGGGTGTTCAGGCAGATATTGCAGAACAGGTTAATGCAGGTCTTTGCGCCGATGGCACGCCATACGGTGATCTTGCGCGGATACAGCCACAGACCCCAGATCAGACCGCCGACAACGGCTGTCAGCGTATAGCCCGGGAAATACGCGCCCATGGACAGATTGCCCGCAAAGTAGCCGAGCACGTCGGTGCACACACCGGCCATCATGCCGACGACCGGGCCGAACAGCATGCCGATCGACGCATTGCACAGGAAGCCGAAGCCGATACGCAGGTTGGGCGGCAGCTTGATCGACAGACCGAGCAGATCCAGCGTGACGTTGATCGCAATGAGCAGCGCCGTGACCGCCAGACAGCGGGTGGATTTCAGCTCACGCAGCGAGCGGACAAAGATATTCGGAGTTTTAGACATAGAAAAAGACACCTCCTAATCAAATTCATCTGTTGCCACAGCGATTTAGGAAAGTGCCTAAACAGTTGCAGCAGCGGGATGCGACCACAATACCGCAAGGAAAAGGCTCCCTTTCGTCCGCCGAACAACTCCCCGTTTCAGCGGCACTTAACGCATTGTGCTCTACTCTGCTTTTTCTGTTATAATTGTACCACGGTTTGGGCAGGTGTCAATACAGAAAATCCGTGGTCTGTCGGCTTGGTTTTGGTGCATTCTGCGGAATTGGGTGAAATGGCAGACAATCTGTTAGACAAGGGGATCGGACAGCCTCCTCCCTGCTCCGACGAGCTTTCCAAAAAGTACAGAAAAAGAGCTTCAAACGTAAGTTTGAAGCTCTTTAACTTGGTGCGGATGGGGGGACTTGAACCCCCACGTCCTTGCGAACACTAGCACCTGAATTTACGTTTTTTGTGCATATAACCGGCTATAAAATGAATAGCAAAGCAATAAAAATTGATTTTCGTGCTGAATATCCGCCAATTTGATAAAAAAACGCAATTATCAATACTGAAAAATTTGAGAAAAAACCAACGAAAAATCGGTATATTCTGGTAAGAAATCGCTTGGCGATGATGATTTTTCTCAATTTTTTTGAAATGGTAGACACATGGTAGACAACAATAATGTCTGCCGTTTTAACTTTTTTACTGATACTGCTTCCAGTCGGGGACGCTCGTCAGCTTTGTCCAGCTTTCGCCGACCTCGCCCTGACGGTTGAAGTCATGGCTGTTCGTGGCCTCCTGCACGGCGAGATAGTGCCAGTCGGACGGCTTGTTGTCCGGCCACGTTACCATGCTGTCCAGCAGGTCGCTTTTGCTCTGCGGCATACGGCAGAGCACGCGGTTGATCATGGTCATAGCCTCAGCGCGGGTGATGCGGGCGTCGGGGCGGAACGTGCCGTCCGGATAGCCCGAAATCCAGCCGAACGCCGCCGCTCTCTCGATCTCGCTTTCCGCCCAGTGACCGGAAATGTCGGAGAAGCTGCCGCTGTTCTCGACCGGTTTGGTGTTGAAGCGCGCGCAGATTGCCGCAAACTCCGCACGGGTGATCGAGGCATCGGGGTCAAAGCGGTCCGCACGGCGTCCCTTAACGACACCCAGTTTCGCCATCGTGGAAATCGCCTTGTTGTGCCACTGTCCATCCGTTACATCAGCAAATGTATTTTCAGCGGTGAGATTGCCATCACGCACTTCCTCCTTGAGCAGGCGGAAGAAAATCGTTGCAACTTCGGCGCGGCTGATGTTCGCGTTCGGACGGACAGTGCCATCGGAGTAACCGACTACATAGGCGTAGTGGTCATCGCCGTTCAGCATATCCGGCACACCGGTAGCCTCCCAGCCTGCATAGACCGTCTTGTTGCCCGTCATTTTCACATTGGTGATCTTGTCGGTCAGCGCTTTGTCGGCGTACCAGCCGGTGAAGGTGTAGCTCTCGCGGACAGGAGCCTTATCCAGCGTCACAGTCGTGTCGGAGGAATAGCTTTCGTCCTTATAGGAAGTACCGCCGTTGGATTCGTAGTGCAGCGTATACTTGGAGGAGCTGCTTCCGCCGCCGCTGGAATATCCACCGCCGGAGGAGGCTGCTTTCTCATACAACAGTGCAAACGGAGAGAAGGAGTCAACTGCGAACTTAACGAATTTCTGTCCGCCGATTGTAACCGTTTCACATGTCAGTTCCTCCGGAATACGAGTGGTCAAAAGTTCATTCACATCAGCGTCACTGTCGCGGTCGATGCCCTTAAAGTGGATGATATGGAACTCAGAGTTTGACTTTGCATCGCTGGGGACCGGCCAGTACAGGTTCATTTTCTGACCAGCACCCATGGTAACGTAGGTATTGCCGTTTGAGGTATCAACCAGATCGAGATAGCGGAACTGATATGAATACTTGCCTTCGGTGTTGGAGGTTCGATTGATGTACGCACTTAAAAGTGCATCATCCAGACTGTGATCGACCATCAGTTTTACATCGTCAGAGGAGGGTACGTTGATACCGCTGTTATTGATATAATACTGCGTGTCTGTCTGTGCAGTGCTGACAAGCATGATATCCTTTTCCTGCGGATTAACGCTTGGAATCGTGTTGTTCTCGATAGCACGATAAGTCGTATCATTGTTGCCGCGGACCTTCAGCGTGCCAGTGCCCAGCTTGATTGGAAGGGTGAAGGTCTGGCCATCCGCGGTTAAAGTCGCCTTGTATATCTGTTCATCCAGCAGACCCTGATACACGCTGATCTTGTAGTTGCGGAACTGGTCGGTGAGCAGCGCCTGAAACTTCGATTCAGTCATGACCGAGCCGTCCGCACGGGTGAACTGTACGCGGGGGACGGTCTCCTCGCCGTCGTCGATCTGGCGGAGCTTGTAGATATAGACCCGACGTCCGTTCTCCATAACATGGCTCTTGCTTTCATCGCTGTACAGCTCCAGACTCCAGCTGCGCATTGTACCGTTGTCGTCGACAGGGGTCAGTCGTAGTTTGTCGCTCAAATTAACCGGGTTTTCATCTGTACCGCCGAGCCTTGCGTTAATATCGTCCGGCAGAGTGATATAGAAACCGATCTCCGGCAGATCATTCGCAGCAAACTTGCCATCTTGACCGATCACGCCGTGATAGCCGTCACCGCCGACATAAACCGTCAGGTTCATCGGTGCGATTTTAACGGCATACGCTTCATCCGGCTTCCACTGCGCGGTATAAACGGCATTGTCCGTTACCGTTGCGGCTACGGACGGCTCCCAGCCGGTAAAGGTATAACCACTGCGAGTCGGCGTTCCGCCAGTGAAAGCAGGGGTGGGGGTTCCACGGCGCAGGTCGCTGGTTACCTCATCCGCAAAGCTGGTGCCGCCGATACCGTCTGTGTAGGTAACAGAAAACTTTTGGATCGCTCCGTGCAGAACAAGACTCTTCGGCTGAGAAGAAGTTTCTGTTTCTGCTTCGTACTCGGTATTCGTAACAATTTCCTTATGATTATGTGTAAAATGCGACAGATACGGTTCCGCATCTGCTACGCTATAGGTTTCTGTGCCATAAGTAATCGTACCGGGGGCAACAACTACTCTGCCGTCCAAGGATTCACTATCAAAAGAAGTCAACTCGTAATCGTTCATCGTATCCGATGCGCCGACCAAAGCTACAAAACGGTTGGTGGAAATTCCTCCGCTTGTATCAAAGCGG
>OLNN01002788.1_pt1 | contig 11844 bp, 6 predicted proteins | sample 1672141 | NCBI WGS metagenome assembly OLNN01 (sample SAMEA3136652, study PRJEB25190) | human gut metagenome | biome: human gut; feature: human-associated habitat; material: faeces | place: Austria | collected 2013 | reverse complement strand
TCAGTATGGGTATTGATGTTCCCGACATTGAACTTGTCGTACACTTCAACGCGCCAATCAATCTGACGGATTACATTCAGCAGATTGGCCGAGCGGGACGCGATGGACGCAAGGCACACTGCGTTCTCTTCTACGATCAGAACGGCGATGATGACGCTGTCTCAAATAGCTTTATCAAGAAGGCGAAAAAGCAGTCACCTAAAGCCGCGAAAGTAATAAAGACAAAGCTGAGCCAGGTACACGATTTTATCCATAGCGATAGCTGCATGGTATGCGATATCCTTGAGTACCAAGGCCAGCACGAACGCAAAACCTGCAAGCGCTGCACGATATGTGCACAGAAACGGAGGAATAGCAAATGATTACGAACGAGTACGGTATTCATACCTTTTCACTAAAATTACAATGCAAATATTCCGAAATCCAGAATATTATTGAGCAAAACGAGTGTATTTGTACCGACAAAGGGAAATTAGGTCTTTCGCCGTATTACCAGATGCCGCAGTTCAAGGACATTGGTGTTGAGATACAGCTTGGTCAGTCTGTTTCGCACCCGTGCTGGCTGATATTGATTGTCAATCCGTCTTCGTTGCTCGCCGATACCTATGAGCCGACTGCATTATTTCAGGCTGACAAAGAGTCTGTTCAGCAGATAAAACACCGTCTGCGGAATATTCTTGACAAAATCGGCATTGACCGACGGCTCAAGGAGTTCAAGCTGTCGAGGTGTGATTTGACCTGCAATCTGTATTATGAACGCAAGACTGATGTTCAAAATTGTATTGATATTTTCAAGAAATCCTTTCCTATCCCCCATTACAACACGGTTAAGTTTGGAAAATACGCAAATTCCGATGAGCAATTCAAGGGAGCCAATAAGCATTCGTGGACAATCGAGAATAAGTCTAAAAGCTGTGCTTTCTCGGTTTATGATAAATCGTATGAGCTTGAGAAACGGCATGATATCAAGATTGACGAGCATATTCTTCGACTGGAATTGCGGTTTGGTCGTTCGAAAATCACCAAGTTGACTGCGGCGAAAGATTGGGAAAGGCAGCTTGTCGAGCTCGGCTCGCAGGTAGAAAAGCAGCAGCATAAGTTTCTCCATCGGCTGCATATGATGCATTTTGAGCCAATTTCGCTTCCAGAATTGTTGGATTGTATCAATGCCTCCAAGTACCGCGAAAAAACGAAGAAGAAGCTGCGCCGTATCGCGAAAAAAGCGAACGGCTGCGTTTCGCTCGCAGCCGTCCAGAAGGATTGTAGGATTAGGAAATCTGAGTTTATTAAATTGTTGGGGAAGTTTGAGGAGATGGGGGTAGGCATCGCTAGTGCTTCTTTATCTTCTCATACTGTGTAATCCAATTATTATCAATCATCGATTTTAACGCGCAAAAGCACTCATAATACGATCTGTGAGCTGCTTCAATATATATGCACAAAACATCGAAACCACTATATATGCTACAAACAATACCACCGTATAACGATATGTAAAAGTGATAAGATCAAATTGACTTGCCATCAAACTGATAATCTTATGATAAACAAGGAAAATAGGATATGTATATGCACTCATTTTCACTATGCAACCTGCATAGTTCTCAAATATGTTCGGAAGACATTCCACCACTAATAATATATATGACCGATATAGAAGCTCCCGGATATTTCCGGGAGCTAAAAGCAGAGGGATATGCAATTTAACGCTGGAACATATACTGCAGAATTACAATCATATCCTCAATATCGACCTTGTTATCGTCGTTGACATCGCAGTCTGCGGCGTTTTTCCAATCGGCATCGCCAGACTGCGCCTGATACCAGCGCTGACAGGTTGTAATGTCAAGCTGATCGACCTTACCGTCGTGGTTGACATCACAGGATGCACCGTTGCGCACAGCTACGGTCGCAGAAGGCGTTTTGATCGTGCTCAGCAGCGTTACCACCTGACCGTTTTCATCAAAGCCGGTAACCGTCACACCGGTCAGCTGAATATTCAGTTTGTCGCCATCCGCTGCTGCAGTCTCCATCGTGATACGGGCGACATCGGTCAGTGCTTCACGCGTGATGCTGCCTGCACGCACGCCATCCTGCAGATAGCTGAGCATCAGAATGCCCTTGCTGCCATTCCATCGAATGCTGTTCGTCAGCGAGGTAAAGCCGTTTTTGCCTGCGGCTGTACCGCCGGTCAGTGCACCATCCCGCTCAAACACAAATGAAACTGTTGCGACGCGCTTCATCTTCTCGAGCTGGAAATCGATCGGCAGGGATGCGCCCGGCTGAATGGAGGCCGGCAGCTTGATCGACGCGATCACACGTTCCTCTTCGGTCTGCTGCTTGGCCGTTACGGTAAAGGTACAGGAGGCCGTCTTTCCGTTCACCGTGGTGGCGGTAATCACTGCCGTACCCGCAGACTTTGCCGTTACCTTGCCGTTTTCATCTACCGAGGCAACCGCCGGTGCCGAGCTGCTCCACGCAACCGTGCGGTTGGCCGCATTGACCGGAAGTACGGTTGCAGTCAGTGTGGTCTCGCTGCCCTCTACGAGTGCAGCCTGCGTCTTGTTCAGTTCAACCGAGGTCGGCTGCACCTCGGATTCCGTGCCGCCGGTCAGCGAATAGTAGTCGGACACGGTCTGGTTGTCCGCATAATCGATCAGACCGATCTTCGCTTGCATCAGACCGCTGAACGCAGCATCCGACAGGTCAAACGTAACAACCGACTGTGCACCTTCCTGTGTTTCGTTCGGCGCATACCAGCCGGTAAGCGGCGTCGAGCCGAGCGTTGCACAGACGGCCTCCACATAGTGGTTATCCGTTACCGTTACCTTCCACAGGCGCTTGCCGTTTTCGATAACGACCTCGCTCTTGAGCACCTCCGGTGCCTGGTTGTCAATCGTCAGCGGGAAGGATTCGGTTTCGGTCTTGCCGTTCAGCTTAGCCGTCACGGTATAAGTGTACTTTCCTTCCGGCAGAGCCTTTGCCGCCGAGAATTTCGACTTAGTATAACCGTTAAAGCCGGTGTTCGCCATTGGCGTATGGTAAGACTGCTGCGTGCTACTGTAATAGGTTTTGCTCTGATTGGTCAGCTTTTCCTCGTAGACCTTAGTGTTGCTCTCATTTGTGACAGAGAACGCCAGCTCATCCGCATTGCGCAGCATTGCCATCGCTGCCGTCACATGATAGTTCGACGTTTTATTGGACATGGCGATGTAGTTCTTGTTAAACTGGTCGTTTTCCGAGGTGTACAGGTTATGGCCGAGATAATAACCGCTGCCGTCTGTGCCGAACAGGCCGAGCATGGTCTGATAGACCGCAGGTGTTTCATCCGCGTCATAAATCGACGCATCGAAGATCGACGCGGCAGACCAGTCACCGTAGAAGCCCATAAACGGCAGGCCGAGCGAAATCGTGTCGCCGCCATTGACCGGCGTCAGAGTTACAAAACCGTCGATGTAAATGCCGTTCGGGAAATCCGTATCCAGTGCAGCTTTGCCCTTGGCTGTCAGCGCGAGCGAAACATTTACCGCAGCCACGCCGTTTGCATCCAGCGTTACCGCTGCCGGTGCCGTCACGGTCACTTCGTCTGCAGACAGCTGACGCGGACTCTGGGCAATATAGGTTTTGCCGTTCTGCTGTACCTTATCCTCGGTCAGTACGGTCACGCCGACTTCATATTTGATCGACTGTGCACTCAGGTTATGCGCCTTGAACGAGAACGAAAAGCTGCCGCTCGTGCTGTCACCCAGTTCTGCTTTAGGCAGACCGTCATCCGCCGAGGACAGATATGCTTTCGCCGTAGTCGCACGGCCAAGCTGCACCAGTCCGGCACCCTGCTTGCGCGGTGAATATGGCAGATTCTGCTCATTCTTTACCGGCACGGCCGTGCTCATCAGCAGCTTGTTCGACAGCGCCGAAATCTCCTGCTGCGTCATATTTGTGCCGTTCAGTTCCTCGTTGATATACTGCGCCATAACAGCCGCAGCGCCTGCCATGTGCGGCGATGCCATCGAAGTGCCGCTCATGCTGCCGTACAGACCGCCCGGCAGAGTAGAATAAATGTCACCGCCCGGTGCGGTAATCTCCGGCTTGAGCTTGAGATCCGGTGTTACACCCCAGGAGGAGAAATCCGACATTTTTCCGCTGTATACGTCCTGAAACTGCGAAAGATAGCTTTTGCTGAACGAAACACGCTTGTCCGCTGCAGTGAGCATGGCTTCGCCATCTGCCTTGCTGATGAATACGGCAGGAATGTTGCCGTCCGTCGACATATTGACCAGATCGCCCTCTACGTTGTCGTAAATGATGACGGCCTTCGCACCGGCGTTCTTTGCATTGTTCTCCTTCTGCGCGAAGGTGAGAATTTCGCCGTTCTCCTCGCCTGCGCGCTGAATCAGCGCGACTTTGCCCGAGAGGGACTTGCCGGTGAAATCGGTCGTTGCACCGACACCGCAGTCCACATACGCATAGGTGCCGTTCAGGCTTGCGATCTGCTTGGAAGCTGTTTCTGCCGGGTCGCTGTACCGAATCTTTCTGTCACCGACCAGCAGATACGGCGAGGTGGATTTTACGTTGTTCATGCTTGCGACGGAAAGCGCCGCGTCATACGTCGAAGGCGATGCGACCGCACCGTTATCCGGATTGGACGCCAGCGGCAAGTCAGTGCCGCTCTGGCTCTTGTAGGACGAGCTGTACTCATTGCCGGCCGCACACATCAGGCTGATACCCGCATTCTTTACCCGCTGGTAGACCTGCTGCATCTTGGTTTCGGCAGCTTCCGAGAAGCCTGCGGTCAGGCCGAGACTCATGTTGACGGCATCCGCACCCAGCATGACGGCATCCTCAAGTGCCGCAAAAATATCCGAGTCGTACGCACCGCTGCCGTCATCGCCGAAGATCTTCATGATCATCAGCTGGGCATCCGGAGCAACACCCGTTACCTTGCCGCCGTTTGCACCGACAATGCCCGCAACGTGCGTGCCGTGTGAGTTGCCGCCGGAAACATCCGTGTCGTTCGCGTAATAGTCATACTCAAAGGGAATCTTACTGCTTTTGTATACCGAGTTCACACTGACTTCACCCGCATGAAGCGCATTGTCTGCAATCTTCTCACTGATATCGTTTTTGCTGTACTTCGGCGCGTTTACGGCATTCTGGAACGCCTCATGATCGGTATCCAGACCGGTATCGAGAATTGCAACGACCATGCCCTTGCCGGTGTAGTCGGTATCCTGCACAATATCGCCACCGATGGCAGGCACGCTGTCTGCCAGCTTTGTCTCGTTTACCGGCTCGATCAGCCGATAAACCTGCGACACATAAGCGTCCTTCACTCCGGGTATATCCTGAATCGCTTCCAGATCCTCATAATCAGCCTCGACCGACAGACCGTTGAATACGGTCGAATACTCATAGCGAATCTCTGCGTCGTCCAGCGCGGTGTCGATCTCACTCTTGACGGCCTTGCGGGCGCGTTCCAGCCTACGCTCGGCAGACTGCGCTGTGCCGCTGTCCAGAAAATCCGATACACTGGAATACTGTGCGACCTGCCGGTTATCCAGCAGCGGCGCATCTTCCAGCTCCACGATGATGCGGACGCGGTCGTCCGGTGCATGCATGGATGCACTGATCCTCTGGCTGTCGTCCGGCCGGAACAATGCAGATGCCGTATTGCCCAACTTTACTGCTCCGGCAGATACACCGGTCAGCAGCATCGCTGCGGAAAGAAATCCCGCGCTCCATCGCCTGAATAGGCAGTTGTATTTCATCTGATTTCTCCTGTGTTTCCGATTTGTCTCAAAAAGTAAGCACAGGCTAACTTCTAATATAACGGATAAAAAACGCTTTAGCAAGTAAAATTGTGTCAATTCTGTGAATTTTCTCATTGCTCCGGCTCTTTTCTTCTATTTGCACAAATCCAAGGCATGTAAATCTGTAAATATTGTAATATTTTCACTATTTATTTTTTGTTTTTGCTCATGTTAATATAAATCTGTCTCAAAAAGCAAGTGCTGAAAAAACGGGCGCTCTCCCGGCGTCCTTTCTTTCGCGGCCGAAGTTAGCTTTTGCTAATCACTTTTCTATCACTCGCACAAGGATCGGATTGCCATATCCGGTCTATTTTCAGACGGAACGGTTAGCTTTTGCTAATCCCATGCCGTCAAAGAGAAGCATCACGGTCCCGCCTGCGCAGGACCGCCCACAGAACAAAGGAGGACAACCTATGACAGCAATCAACACCTTCCGTCCGCGTCTCAATCGAGCGGCTATGCTTTTGGTATCGACGGCCGCCATACTGCTTTTCGCCGCACCGAAGGCAGGTGCGTGGGATGAAACCGTTGGTGATTTTACGGTTTCACGCGAACGCAGCAGTTACAGCTATGGTGACGTAACCGTTTCTGCCTATAATGGCAATGATACCGATATCACGTTCCCTACCAAGGTAACTTACAACGGTACGGAATACGATATTACCGCCATTGGCAGTAATGTTCTTAAAAAGTTCGCCGGTGTAGAGGGAACCGATATTATCGTTACTATTCCAGAAGGCTATACCAATATTGCAGGCAATGCTTTCACAAACTGCTATGGTTTGAAATCCATTACTATTCCCAGTTCGATAACGAAAATCAACTACAACGCCTTTGAAAACTGCAAAAATCTTGCAGATGTGACTTTTGTGGACAGCAATTCTAATCTTTCTTTCGGCAACAAAGTGTTTTTAAATTGCACCTCGCTGAATAACCTCACTCTGCCCACCCGCCTGAAGGATTTAGGCGCAGGCATATTTCAGGGTTGTACTGCACTGACTAATCTTACGATCTCTTCTGACAATACGACATATCTTATGCAGGATGGCAACGTATATGCCAAAAGCGATGATGGTGAAAGTTATGAACTGCATTCCTATTCGCCGACTTCCTCTGCAACCAGTTTCACTGTCCCCCCTGAGGTAAACGGAAAACCTGTGACCGCTATTTACCGTTTAGCTTTTCAGAACAATTCCACGCTGCAATCTGTAACGGTTCCTGCCAGCGTAACAGATTTCAAGGCCTCCTGCTTTGAAGGCTGCTCCGCGCTGAAAAAAATCTCTATTGCAGCGGAAAATCCCACTTTCGGAGGTTCGGCTTTCGTTGGCCTCGCTGAAGGCAGTGTGATCGAGGTGGAAAACGACAATGTTGCCTCTGCACTCGAACCTTCGTCCAACTACACCTACTACACGGCTAACAACACCACTGTCACTGTCAAAGGCGCTGCTGCTCCGCAGACCTCTTCCGCTGAACTGACTGCCAAGGGCACCGGCGTGAAGGATGGCTACGCGTACTACAAGCTGACGCTCGACAACGCTGAAAATGTAAAGACTATGCTCCTGCATATGTCCTTCGACGCCTCCAAGGTTTCCAAGGATGCACAGGCTGATGGCAAAAAAGCCGCTTATGCCAAGCTCAACGATGCCCGTTTCTCTGTCATTTCCGAAAACTGGACCGAAGAGAACGGTAAGGTGCATGTCCGTCTGGCACTGATGCCCAAGGACAACAGCGAAGCTGTCACCGGCACGGATGCTGCCAAACTGCTCCTGCTGGCGCTGCCGGTAAAGGCCGGTGTTGTCGGCAAGATCGACATGATCGTTGAAGCTGCACAGTGTGCAGGCATCAGCACCGCGGATGACTCTCTGCTGACCGGCACAGTTACTGTAAACGGTTCTCCGGCCTCCAACCATGTTACCAGCTACGATGTTTACGCAGACGGCAAAATCGACATTCTGGACATCACGGAAGCACAGCGCTTCTACCAGATGGCAAACACCGATGAAAACTGGACCGCTGCACAGAAGGCCGACGTAAACAGCGATGACAAGGTCGATATTCAGGACCTGATTGACATTTTCCTTCAGATCGAATTTTAAGCGAGGTACTTTATGACACATGCTATCCATAAACGACGGCTGCTTGCGGTACTGACGGCAGTATTTGCGTTGTTCGCACTGCTGCTGATGCATCCGACTGCAGGTGCAGTCGATGAGGAAGACGAGCTGATCGGCGCTAACATTCGGGACGGCGTTCTGCTCGGCTACTACGGCCCGGGCGGCGATATCGTTCTCCCGAATACCGTAACCAAAATCGGCGACGAGGCACTCAAGGGCAACAAAAAGATCACCGGCATCACCATTCCGGGCAGTGTAACCGATATCGGCAATAATGCCTTCGAGAACTGTGCCAATCTCGAACGGGTCACCTTCACCAATCCGGACAAAGCAACCGAAAACCTTCTCATCCGTCTCGGCGCGTTTAAGGACTGCACCAGTCTGAACGATGTAGAAATCCCTGCGCGAGCCTATCAGATTGTCGGCAATATCTTCAAGGGATGCACCAGTCTGATGAACGTCAAGGTTAACGCCAATAACCCGTATTACTACACGGAGGACGGCGTGCTGTTCGGCCCTGCGCTTGTGGAATATACTCCGCAGTATGATGACAACTACGCTCTACTGACCTACCCGGCAGGCCGTCAGGGTTCGTACGCCATCCCTTCCACCGTACACGACAAAGTAATCGACCAGATATGGACAAGCGGCTTTGAGGGCGCCTCCGGTCTGACCGATATCACCATTTCTTCCTCCATCGGCCGTCTCGGCACATCGGCCTTTGAAGGCACCGGTCTGACGAATGTCGTCATTCCGGACACCGTTGAGCAGGTCGATCCTGCGGTTTTCCAGAACTGCACCTCTCTGATATCGGTCAAGCTGCCGGAAGGCCTCAGTGAAATCGACCAGTACATGTTTGCAAACTGCATCCGCCTTCAGCATGTGGATATGCCGGATTCGATCACCAAGATCAACATCTATGCATTCCATAACTGTACTAGCCTGACTTCGCTTGCGCTGCCGAAGGGACTGACCTCGCTGTCGGTCGGCTGCTTTGAAAAGTGCATCAATCTCCAGCGCGTTGTTGTTCCGCCGTCTGTCATCAGTTTCCCCAAGGATGACGACGTAGGTGTGTACAATCCGTTCAAGTATTCCCCGGTAACGGTTTATGTTCAGAAGGGCTCTACCGGCGATAAGTTCTTCAACAACAATCTCGAGGAGCTGCAGCAGTCTGCTACTGCGAGCGGCGGCTCTCTGAATGTCGTCACACTCAGCAGCGTTTCTGATCCTTCCTCTATCGACACCGGCTCCTGGGAGCTGGTCGATGCCAGAAGGCAGGTGCTCGTTTCGGGTAATTTCCGTATCGGCTCGTATCTGGAGGTACAGCCGCTGACCTCGGGCAGCGCATACGATGCGTTCTCCGCACAGGCAAACGGCAAGGCTTTCCGTGCATACTCTCTGTCTCTTCTGCCTGCTGATGCGTCGGCAAACGGCCCGTTCTCTCTGACAGTTGGTCAGCCGGACGGCTATTCGTCCTCTGCCAAGCTGTATGACACGAACGGCGCACTTGATACCGATTATTCTGACAACAGCTTCACCGCTTCCCTGTCTGCACTCGATCCGATCGCCCTCATTGATGTGCATGAAGCATCCGGTGACACAGAGGTCACTTCGGTCTCGCTGAACCGCTCGACTCTGTCTCTGGAGGTCGGCAAGACCGGCAAGCTGTCCGCAACGGTACTGCCTGCATCGGCTGCGAACAAGAGCGTCACATGGACCTCGAGCCAGCCGGATGTTGCATCCGTCAGCGCGAACGGCACAATTACCGCGAACAAGGCCGGTACGACGGTCATCACCGCCACGGCTGTAAACGGCAAAAGCGCATCCTGCACCGTGACTGTCACCGGCGGTACGGTAAACCCGGACCCGAGTGAACCGGAAGCCGCAGTCTCCGCTGACGTAAACCTGCGCAATTCCGGTCTTGCAGACGGCAAGCCGAGCTTCCGCCTCGCGCTCAAAAACACGAAGGGCGTCACCACTGTCAGTGTGCGCTTTACCGTAGACGCAAATACCGTTTCGGTTTCCGGACTGAACGGATTCACTGTACTCGATCAGCCGCAGGGCAGTTACGCGAACGGCAAATACACCGGCGAGGTCATGCTGGCTTACCTGAACACCGGCCGCACCGCCTTCACGCAGACCGCTGAGACCGCAATCGCTTCGATCGTAACGACCGGCAGCACGCCGACCCTCAAGATCACCAGCGTAAACATTTCCGGCTGGGACAGCACCGGCGCTGCTGTTTTCGGTACGACCGGCGCCATCGACCCGGATGAGATCCACTTCACCGTAGCCAATTACGATCTGAACGGCGACGGCAAGGTCGACCAGCTTGACATCACGATCGCACAGGCATTCTATCAGACCCGCTCGACCGACAGCGACTGGAATACCCCGGGCGCAAACGGCGCAGCACCCTCGGCCTGCGATGTAACCGGCGACGGCGTCGTTGATATTCAGGATCTGATCGCAATTTACCTCAACTTTACTGCTTAAACTGCGTTCCGGCGCAATCAATTTATCACGGAGAGCCTGCGACTGCAGGCTCACTCCACAGGAGGAACCCATGAAAACACCTATTAAACGCCTGCTGTGTGGGCTGCTCTGCGCATCGCTCAGCCTGCCTGCTGCACTGGCCGCCAATATCACTGCATCGGTCACATCCATCACGCTCCCCAAGGGCGAGAGCACGGCCAGCTTTGACCTCATCCTGACCGCAGATAAAGCCTTTGCCGGTGCGGAATTCGGTCTCAAGCCGTCCGCCGACGACATCACGCTTACCTCGCTCGAAATGCTCGGCGAAATCGGCGGAAATAGTCCGGTACAGGCTGACAAGAACGATATTCACTATTTTGGCTTTTTCACTGGCAGCAACGCCTATCAGCCGGGCACCTACAAGGTCGCACGACTGACCTACCGTTATACCGGTTCGGCTTCGCGTACGGTAACGCTTACCAGCTCCAAAATTGTAACTGTCGATGAGGATAGCAAAACGACCGAAGGCGATACCTCGTCCGAGCCGTTCACTGTCACGATCAGCCGCGCAGGCACCACTCCGTCTGAGGGCGGCAATACGTCCGGCGGCGGTGCTGGCGGTGGAGGCGGTGTTTCCGGCGGAACCACGGTTTCTGCGGATCAGACCGCAGCCGACGCTGTTATCAAGCTGATCAACGCCATCGGCACGGTATCGGAAAACAGCGGCAGCGCAATCTCGGCTGCCCGCAGCGGCTATGACGCTCTGACGGATACGCAGAAAAAGCTGGTTACGAACTACAACAAGCTGACACAGGCGGAACAGGTGTTTTCGTCGCTTCCCTCTGTCGGAGACAAGCTGCCGTTTACCGATATGAACGGCCACTGGGCCTATGATGCCGTCAGCTACGCCTACAAAAACAGCCTGATGAACGGTGTCAACGCCAGTCGTTTCGCACCGGACAGCACCCTAAACCGTGCAATGATGGTCACGATGCTGTACCGTATGACCGGCTCTCCTGCTGTCAGCGGCAACTCGGTCTTCTCGGATGTGCCGTCCGGCAAGTGGTATTCGGATGCCGTACAGTGGGCTTCTGTGAACGGCGTAGTAAACGGCGTCGGCAAGGACCGCTTCGCTCCGGATACCCAGATCACCCGTGAACAGATGGCTTCCATGATGATGCGCTATGCGCAGTTCAAGCAGTACAGCACCGGCAAGTCGGCGGATCTGAGCGCGTTCAATGACGCAGGCTCGATCAGCAGCTGGGCGCTTGAGTCGATGAAATGGGCAAATGCTGCCGGTCTAATCAATGGCCGCACGGCAAGCACCATTGCTCCGCAGGATACTGCAACCCGTGCCGAAGCCGCAACGATCCTCATGCGTTTCTGCGAGATGAGCAAGTAAACCTCATACAGACAAAAAGCACAGCTTCGGCTGTGCTTTTTCT
>OLNN01002784.1_pt1 | contig 11870 bp, 9 predicted proteins | sample 1672141 | NCBI WGS metagenome assembly OLNN01 (sample SAMEA3136652, study PRJEB25190) | human gut metagenome | biome: human gut; feature: human-associated habitat; material: faeces | place: Austria | collected 2013 | reverse complement strand
TTAAGACGTACAGATAATCTCACATGGCATGAGATGGATATTACAAGAGACTTCCGCGCACAGCAAAAAGGACAGACACCTAAGACAATCTGGCTGACAGGACTTTCCGGTTCCGGTAAGTCTACACTTGCAAACGAATTAGAAAAACATCTTGCTGCTCTCGGAAAGCATACGATGCTTTTAGATGGGGACAATGTCCGTATGGGACTGAATAAGAACCTTGGATTTAAAGAGGCAGACCGTATTGAAAATATCCGCCGTATCGCAGAAGTAGCGAAGTTAATGAACGATGCAGGACTTATTGTAATCACATCCTTCATTTCTCCATATGTCCGTGACAGACGGAATGCAAGAGAGATTATCGGAGAGGACAGCTTCATTGAAGTTTATGTAAGTACACCGGTGGAAGAATGTGAAAAACGAGATGTTAAGGGACTTTACAAAAAAGCCCGTGCAGGCGAGATTCCAAACTTTACTGGAATTTCCAGTCCATATGAGACACCAGAACATCCGGAAGTTACGATTGATACAACTGGAAAGAGTCTTGCAGACAGCGTAGATTATGTGATGGCACAGTTGGAAGATTTGCTTAACTAAAACAATAAAATATAAGAGGAAATAAAAATGCGCACACTTTATGTACACATTGGAACGCCTAAAACTGCAACAACATCCATTCAGATGTTTTGTGTTGAGAATCAAAAAGTATTAAATAAACAAAGTTATAGCTATCCTCTTTTGGATTTTGTATATCCCCATGTTGCTCACCGCAGAAATGGACATTTCCTTGTAGGCTGGGTTTATAAACCGGGTGGTCAGGAAGACGTGGAAAAAGAGCAGGAACTGTGGGAAAAGGGACTTGCTATGATTCACCAGGAATTTGAAAAGTATGACAATGTTATACTTTCCGATGAAAATATCTGGCACTCTTCTAACGGAAGAAAGTTCCCTTTCTGGGCCAAACTCATGCAGGATGCAAAAGAGCATGACTATCAGGTTAAAGTTATTGTTTATATAAGAAGACAGGATGGACTTGCAAACTCATGGCTCAGCCAGCAGGTAAAAGAAGGATGGAATACCAATGCCACGATTAAGTGGGATTCGTTCCAGCGTAAAACAAGAAAAGTTGTTTTTAATTATTATCTTTTACTGGAAAAGATTGCAGAAGTGACAGGACGGGAAAATATTATTGTCCGTATTTTTGACAGGAAAAAATTCAAAGGAAAGGATCATACGATCTTTTCCGACTTTTTGGAGGCAATAGGCGTGGATTATACAGATGATTTTAAGATAACAGAAGAAGAAGCAAACCGTTCTCTGACAGGAAACAGTCAGGAGATTCTTCGTATTGTAAATACGGTACTTCCAGATGATGACAAGGTGAGAACATTAGTTAGACAGGCCGCACAGGACTGCGAAAACTATAAAGACCCACAGAATAACTTTGTCATGTTCTCAGAAGAAGAATTTAATAAATTTATGGGCCGCTATGAAAAATGGAATGAGGCTATCGCGAAAGATTATTTACATCAGGAAGAACCTCTTTTTGATATGAAAAGAAAAGAGGGAGAGAGATGGACTCCAGAGAACCGCTTTATGTATGAAGATATCGTTCGTTTCTTTGGTGGTGTAGTTATCAGACAGCAGAGACATATCGAAGCACTTCAAAAAGATATCAATACTCTGAAAGAAAGCCGTTTAGAAGCGGCAAAAGGCTTAGAAGATGCAAATGTGGACGAAGAGACAAAGAAGATTCTCCAGTCTCTCAGTGAGCAGATTATCAATCAGCAAAAAGACATTCAGCGTGCCCTTGAAAACTCAGAAAAAATTGATGCAGTCCGTGATAAAAATCAGGAAGTTAAAGTACGAAGCCTTACTGTTGGCAATGAATTAATTGACCTGCGCCAGGATCATGATGCACTGCAGAAAGAGACCCAAAAAGACAGCAAGGCAATCCGTCAGGAATCTAAGGAACGTGATAAGGAGTTAAAGGCTATGATTCGTGAATTAGAGCAAACATCTTTATGGTTCCGACTTCGTAGAAAATGGAGACATATAACAGGGAAAGATAAATAGACATCTGTGTGGCTAAACAGACGAAAATAGAAGCCCCCTATAACCATATCTGTGACTTTAGTCGCGGCATATTGAATGTTCGCTTATGCGCGCTCACATTCAACACTTGCTCCGAGGCCACAGATATGGTTATAGGGGGCTTCTATTTTCTGATTTTGGCTGACCACAGAATGACTATTTATCTTCCAGAAGGCTGTGCTTTGGCAGGGAGTGAAAATCTATTTATCTTTGGAGAGATTTGGGGGAGTATTGGGAGGTTGCGGCTGGCTGTGGGGTTGGTTTTCGTCAGTTTAGATTAACCTACTTTTTCGTCTGTAAAATCAACTTAAAAAATATTTCCTATATTTCCTATTGAAATAATATGAAATATGATGTAATATAGAGAAAACGAATAAGACACATGAAAACCGAATGATATTTAACAAATTTTTACATTGCAGTTTTTTGAATATCCCTATATAATGAAAGGCAATATGATAATATGAGTGTAACAGCAGTACAGATATCAGAAAGAAGACAAAAAGTAAAAACAACAGTAAGTGATGAGAGTATAAAGATGAGAAAGTTTATTTCCATGACTATGACTATGTTAAAAATCGGTTTCATTGGTTTTGGTGGGGGAAGCGCACTGATTCCAGTAATTGAAGATGAGGTCGTAGAGAAGGATAAGATTGTATCAGAAGAAGAATTTAATGATGATGTAATGATTGCCAGTATAACTCCAGGAGCACTTCCTGTAGAGGTTGCTACAGGAATCGGAAGACAGGCTTCAGGATTAAAGGGAATGGCAGCAGCAGCGACAGCGATGGCATTACCGGGTGCTTTACTGACAGTATTATTACAGGCAGTTATTTCCAGTGCAGGAAGTGTGGTGAAGTCACAGATTAATTATCTTTCTATCGGAATCTCTGCGTTTATTATTTTAACTTTACTGGCTTATTCATTAGGAACAGTATGCCAGGCAGTGAATAAGAGAGAAGGACAATTGTATGGTCTGATTATTCTTGGAGTGTTTTTACTTTCAGGAGAGAAAAGCATTTATCAGTTATTCGGGCTTGATATTAAACCAATATTTGCACTGTCAACGATTCAGGTATTAGGAGCGGCATTCTTTGTAATCTTATTTACAAAAGGACATGTACGTTGCTTAAGAAGATCCATACCAGCAGCAATAATTACGGTATGCTATCTGCTTTGTGCCGGCAATGCACATATTATACCAGTTTCCGCAAAACCATTTATTCTCGCAGTTATGGCGGTATTATCAATTCTTGGCCTGGTACAGTCTATCGTAGAAAGTCCGCATAAGAAAGCATTTCCAGCAAAAAGACTTGCAACATCTGCAGGATTTTGGCTCTTATTCGTAGTAATCCTTTCTATTCCGGCAATGTTCCTCACAGCAAAGGCATTAAAGTTTATCGGAATGGGCTGGTTATCCTCTATTATGTCTTTTGGCGGCGGAGATGCGTATCTTTCTGTAGCACAGGGATTGTTCGTGGAAGGTGGAGTTATCAATAATGCAGATTTTTACGGTAATGTAGTAGCTGTAGCTAACGCACTTCCAGGTTCTATTTTATGTAAAATACTTACCGGAATTGCTTATGATGTAGGATATAACTTAAACGGTTCTGTAATAGAAGGATTTCTTGTAGCACTTTCCGGATTTGCCTGCAGCGTGGCAGCATCAGGAGCTATCTTTGAATTAGTATTCTGTGTCTATGAGAAATACGAGAGCCTTCAGATATTTTCCGTAGTAAAACATTTTATCCGCCCGATTATTTCCGGACTGCTCCTTACCGTAGCAGTATCTCTGTATACATCAGGAATCCGCGGTCAGGTACAGACAGGAAGTGGACATCCGGCACTTGTGATTACTCTTATTGTAATTGCGGTGAATCTTGTTTTAATGTGGCTGCAGAGAAGAGGAAAGAATATACATTTGATTTGGAAAATCGTTATTTCCGCAGGAATCTCCTTTGCGGGATGTAATTTATTCCTTTAAAATTTTGGTTAAGCTTACAGACGCCGTTGTAGGAGATGAGCAATAGATTTTCAATACACATTATTATGTATATGAATTCTGTTTTTTCCAGCAGCAAAAGCACAGCCCACAGTAAATAAAAGAAACTATATTTGTGACCTCGGAGCAAGGTTTGGATACGAGCGTGTAGAAGCGAGTATTCAAACCGCCGCGACTAAAGTCATAAATATAGTTTCTTTTATTTACTGTGGGCGTCTATCTTGCCTGCGGCAAATCAGAATTCATATTCATTTGGATTAGAGTATATAGCATCTCTGTCCAATTCTTTTAGGATTGCAGCCCGTCGATTGCCGACTAACAAGGTTTTATTATATTTGAAGTACCGTTCGCATCCATTTTCCGTAATAAACTGTGATGCCTCCGGATCCATTGTAAGTTCCGTGACAAATACAACCATTTCCTGGCCTTCATCGAAGGCTTCTTCCATGAAAGTGAAAGCATTTTCCAGCGCGGAGGATGCTTTTTTTATTGTATCTATGCGGGTTTGGCATTGTTTATCAAATCCAGATTTGGCAGCGAGGAAGGCTTCTTTTGGTGGAAGGCTGGAGTCTGGTGTCCAGGCAGTAAGGAGTTCCAATAATTTTAATTGGAAGTTTTTCTGTTCTGGAGAGGTGAGACCTGCTTTATTTTCCTGTTCATATTCTGCTGCTTTTTTCTGTAGAAGGACGCGGTAGAGTCCATTTTCAGTTGGGATACTGGATTTAGGATCAGGTGTACCACAATCTAAATGAGTCGTATTAGAAGTAGCAGCTATATTGCCATTTGAGTGATTCACTTTTGAGACAGTGTCAGATATATCCGAGCCTGGAGCTGCAGAATCTGAATCGGAAGAATTTTGAATCTGTTTTTTCAATTCAATCTGATAAGTTTTTAAGAAGGCATAGGCTTCTGTTGTCAGATTATCGGCAGTTAGAGCATCGGAGATATAGTTATGCAGTCCGCTGATGAGGAGTTCGACACAGCTCAAATGTTCGTCAAAAGAAGCGCGGAACAGTTTGGCATAGATGTCGGCTCCGGCCTGTCCTGTGAGGATGCGGCTGATATCGTAGTCGTCTCTGTATTTTTGGTAGAGATCATAGTAGGCGGCAACGTCTTTTGCAATGTCCGCGTGCTGAATGAACTGGTGGATGATGTCTTCGTCTACTTTGATAGAAAGCTCTTCGTAAGTGTAGATAAGGCTGCTTAAATCTTCCCATCCTCTGGCGGTTACGAACTGAATGCCATCCACATCATTTTCTGTACGGTAAAAGTTCTGCGGGCGGAGTTCTAAATAGCTTAAAATGAATGGGTGCAAATGTCTTGCTCTGGCGTAGCCTTTGAAAACGTCAAGGTCTGCTTCAATATCAATTTTGCGTACACGGTCTAAGGTTACGAAGTCAAAGTCGTGGACGCTTCGGTTGTATTCTGGCGGGTTGCCTGCGGCAACGATAATCCAGCCTTCTGGAATAGCCTGATTTCCGAAAGTTTTACATTGTAAAAATTGCAGCATTGTCGGAGCAAGTGTTTCGGAAACACAGTTAATTTCGTCGATAAAAAGAATACCTTCTTTTTTGCTGGATTCTTCCATGTACTGATAGATGCTGTAAATGATTTCACTCATTGTATATTCGGTGACGGAGTAAGATTTGCCATCAAATGTTTTTTCTTTAATAAATGGCAGTCCGACAGCACTTTGTCTGGTGTGGTGAGTGATGGTATATGCCACAAGGCCGATGTTACATTCCTGTGCAATTTGCTGCATAATCTGTGTTTTGCCGATTCCGGGAGGCCCCATTAATAACATGGGACGCTGGCGGATAGAGGGAATACTGTACTGTCCGTAATCATTTTTCTTCAGATAAGCCCGAACGGTATTTTTAATATCTTCTTTTGCTTTTTTTATATTCATAAGATTGAATCCTTTCGTTGTTGATAGATTTATAGAATGCTAAATATAATAACAGGTAATTTTTGGTCATATTCATAAAGTTGAATAACTACTTAAAAATCTTCCTCATGCAATATCAATTTCATCGCCCATGCTGGCACATCAGGATGTTCTTCTTCTCCTAAAAACAAAAAGGCGGTTTCATAAGGTGGTCTTTTTGCGGGATAAATGCCCTTTCCATCTGTAAAGTACAGAACGCCCTTTAAATTTTGAAATTCTCTATTTTCAAGTAATTTATTAATGTAAGAAAAGGCAGGACGGAAATCGGTACCCCCGCCACCGATTAATTCAAAGTTATGGAGCAGTTTTGGAATGTCTCTCTGTTCCTTAATAATGGTATCTGAGTGTACCTGATTGTCACATTGAATAATTCGAATCTGGCTTTTATGGAAAAAGCTGTCCCGCTCCTGAATAATCTGAAATGTTTCTTCAAGGAATTTCTGGACAAGCGGGCCATTGGTCGAATAGCTTGTGTCAATGACAATGACAAACTCAGAAATCTTAGTTACTTCCCGGCTTTCTAATGGTTCAATCAGCGGCATATTTTTATAAAGCCGCAGACCATAAGAGTAATAATTTAAGTCAAATTCATCATAGTCACAGTGAAGTTCTTCCTTAAGTACGGTGAATTTTCGAAGGAAGTCTTTATAGGAACGGCGGCTTTTTCCCTCTTTGATCTGCGTTTTCATAGCATCAATGCCGGAGGCGGAATCATCGCCACGAAGATTTAATTCCTGTTCCATGCGGCGGCTGATTTTATCCCATGATTGTCCTGCCTTTGCGGCGGAAGGCGAAGTTGACGGTTTTTTTGGCCAGAAACGGTGATCATCGGTAAAAAACTCCATCATAAGTTGATTTAATCGGTCTGGATTGTCAGCGATATCGGGTAAAAGATACCTATAAATATTTGCGGCCGTGATGGGAATTTTATATTGACGAAAATCGTTATAAATATTTGTGCGTATTCCAGAGAGAGCACGCTTTACGCTTTTCTTCTCAAAAGAATCAATAATCCACTCTACAGCAATGTCGCAGGAAAGGTTCCACAAATCTGGATCGCGGCTTCCACGAATCCACAGATGCCGAAAAATACAGTGAAATACGCTGTGCAGTACAGCGCGATTTAAGAAAAGCGGGTTGGAGCGGAATACCCGAAGAATCTGTTCTGGCGGGAAAAAGAAGGAGATTCCGTCGGTTGCTGTCGAACGAAGAGAATCATTTGGTGTTAAGGTAAGTGCGGAAACGGCAACATCAAGATAACGAAAATCTACGTATAGTTCATTTTGAATAAGTTCGAGAATTTTAATACACATTTCATTTTCCCATTCAGTTTGTGTCATTGTATCACCTCCTAAAAATCCAGGTCAAAATCAAATGTTTTTTTAGAAAAAGACTTATGTTTTGCTTCTATTAAAAAAGCATTTCCCTCTCCCCATTCTTTTTCTATGCACTGGTCGATGGCAGAAGCGAGAGCGGATGCATCGGGAGAAAAATGCTCGCAGATAAATTGAAGCATCGGAAAGTCCTGATCTTTTACGGCAAGGGTAAAAGCAGTGCCCATATATTTTTTTATGACATTTTCATATTTTTCTCTAAAAATGTCTTCCAGCCGAGAAGGCCAGCGAAGGCGGTTTAAAGCAATTTTACATAAAGACTCCGGCGATTCGACCGTAAGAGCATTTTCAAGGCAGGAATCATACTTTCTGTAATTGAGAATACCGTTTTCAAAGCTCTTTCTCATGCGGAAGCCTTCACCATGAATACTTCTGCTAAAAATATGAGCCGGGGAAATCTCGTCTAACCATTCATAATATTCAGGGAAGAACACAATACTTTCTGGTGATGAGGAGGAATTCGGACAGAAAGAAACGGTAATATTTTCTGCGATTCGCTCCAAAATAAGAGGTAAACCGGTTGCTTCAGAATCTTTTCCACGAATGATCAGATGCTCCAGCTGGGAATCATTCATAAATTCATCGCTTCCAATGCCGGAAATTGCAGTTCCTACAGAAAGTTTTTTTAATTTACGGCAGTTATAAAATGCGGCATTGTGAAGTGTTGTTGCACAGTCAGGAAGAGTGATTTCTTCAAGAAAGGTACCATCAAGCTCTGTTCCAAAAGCTGAAAAATCAAAATCTTTCTGGTTAAAAGCCTGTCCGCTTTCCAGTGTAGTTTCCTGATTTTCTATATCTATAAAAATAGTTTTGTAAATTTTCTCAGGAAATCTGGGGCGAGAACGGGAAAAACAGTAAGCTCCCATTTCACTGACTGTCCGTCCGTCAATCATATCTGGAACATTCAATATGGGGCTGTTGCCAAAACAGCGAAGCAGCCGACAGCCCGAATCGGCAGGTTCCCAGAGAATAGTCATAGTATCTGTAACAAAATGAGAAAAAGCATTATTCGTAAATGTTTTTTCGGCTGTACTATCGTATATTTTGGTAACAGATAGTTCAGTGCCTGATGTTTTGTTTTCAGATATTTTCTCAATTGATAAATTTGTATTTTTTGTAAAATCCATAGTCAAAATCCTATTGTAATAAATTTGTAGTTCTAGAGTGTTTGAAAAATCATTCCTGCATAAAGACGCATTGTGTGATTGTAGTCAGCCCGTTGTTTTACGCAAACGATATGAGAAAAGAAACAAGGCTGTACAGTTTACAATTCATTTTTTGTTTCCTTTAGCATCATATCACAAAAACAGGAAAAAAGAGTGAGAGATAACAAAAAATATGGTAAACTATCTGCAAATAAAGTTCTGAGAGATTTTATTTCTTGGAATAAAGAAGCCATAGACAATACATTTTCATAATTTTATTTTAATATTGTGAAAGATATGTATATCTAAAATCATAGAATTGACAGACAGGAGGACAACATGAAAACATTAGGATTTATTGGAATGGGAAACATGGCAGGAGCAATAGCAGCAGGAATATTACAAAAAGGTTTAATGAAAAAAGAAGAAGTATTTGCCTACGCACCGCATTATGAAAAGCTTGAGGCAAATGCAGAAAAAATTGGTTTTGTTCCATGCAAGGATTTAAAAGGATTAACAGCAAAAGCAGATACTTTAGTGATGGCTTGTAAACCATATCAGATAGAAGGAGTTCTTTCTGAGATTAAGGAAGAGTTAAAAGGAAAGGCATTAATTTCTATCGCGGCAGGCTGGAATTATGACAAGTATGAGGAATATCTTGATAAAAGTACAAGATTTCAGTTTATCATGCCAAATACACCGGCAATGGTAGGAGAGGGTGTTCTTTTATTTGAAGAGAAAAATTCACTTTTACCAGAAGAAAGAGAAGAAATTAAAAAGTTATTTGAAGCATTGGGAATTGTAATTGAGCTGCCAGTTCATTTGATGGGAATTGGTGGAGCACTTACAGGCTGTGGCCCTGCTTTTGTAGATTTGATAATTGAAGCGTTAGGAGACGCCGGGGTAAAATATGGAGTGCCTAGAAAGCAGGCGTATGAAATGGTATCTCAGATGATAATTGGAAGTGCCAAATTGCAGCTTGAGACCGGCGAGCATCCAGGTGTGTTAAAGGATAATGTATGTTCACCGGCAGGAACAACAATCTGTGGTGTGGATGCATTAGAGCATGCAGGAATCAGGGCTGGATTTATTGATGCGATTGATGCAATTATGAATAAGTAGTATTTTACAAATAAAAAACCCCACGAAAAATTCCGTGGGGGTTATATTTACTATATATAATCGGTTTTGAAATATTTAATCTAAATTATGTATGAAATCTTAAAGTCCCTTAATTCGGATGATATAAGAAACAGTTTTAGAATTTAAATATCCCTGAGTTTTCTTTCCGATATTGTTAAAGCGGCTTCCTGAGTGGTGACCATATGTGGCAGCTTTACCAGCGTCAAACCATAAGCGTTCACCAGAAGAATTCTTACCAGCGTAAATGTTTGTGTGTCCAAGTCCGGACCAGAGAACAACGTCACCCTTCTTTAAGTTTACGCGGGAAGCACGTTTGTTAACTCTGATAACCTGTACTTTTTTCTTTTTCCAGTGTCCGAAGTTTTTTCTGATAGAAGAACTTCCACGGCGGATGTAGAATGTCTGACCTGAACCTAATGCGCCGTATTTCTGTAAGCACCAGGAAACATATAATGCACAGTTAGAACGTCTGCTTCTTTTAACTGCAGAGTTGTAAGTTCTTGCTGTTCCGCCATTGCTGTAAACGAAATGTTTCTTTTCGATATTGTCAGCAATGGAACTGCAAATGCTCATCCAGCGAGCCATCTTAGCAGAATCTGCATTACTGGCATGAACCTGTGCAGGCTTAGCCATACAGAAGCTTAATATTAATAAAGTTGCGAATAAACTAGTAAATAATTTTGATTTTAAATATTTCAAACGATATCTCCTTTTTAATAAATTGCGTGTTTTTCGATTTGCACAAGACCTATATTAATATAATTATTAAGAAATGTCAAGATAAAGTTAACAATTTTGTAACACTTATAGCGAAATGATGTTAAAAACCTTAATAATTAAGACTAAGCTAGTAACAACATGGAAGTTTATGGTATGATAAAAACAGGAGGAAAAATGGCATGAAATACGGAAAATTTTTACCAGAAAATGGTACAATAGGATTTGTTGCACCATCATTTGGATGTAACATAGAACCTTATAAAAGTGCATTTGAGAACGCACAGAAAGTATGGACAAAAGAGGGGTATTCTTTGAGTCTTGGCCCTAATGTTTATGAAGGATGCGGCATAGGAATCAGTAATACGCCGGAAAAATGCGCCCAAGAGTTCAATGAGTGGTATGAAAAAGAAGATGTAGATGTTCTTATTTCCTGTGGTGGCGGAGAATTGATGTGCGAAATTCTCCCATATGTAGACTTTGAAAAGATTCGACAGGAAGAGCCAAAATGGTTTATGGGTTATTCAGATAACACAAATCTCCTTTTTTTATTGGCAACTCTTTGTGATACCGCAGGCATTTATGGCCCGTGTGCAGCAGCTTTTGGCATGGAACCGTGGCATGAATCGTTAAAAAATTCGATGGAAATATTAACAGGAATGTGTAAAAAAGTACACAATTATGACAAATGGGAAAGGGAAGGTTTAAAGACAGAAGAGAATCCATTAGTACCATATAATGTGACGGAAAAATTTGAGCTTCGTACCTGGACGGCGGAGGATGGGCTTTCTACAGGAAAAGAACCAGAAGAAATTCAGAGTGTATCAGATTGTAATAAAATATCTCGTGATAAGGTATCGGCAGGTGAACCTCATAAAATTATAAATGAAAGGGAAGAAATTGCTGTAAAAGGACGGCTTTTAGGAGGATGCCTCGATTGCCTTGCTACTTTATGTGGTACAAAGTTCGATAAAGTAGAAGAATTTAATGAAAAGTATAAGGAAGATGGTGTGCTCTGGTTCTTAGAAGCTTGTGATCTTAATGTAATGGGAATTCGCAGGGCATTATGGCAGCTTGATGAGTCAGGATGGTTTAAAAATACAAAAGGCTTTTTGATTGGAAGACCATACTGTCATGGAGAAGAATTCTTCGGTTTAGATCAGTACAAAGCAGTTATTGATATTTTATCAAAATATAACGTACCGATAATTATGGATCTGGATATCGGACATTTACCACCAATGATGCCGCTGGTATGTGGAAGCGTGGCTGAAGCGAAGGTAAAAGATAATTCGATAACAATAGATATGGAGTATAAGTAAGGCTTTGTCCTCTTCTAGCAAGCAGCCAGATCTGTTCTGTTTGTGGTTACAAAAATGCAAAAATGAAAAATCTTGCGTTAAGAGAGTGGGATTGTCCGCAGTGCG